>Ga0308417_1001757_pt1 | contig 14655 bp, 10 predicted proteins | sample HotsprSampleOS65_FD_203528 | JGI IMG/M metagenome (GOLD analysis project Ga0308417, IMG submission 203528) | Hot spring phototrophic mat microbial communities from Octopus Spring, Yellowstone National Park, Wyoming, United States - 20090730_OS65 ... | reverse complement strand
CCGAGCAGTTGAATTTCCGTATAGCCCTCGGCAACCAGCCGGCGCGCCTCCTCCATCACGGCGGCACTGGTTCGGCTTCGTTCGGGCCCGCGCGTGAACGGGACCACACAGTAGGCGCAGCTCTTGTCGCACCCCTCGATGATCGTGATGTAGGCGCGGTAGGGGTTGTCCCGGCGCACAAGCGGCGTTTCGAACGCGTCTTCTCCGCCGATGTCCAGACCGGCGATGCGCCGCTCGCCCGCCTCCAGGCGCGCCACGAGCTCCGGCAGCCTCCGGTAGCTGGCCGAGCCGCACACCAAGTCGACCTGCGGCGCCCGCTCGAAGATTCGCAGACCCTCCTGCTGCGCCACGCAGCCGAGCACCGCCAGTCGCCTGCCCTCCGCCGCACGGCCGCGAAGCTGCGCCAGCCGGCTGAAGACCTTCTGCTCGGCCTTCTCCCGGATGCTGCACGTGTTGTAGAGGATGAGGTCGGCCTCCTCCGGCCGCGCTGCCTCGCGGTAGCCGAGGGCTGCCAGCGTTCCAGCGACCTTTTCCGAGTCGTGGAAGTTCATCTGGCAGCCGAAGGTTTCAATGTAGAATGTTTTCATTTCGACAGGCTTGATCTCATTATAACCGCCGCAAGAAAAACAAAAGGCCCGGCTGGTGACGCCGGGCCTTCTGTCAGGATCGGGCGACGTCCTACTCTCCCACACGGTTTCCCGTGCAGTACCATCGGGGCTGAGGGGCTTAACTTCCGTGTTCGGGATGGGAACGGGTGTTTCCCCCTCGCTATGGTCACCCAAAACTTGCTGAATATTGACGGCGCCTGGTGCGTATGTCCGTAGTGAATTTCATGGTCAAGCCGAACGGGCTATTAGTAGCGGTAAGCTCAGTACCTTGCGGCACTTACACATCCGCCCTATCAACGTCGTCGTCTTCGACGGCCCTTCTTAGCGGCATTACCCGCTTGGGAGATCTTATCTTGAGGGAGGCTTCGCGCTTATATGCGTTCAGCGCTTATCCTAACCGAACTTCGCTACCCAGCTGTGCCACTGGTGTGACAACTGGATCACAAGAGGTTCGTCCACCCCGGTCCTCTCGTACTAAGGGCAGATCCTCTCAAATCTCCTGCGCCCACCACAGATAGGGACCGAACTGTCTCGCGACGTTCTGAACCCAGTTCACGTACCGCTTTAATGGGCGAACAGCCCAACCCTTGGGAGCTTCTACACCCCCAGGATGCGATGAACCGACATCGAGGTGCCAAACCGGAGCGTCGATGTGAACTCTTGACTCCGATCAGCCTGTTATCCCCGGCGTACCTTTTATCCGTTGAGCGATGGCCCTTCCATTCGGAACCACCGGATCACTAAGGCCTGCTTTCGCACCTGCTTGACTTGTAGGTCTCGCAGTTAACCCGGCTTATGCCTTTGCACTCGACGGCGGATTTCCAAACCGCCTGAGCCGAGCTTCGCACGCCTCCGTTACCGTTTAGGAGGCGACCGCCCCAGTCAAACTACCCGCCTACCAGGGTCCCTCCGCCGGATGACGGCGGCAGGTTAGAACACCAGCATCATCAGGGTGGTATCTCACCGTCGGCTCCCCCAAGCCCGAAAGCCTGGGTTCAAAGCCTCCCACCTATCCTGCGCAGACAATGCCGAAGTTCACTGATAGGGTATAGTAAAGGTGCACGGGGTCTTTCCGTCTAGTGGCGGGCATCCGGCGTCTTCACCGGAACCACAAGTTCGCCGGGCGGGTTGTCAAGACAGTCGCCAGATCGTTACGCCATTCGTGCAGGTCGGAACTTACCCGACAAGGAATTTCGCTACCTTAGGACCGTTATAGTTACGGCCGCCGTTCACCGGGGCTTCGATTCAGAGCTTCGCCTTGCGGCTAACCCCTCCTCTTAACCTTCCGGCACCGGGCAGGCGTCAGCCCCTATACGTCGTTTTCGACTTTGCAGAGACCTGTGTTTTTGTTAAACAGTCGCCTGGCGCGTTTCACTGCGGCCCGCTTGCGCGGGCACTCCTTCTCCCGAAGTTACGGAGCCAATTTGCCTAGTTCCTGAACAACCCATCACCCGAGCGCCTGAGAATACTCATCTCGTCCACGTGTGTCCGTTTCTGGTACGGGCGCCCCGATTCCCCTTAGAGGCTTTTCCCGGCAGACGGCCCGGCGGATTTGCCTCTCCGGGCCTCCCTTCATCCGGGTTCGAAACCATTCCTCCCCCGGACCTACGGGCTGGGTCCCCCCATCGGTCTTGATCGAATCGAGGCGGTCACGGAATATTAACCGTGTGTCCATCGGCTACGCCTCGCGGCCTCGCCTTAGGCCCCGACTAACCCTGAGCGGATTAACCTTTCTCAGGAAGCCTTAGACTTTCGGCGACCAGGGTTCCCACCTGGTTTCTCGCTACTTATGCTGGCAGAGTCACTTCCCCGCGCTCCAGCAGTCCTCACGGTCTGCCTTCACCGCAGCGGGGAACGCTCTCCTACCATCCGCCCGCCCGGAAGGCGGTCGGATCCGCAACTTCGGTACCGCGCTTGAGCCCCGTTGGATTGTCGGCACCGAGCGGCTCGACCAGTGAGCTTTTACGCTTTCTTTAAAGGATGGCTGCTTCTAAGCCAACCTCCTGGCTGTCTGAGCCACTCGACTTCCTTTCCCACTTAGCGCAGATTTGGGGACCTTAGTTGACGGTCTGGGCTCTTCCCCTCTCGACAATGGAGCTTAGCCCCCACTGTCTGACTCCCGCGCTACACGTTCCCGGCATTCGGAGTTTGGTTGGATTCGGTAGCCTGGAAGGGCCCCTAGTCCATCCAGCTCTCTACCACCGGGACGGACCGCGCGAGGCTAGCCCTAAAGCTATTTCGGAGAGAACGAGCTATCACGGAATTTGATTAGCCTTTCACCCCTACCCTCAGCTCCTCCGAGCCGTTTTCAACCGACACCGGTTCGGGCCTCCATCCGCTGTTACACGAATTTCACCCTGGCCAAGGGTAGATCATCCCGCTTCGCGTCTATTCCCGGCGACTCAACGCCCTGTTCAGACTCGCTTTCGCTGCGGCTCGCTTTCGCTTAACCTCGCCACCGAGAATAACTAGCCAGCTCATTATTCAATAGGCACGACGTCAGGCTTTGTCCCGAAGGACCATAGCCCTCCGACTGCTTGTAGGCATGCGGTTTCAGGTCCTGTTTCACTCCCCTAGCAGGGGTTCTTTTCACCTTTCCCTCACGGTACTAGTTCACTATCGGTCGCAGGTGAGTATTTAGCCTTGCCGGATGGTCCCGGCGGATTCCCGCGGGGTTCCACGTGTCCCGCGGTACTCAGGGTCCACTCGAAGGAGGTTTGCGTTTTCGCGTACGGGGCTGTCACCCTCTCCGGCCGGCCTTTCCAGACCGTTCTGCTAACGCGCCCCTTCCCTCTTTCTTGTGGCCCTACAACCCCGCGCTCTCCTCGTCGAATCGCGCGGTTTGGGCTCTTCCGATTTCGCTCGCCACTACTCTCGGAATCACGGTTGTTTTCTTTTCCTCTGGGTACTGAGATGGTTCACTTCCCCAGGTTCGCCTCCTGCCCCTATGAATTCAGAGCAGGATAAGCTCCGTTCGCGGAGCTTGGGTTCCCCCATTCGGACATCCCCGGATCACGACCTGTTGGCGGTTCCCCGAGGCTTATCGCAGCTGACCACGTCCTTCATCGCCTACCTGCGCCAAGGCATCCACACGCATGCCCTTAGTAGCTTGACCATAAAATTCACTCCGGACACAACACGTCCCTGGGCGCTACGGCAACTTGCTGTTGCCCGTCAATATTCAGTTGTCAAAGAACCACGCGGACGGCTCGCCAGCCGTCGGCGCCCGGCTCTCTTTGCCCCTTTTGGGAAAAGCCGGCCGCGGACTGCTGGCCCCCGCGGCGAATGGTGGGCCTGGGTAGAGTTGAACTACCGACCTCACCCTTATCAGGGGTGCGCTCTAACCACCTGAGCTACAGGCCCGGCCTTCACCTTCTTTGGCCGCCGGCCCGTCTTGCCTCCGGGTGGCAGGCTGGTGGAGCTGATCGGAATCGAACCGACGACCTCCTGATTGCAAATCAGGCGCTCTCCCAGCTGAGCTACAGCCCCCTGCGCGGCGCCGTCGGCCCACCGCCTCCGGCACTCCGCCTCTGACCAGCGGATCGAGGCCGGTTGGACGCGACCGCCTGCTCCCGGCAGGCGGCCTTCGGCTCGCCCAGAACTCGAGCAGAGAGCTCCGGACGTCTGGAGTGGAACGGCTGCCACCGGCCCGGCCGCGCCGGACCCGCCGTGGCTCCACCCACGTTCTCTCTTAGAAAGGAGGTGATCCAGCCGCAGGTTCTCCTACGGCTACCTTGTTACGACTTCACCCCAATCATGGATCACACCTTGGGCCGCTGCCCCCCTTTCGGGTTAGCGCGCGGACTTCTAGTGCAATCCACTTTCGTGATGTGACGGGCGGTGTGTACAAGGCCCGGGAACGTATTCACGGCGCCGTTCTGATGCGCCATTACTAGCGATTCCAGCTTCATGCAGGCGAGTTGCAGCCTGCAATCCGAACTGAGACCGGTTTTTTGCGATTGGCTCCCCCTCGCGGGTTTGCAGCGCTTTGTACCGGCCATTGTAGCACGTGTGTAGCCCTGGACATAAAGGCCATGATGACTTGACGTCGTCCCCACCTTCCTCCAGCTTGTCGCTGGCAGTCCCCTGAGAGTGCTTCCCTTTCGGGAGTGGCAACACAGGGCAAGGGTTGCGCTCGTTGCGGGACTTAACCCAACATCTCACGACACGAGCTGACGACAGCCATGCAGCACCTCGACTGCGGTCCCCGAAGGGAGGCCCCGTGTTTCCACAGGGTTTCCCCAGCCGTTCGAGCCCAGGTAAGGTTCTTCGCGTTGCGTCGAATTGAACCACATGCTCCACCGCTTGTGCGGGCCCCCGTCAATTCCATTGAGTTTCAGCCTTGCGACCGTACTCCCCAGGCGGCATACTTAACGCGTTAGCTACGGCACGGACCGACTGAACGGCCCACACCAAGTATGCATCGTTTAGGGCGTGGACTACCAGGGTATCTAATCCTGTTTGCTCCCCACGCTTTCGTGTCTCAGCGTCAGCAGCGGTCCAGAAAGCCGTCTTCACCACCGGTGTTCCTCCTGATATCTACGCATTTCACCGCTACACCAGGAATTCCGCTTTCCTCTCCCGCGCTCGAGCACTCCAGTATTCGGCGCACCCTCCCAGTTGAGCCGGGAGATTTCACACCGAACTTAGAGCACCGCCTACACACCCTTTACGCCCAGTAACTCCGAACAACGCTTGCTGCCTACGTATTACCGCGGCTGCTGGCACGTAGTTGGCCGCAGCTTCTTCCGCAGGTACCGTCATCATCGTTCCTGCCGAAAGAGCTTTACACCCCGAAGGGCTTCGTCGCTCACGCGGCGTCGCTGCATCAGGGTTTCCCCCATTGTGCAAGATTCCCCACTGCTGCCTCCCGTAGGAGTCTGGCCCGTGTCTCAGTGCCAGTGTGGCCGTGTGCCCTCTCAGGCCGGCTACCGATCATCGCCTTGGTGGGCCGTTACCCCACCAACTAGCTAATCGGCCGCGGGCCCCTCCTCCGGCGCCCGAAGGCTTTCTTCGACCAGGCATGCGCCCGATCGGACGTATGCGGTATTAGCCCCGGTTTCCCAGGGTTATTCCCCACCGGAGGGCAGGTTACCCACGTGTTACTCACCCGTACGCCACTTTACTCAGGGATTGCTCCCCTTTCTCGTTCGACTTGCATGTGTTAGGCGCGCCGCCAGCGTTGATTCTGAGCCGGGATCAAACTCTCGTTTGAACCGTTCGTGGTTTCTGGTCGCCCGGATCAAAACCCGAAGTTCTGACGGATCAAGCCGTGCGTCCAACCAGATTGTCAAAGATCTGCCCGCCTGGCCAGCGATCCCTACTCGGAAAGCCGGCCGGCGTCGGCCTCGACGATGCCGGCCTTGCCCGCTCCGGTCAGGCCGAATCGGGCTTCAGCGCGGCAAACTCGGAAATCCCTAAAGAACCCAAGACCCTGCACCCCGCTATGATCGGCGGCTAGGCCTTGAAGTAGATTTTGTCGCCATCAATCAGAATAGCAGAACTCGCGGTTCGCGTCAAGCCCTGCTCGGACTTTTTACCTCGCTTTGACCCTGATCGACGGCTCTAGCCGTAGGCTAGCAAAGTTTGCCGCCGATTGCAAGTCCCACCGCGAGGAAATGAAAACCTCCGTGATCTCAGAGAGTTGACCGGCTATGGTCGGCCCCAAGGCAACGATCCACCCCGGCCAACGCCTGCCTGAGCACGGTCTCGATTCCCTCCCCCTCGGCTGCCACCACCACCGCCGCACCCAGCCCTGTCGGCTGCCACCGTTGAAACATCCGCCGCGAGACGTAGCCCGCAAAAATGCTCACCAGCGGGACGCCGCACACGGCCGCCACGTGCTGACCGGCCGAATCGTAGCCCACGAAGAGTCTGCTCCTCGCGATCCTCCAAGCGAAACCCGCGAAAGAGCCGTCCCAGGTGCGGATGCGGCTTGCCGCCGGACCGAGCGCCGCCAACGCCCGGTCCACGCGCTCGGCCTCTTCACCCCCGGCGCCGCGGTCGATCGTCACAGGCAGACCTTTTCCCAACAGGCCGGCCAGCAACCGCTCCTCGAAGGGATCAGCCAGTCGTTTCGCTTGGTTACCTCCCACCCCAAGGCTCACTGCGATGCCGGCTTCACCCGGCTCGCCCTCGGCCCGCGGCGCTACATAGGGAAGGGCGTTAGCCACGCCGAAGACTTCGGCCACCCAGCGCATCGCCAGCCGCGACAGACTCTCGCCCCCCTCTCCCCCGTAGGAGCGGCTTTCGAAAAAGTAGTACCGCTGCTCGTCGCACAGCGGCAGCAGGCCCAGTTGGCTCAGACGGGAGTCCGGATCGATGACGATCGCCCCGGGCGCGCTGAGCGCCTCGCGCAGACTGCCTCCGGCCTCAAGCCGCTCCCGCAGCGTCCCTTGCCGCGCATAGGTCACCGGCAGGTGCGCAATCCGAGCGTCGGCCGCAAACAGCTCCCATGCCTTCCTCTCGCCGACGAGATAGACTTCGGCGGCCGGAAACCGCTTCTTGGCCGCGTCGAGCATCACGCTGGTGACCGCCACGTCGGCGCCCAGCGTGACCCGCGAGAGCACATAAACTCGCTCCGGCCGCTCCCGCGCCGCATCGAAGGGACGGAAGCGGCGTACCCGTTCGTAGCGAGCCGCAAGCGCCGCCGCGTTCCATTCCGGCTCCACCCGCTCGAGCACGCGACTGAAGATCCTCACGTAGGCCTCACACAGGCGCGGCTCGAAACGGTCGGCCAAGGGCTCCGCCAGCCCGGAAAACAGCGCCCGGCTGGCCGCCAGGGCGGTCGGCCGGTCCGCGCTGGCGGCCATCTCGGTCAGCTCGTCGATCAAGGCAATGGAGACGTCGGCGCCTTGAAGGCACTGCTCGAGCAGCGTCGCCGCCAGCTCCTCAGGCGAAGTATTTCCCAATCAGAAGCTCCAACTTCTTCCGGGTCTCCTCCGGAACGCGGCTCTTTTCGGTGATGATCGCGTGCGCCAGCGCCGAGCCGCACTTGCAGCGCCTCTCGGCCGGCATGTCCGCCACCGCCTGAGCCACCACCCGGGCGGCGTTTGCGGCGTTCTGCCTCAAATTCTCGAGAATGTCTCCCACGCTCACCGCGTCATGATCCGGATGCCAACAATCGTAGTCCGTCACCATCGCTATGGTGACGTAGCAGATCTCGGCCTCTCGGGCCAGCTTGGCCTCTTGGAGGTTCGTCATTCCAATGACGTCCATCCCCCAGGCCCGGTAGAGGTTCGACTCGGCCAACGTCGAAAAGGCCGGACCTTCCATACACAGGTAGGTTCCGCCCTTCCGCGCATTGACGCCGGCCTTTCGGCAGGCAGCCTCCACGACGTCGGCCAGTTGGGGGCAGATCGGATGAGCGAAACTGATGTGGGCGACCAGCCCGTCGCCAAAAAACGTCGACTGGCGGCCCCGCGTCCGGTCGAAAAACTGGTCCGGGATCAGAAAGTCAAGGGGCCGCAGATCCTCCTTGAGCGAGCCGACCGCGCTTAGCGAAATGATCCGCTCGACGCCGAGCTGCTTGAAGCCGTGAATGTTGGCCCGGAAGTTGAGCTCCGACGGCGAGAGGCGGTGGCCGCGACCGTGCCGCGCCAGGAAGGCCACCCTCCGACCGGCAAGCTCGCCGACCACGTACGCCTCCGAAGGGGAGCCCCAGGGCGTCTCCAACGTCACTTCTTCTTGAGCGGCAAAGCCGGGCATGGCATACAGCCCGCTGCCGCCGATCACTCCGATCGTCGCTTGCATCGTCTGGAATTAGCTCCTGATTGCGATCGCCAAACGCCTCGCAGGCGGCCCCGGACCGCGTCCCGCTCCTGTCGGCGCGCTTTACCTTCTACGGCGCGCCCCCGCGAGCGGCTTCAAACGGAAAGCGAGCCGCCGGCGCGCGGTCGCAGTCGGCGCTCCTCGCCGTTCCGGAGCTAACATCCTACCACCGCCGCACGCTACCACTGCCGGTGACGCTCCAGGCGCGACCGCCCGGTGCGGCTCACACCCTTCACGCCCGCCTCGACGCCCTCGAGCTCCTCCAAGTGCGTCGCCACCTTCTCGATGGCCATCAGGATATCGTCGATATCCTCTTCGCTGCCCAACAGCAGAAAGTGCGGCAACCAGACCGTTTCCTCGTAGGCCAGCCGTTCGGCCACCGGGCATCGCACACTGCGGTAATCGACCGGCGCCGGGCGATTGTAGGCCAGCGCCGGGAACTGCTCGGCTGTCGCCGGAAACAGGTCGCTCCTTGGGACCGACTCATAGAACCGCCCCTCGCAGGGAATGCCCTCCTCTTCGAGCGCCCGCACGAAGACGTCTCGATGGATCGGCGTTTCGCGGGCCAGGAAACGGAACACGTACTGGTAGATCGCCTCCTCGGTGATGTTCGGATCGGGCGGCAGAGGAGCGACGTACGGGATCTTGGCCAGACCCGCCGCCAGTCGCGCCGCCCGCTCGCGCCGCAGGGCGTTCTGTTCGCCCAGCCGCTCGAGCTGGCCGATGAGCAAGGCCGCCTGGAGTTCCGTGATGCGGAAGTTCCCACCCACCAGCCGAACCCCGTATTCGTCCGTCTCGCCCACACGGCCGCAGTTGACATAAGCCTGAACCGCCTCGTGGTAGCGCGGGTTGCTGGTGATGACGGCGCCGCCCTCGCCGGCGGTCATCAGCTTGCTGGTCTGGAAGCTGAAGCAGCCGAGATCCCCCATCGAACCCGCGCCGCGCCCTTTCCAGCGGCCTCCGTGTGCGTGGGCGCAGTCCTCGATGATCGCCAGCCTGTGCCTCTGCGCAATCGTGGCGAGCGCGTCCATATCTGAGAAACGCATCGCCAGATGGACCGGCATGATCGCCCGTGTGCGCTCGCTGATCGCCGCCTCCACGAGCGACGCATCCAGGCACAGCGTGTCCTCGCGCACATCGACGAAGACCGGCACCCCGCCCTCGAACAGCACCGCCGCCGCCGTCCCCTCCCAGGTGTAGGCGGGCACGATCACTTCGTCGCCAAAACGAAGGCCGACGGCGCGCAGCGCCACCTGCAAGGCCACCGTGCCGTTGGCCACGGCGGCGCCGTAACGGGCGCCGTGCATCTCGGCAAATCGCGCACCAAAATGCCGCGCCCCATGGTTCGGAAACGGAAATCCACCCCAGTTGCGGCTCTCGACGACACCAATGAGCCGCTCCAAATCCGCCGCGGAATACTGCGGCCAGGTAGCGAACGGCTTCGAGCGGACGGGCCGGCCGCCGCGCACGGCTAACACAGACATCGAGGACTCCTGCATCGGAAGCCTAGCACACCCGCGACCGGCAACACTTTCCTGAGGGCTAGGTTCCCACCGAAGGAAGACACGCTGGCGTCTCGAAGATGCCGCTTCGGCGTTCGTCCGTGAAACGCTGGAGGAAGACCGGCTCGGCCTGACCCCTCCAGTCGAGGAACGCCACGGCGTTCCGATCAGGATTCGGCAGCCGCAAGCTACGCGCCGCGCCCGGCGCCCAGTTCCGCCTCGCGCTCGCGAAATTCAATTGATGCCACATATTAATCTGGCGCTTGCCGTCGAGAGTCCAATCGGCACCAAGTGCCGCGGTCGGGTGCGGCCGTGGGATTAGAAGCGGAATGAAAGGAGGATATCTGCCTGATTCCGGCGCAAGCCGCCTACGGGCTGCGGCGCCCGATAGGTGTAACGCAGGGCGGGGAGAAGCTTGACGGGCCCGGTCTGGATTGCAATCCCTGCCGTCGCTGAGACACCGTAGGAGGATGCCGAGGGGTGGTAGGTCTGCCTCAGCCGAAACGAGGGTCCGGCGCCAAGATACCATGTCCGGCCCCCCAGTGGAAACCCGTACTTCACAAGTACGGGGAAATGCCAAATGACAGCACTGCGGGAGCGCTTTGAGTACAAAATCGAGCTTTCTCCCCCCTACATCGCCTCATGGCGGAACGTCTGGACGACGGGACGATGCAAAGCGTTTACCTCCAGGGACCAGCGCGGCGCCAAATGGAGCTCGACCATGGTGCCGTAGAGGATGGCTCTGCCGCCCATGATCCGATGGACAATGGTCCTGAGTTCTCTCCCAGATTCAGCTGAAGATGGGGGACCCTCCGGGTAAAATACGCCCAGCTGGCTGGCGGGCAAGTCAGCGACCAGGTTCATCCCCAGGGTGAATCCCAGCGACAGACGCGGACCAAAGGGCCGCCAGGCTTCCTCCGAAGCTCTGCTGAAGCCCACCAGAAACTCGACTTGATCGGACTGGTACCTGCCCGAGGCGTCCCCAGCCCAAAGGGTATAACGGAGATTTGGCGAGATCTTAAGACTTCGCCAGCGAGACTCAAAACCAGCTCCGACACCGATCCCATGACGTGACGGGAATTCTTCCTCCAAGTTTCCCGCTGTGCGAAATACGGGACCCCAGAGCAATGAAAGGCCTGAAATTGCGGCCTTCAAACCGGTATCGGGCGAGCACCGGGAACTGCCAGGTTACAACTGGGCCGAGGCGTCCGTCGGGCGCCGTCGGCTTCTGCCCTGGTCGCCAATCGGGAGTCAACCGAAGACTTCCCTTTTGCCCGTGCAGTTGTCGGAAGAGCGCGTTCACTTCCAGCGACCATGATTCGGTGAGGCGAGTTTCCAACATCCCACCGACAACCCAATCCCCGGAACGCGACCAACTCCTGCCGATCCAGACCTGCCACGGGCTGCCTGGTTCAAAGAGCGAAGGCGGCACATTGAAATAGTAAACCCGGTCGGCATAAGCACCGGTGAGACTTCGGCCCACAACGATGCCGGCGGCCATTCTCTGGCCGCGCACCTCACACACTACGAACAGGACGGCAGCGGCAGCGACAATGCCGGCAGGCCTACCCCTGCCTTTTTTGCGACCTGACAAACACCCTCGGAAGAACACTAGACTCATTGACCCGGGCAGCGCCATCAATTCCCTTCATACACGACGGCCACCGTGATCTCCAGGTCTTGCTTTTCGGCTATTGCAAGGTGCGCTCCAAGGGCATGGTGGGCACGCAGCGTCTCTGGATGGAAAAAGACGGAAACATCTGGAGAGACACTGCTGTCCAAAATAGCCCGCCTGGCTGACGGCCGTTGTTGAGAACAAGCGGTTTGCACCGCTTTCGGGACACGTTCGAAGACGTGGTTTCACCCTCCGGTGCGCCACGGCTGTCCAAGACTCCCTCACCACTGGATAACCAATTGTGTCGGCAGCCCGGCGATCGGTTGCGGCGGCGGCTCGTACGGCTCATCCAGCCACTTCCATAAGTCTCGCTGGTACTACTGGGGCATAAAAATATCAATTTGTGGTGGAATTGTTTCGGTCGAACCGCCTCTCCGCGGCCAAGCCGGCAGGAACAGCGCTTGGCGGCTTATCTGGAGGGCTTGGCCAAAGCCGCGGGGCACCGGGACCGACAGCAACCCCTGAAGGACGACTGCCGCGGCCTGCTGCTGCCGGGCGAACGCAACTCGATTGAACCCATGGCCGCCCGGCTCCACCCGGATCGCCTCCAGGCGGCCCGGCGAGGCGCCGTTGCCGCCGAAGGCGCGAGGCCGCACGGGCAGGCCCCCGAAGCTGCTGCGGCGCAGCATGGATCATCGGCCCATTGCGGCGCGCGAGCCGGTCATGGAGATGGGCCAGACGGCGCTGCATCGGGATTACTGACGTGCCGAGCCGCACCCGGAGCTCTGGCTGTTGGCGGAGTGGCCGCGCGGGGCGGCCGAGCCGGCCAAATACTGGCTGTCGAACCTGCCGCTGGAGACGACGCTCGAAGAGCTGGTGCGGCTGGCCAGGCATCGCTGGATTGTGGAGCGGGACTATCTGGAGCTGAAGCAGGAGCTGGGGCTGGGGCATTTTGAAGGCCGCTCGTGGCGAGGGTTTCACCATCACGCGACGCTGTGCGTTGCGGCCTATGGGTTCCTGGTGGCCGAGAGGAGCCTTTTCCCCCCTCGGCGCGTGCGGGGAGCCTCAAGCTGGCAGCAGCGGAGCTGCCGGCGGACTACCGGCCGCGGGGCGGCGCGCCGACAGGAGCGGCGATTTGAGGCGGACTCCATAGCCAGCATCCGGAGCGCCCTCACTGCCTGGCTGATCCGGCAGCTGCCATGCTGCCCTTTTTGTGGGGCGAGACGTTTATGACTCAGTAGTACTAAGGCACCTTCGGCGCCGTCCCCGCCTCCCGCCGACTGCGCATCCGCCCCGGGCGAGCTAGCTCGTGTAGAGTCGTTTGAGCCCCGCCGCACGCGCCCACTCGCACCACGAGGTCTCCCACTTGGCGGCGCATCTCCTTGATCACTTCTCCTGCACGCTCCGGATAGTCCCTTCCCCGGAGGAGAGTTCCGTGGCGATCTCCAGCGCACTGACGACGTTCGGGACAAGGTGTGTGGGCGTCACCAAATCGATGCAGTGGCAACCGATCTCTTGGGGGTGCAGCACGACGTCGGCCCTCGGCGAAACGGCGATCGAAGGAGACGAGCTTGGCTCGAGCGGTCGAGCTGCAAACCCCGGTGTGGCCGCGCCGCCGGTTGACGCCGCATTGCCGCGGGCAGAGGCGGCAGCTCGGATGAATGGACCGCAGCTCGCGCGCGTTGTCTCAATTCGCCGGTGCGGGCCAGCTTGACGCAACTCGCCGTCCATCCTTGGCGCGGGGAGATAAACGATGTGACCAAAGTCATGGTGGCGGCACGCCTCCCCGGCTTAGGCTGGCGGTAAGGAGCCAGAGATGAGCGAGTTGATCGACAATCGGGCTCACCGGATCCGCACGCTGAAGCAGATCATCCAGCACCTGCATGCCGGCGGGTCTCCCGACGAGGTCCGGGGTCGGCTGCGCGAGCTGGTTCGCGAGGTTGACGCCTCGGAGATCGTGGCCATGGAACAGGAGCTGATGGCCGAGGGCATGCCGGTCGAGGAGATCCAGTCGATGTGCGACCTGCATTCCCAGGTCACCCGTGAGGTGCTGGTGAAGCTGCCGGAGCGCGTCTTTCCGCCCGGCCACCCGGTGGACACCTTTCGGCGCGAGAACGACGCCGTCCGCGTCGTCGTGGCCCGAATGCGCGAGATCCTTGCCAAGCTCCAGGCGCTTGAGGATGACGCCGATGCCGGCGCGTTGGTGCTGGCCTGGCGACAGGCGCTCAACGATCTGATGGACCTCGACAAGCACTACCAGCGCAAGGAGCATGTGTTCTTCTCTCGCCTGGAGCGGCACGGCATCACCGGTCCCTGCAAAGTGATGTGGGGCAAGGACGACGAGGTGCGGGCTCTTCTCAAGGAGCTCGGCCAGGCGCTCGAGGTGCCGGAGGCGACGGCGGGGGAATGGAAGCTGGTTGCCGCCACCCTCGGCGCGACGGCACTGGCGGCGGTCGAGGAGATGATCTACAAAGAGGAGGCCATCTTCCTGCCGCTCTGCCAGGACACCTTCACCGAGGAGGACTGGGGCGAGATCTGGCTGGCCTCGCCCCGTTACGGCTGGTGTCTGGTCGAGCCCCGCCAAGGTTACCGGCCGCCGGAATCGGTCCTGCGGGAGGGTCTGAAAGTCCCCGTCTCCGAGGGAATCGAAATGCCCACGGGGACGCTCTCGCTCGAGCAGTTGACGGCGATCTTCTCCACCTTACCGGTCGACCTGACCTTCGTCGATGCCGAGGACCGCGTGGCGTTTTTCTCCGAGGGTCCCCAGCGGATCTTTGCGCGCAGCAAGGCGGTGCTTGGCAGAAAGGTGCAGCATTGTCACCCGCCGCGCAGTGTCGCAGTCGTGGATCGCATTCTCAGCGACTTTCGCGAGGGCCGGCACGATGTGGCCGAATTCTGGATCGACTTTCGCGGCCGCTTCGTTCATATTCGCTATTTCGCCGTGCGGGATCGCGAGCGGCGCTATCTGGGCACGCTCGAGGTCACCCAGGATGTGACGCGCATCCGCAAGCTTGAAGGGGAGCGGCGCTTGCCCCAGTACGACGAGGCGCCCGTCGGGGAGGCGGCATGAGCCTGCCGATCAATCCGGAAACCAAGGTGAGCGCGCTGCTTGAGGCCTACCCGGAGCTCGAGTCGACGCTGATAGAGTGCGCGCCGGCTT
>Ga0308417_1001751_pt1 | contig 14672 bp, 17 predicted proteins | sample HotsprSampleOS65_FD_203528 | JGI IMG/M metagenome (GOLD analysis project Ga0308417, IMG submission 203528) | Hot spring phototrophic mat microbial communities from Octopus Spring, Yellowstone National Park, Wyoming, United States - 20090730_OS65 ... | reverse complement strand
GTTAAAGGTGAAAGGTAGCGAGTTGGCGAAGTTGGGGTTGGATTTGGTGTCGTTGCTCAAGTCGGAGATGATATTGCCTGTGACCAATCAAACACTTGTAGATGAGGCGTTGAGATATTTTGAGGAGAGTGAACATGTTGGGCAGAATAGGACGAGCAGCTTGGATAGCGACAAAGGGCGGCGCGTCGTTGCTAGGCGGAATCGCGTACGTCGGCGTCACGTCAACGATTAGCGCCACTTTGCACGCTGCAATGCGTCAGCAGTACATTGCTATTCATCATTTTAATCAGTTTCCGCGCGTGACTAGAAGCACCTACATGGCCATGAGTGCGTTGCCTGGTCAAATCAGGCAAGCTCGTGCAACACTTCGCAGCAAGATACCGTTTATACCGTGATCGCTTGCAAAGTTAATTGGCGCGAATATGTGCTTGATCAGCTTAGTTTGGTGGACGGATGTGTTCGAGATACGCTAAATGAACACATTCGAACCGCCTTTTGCATATTCGCGCCATTAGCCTGCAACGATGAGTTCCTGAATGCGCTTTACGCAAAGCGCTATTTGCTTTCTGTTCTCATAGCTCAGTTCACTTCCGCTGTTGATTACTACACCAGCAAGGCGAGGGATATAGGGCGCTACAAGCGCGAAACTAGATCGCGCAGCGATATGCAAGCAGAGTCAGCGGCGCAATCGTCGCGGCGCGCTGACACTGTTGCGCTCAGCCGCGAAGATTCTTTCAATCGCTCAGAAGCGCGCTCAGTTAGTCAAGACTACAGTGCTAGTCAATCGGCGGGCAATCAATCCACGGTGATGGATGACATTGGCAGCGGTGCAAGTCGCTCGCTTGCGCTAGGAACGCAGCTTGAGCGCGGGAACACAAGCGAGGATGCCAGCTCGCGTTCTAATTCATTTGGGCAAAACACAAATGTTGACTCTTTTGCCAGCTACACGTTTGGCGCAGGCGGCACAGTATCACAGACCGCTTTGTTTCAAATTACTAGCAGCAGTGCAGAAGGACAAAGCGAGTTCTTTTGCAGCAATCAGCGCGGCAGAGGGGGGCAAACCGACATTGGCAGTTCGCGCGGTCTTTATACCATGTCGTCACTTGATCGCGACGAAGCCACTGCCACTTCGTTCTCATATTTCAACGAGCTAATGGATAGCATTTCTCAACAGAACTTTGCGTCATCGGGTTTATCGCGTGGCTCGACCGATTCAACGACTACACAACGTGATGAGGGACGTGGTTTTGGTATCGCTGAATCGCGCTCTACCACTCAGCAATCATCACGGTATGACATGCAATCGGATTCAGAGATGGAATCTGAGGTTGAGGGCAAAACCGTGATGAATCAGGAAGTGTTTGCCAAAGACTTAAGCGACATTGTGCGCCACTTGCACTGGATGTACGACAATAATGAAGCTGACATTAAAGAATACGTTGCTTCACGCAATCGCATGATATTTATCAACGGCTATCTGCAAAGATTTGCTGAGAAGCCAAAATGCTGGGACAAGATTTATGTTCCAGTGCTGCTAAAGCACGACAGTCTCAACGTATGCCTGAATTAAGAAAGCGCCTTGTTCCTTTGATTGCAGCGCTGGTTACTGCGATAAGTGGCGGATTCGCGGGAATCATCGCGTCGCAAAACTTTCAATGTGGCTGCGAGTACGGCAATTGTGGATGCCGACCGATTGGGACGCCATACATCACGCCGCAACAAGTTACGCCGCTTGGCCCGACGCTGATACCTTATGTCAGCCCAACGCGACCGACGGTGACGCTGCCTGCTGCTCCTTTTCCGACACTGCCGAGCAATCCTACGTTCGTGCCAACGATTCAGCCAACGCCTACCATTAACCCGACAGTTACTCCGTACAGCACTGAAACACCTGTGCCTACGGATACACCAGAACCAACGCCGACTTCTATCATCACATTCACGCCGACACCTTTTCCTACTTTTACGCTAATACCAACGCCGACGCCGACCATTACGCCGACAGCGACCAATACGCCGACGCCGACCAACACGCCAACTAATACGCCGACGCCTACGCTTACTCCTACGCCAACGCCAATATCGTGTCCAAACTTTACGCTTATCAGAGATTACGGTCCGTATAATATGCTTGTGCGCTATACGACGCCGCCGCTTGCATCGCCTAGCTTGCAGATATTACCAACTATTTTTAGCGTTGCGTTTTACGCGGGTTATATCAGTGGCGCACACGAGTGGGCAGTGAATACGCCGGTGTCATACTTTGGGCTTGTGACTTTGCGTGTTTATGACGGCACAACGCTAGTAGCGGAGTGCAACTTTACTTGGAACAAATGACTAGCTGCGCTTTGACGGTAAATGAACAAAAGCAAGCAGTGATTGCACTGGTTGGCGGTGTAAACGCCGAAGTGCGTCAATTGCTGCTTAAGTACATTGATCAAATCTGGTGTGCTGCTTTGCAGCATTCGTGTGAGTATCCGCTCACTTTTCTTTATGCTCAGCGTGAAGCAATAGATTTTGCGCTCGCAAAGCTCGCCCCGCTGGTCAATCAAAAGCGCGGTAAGACTGACGCATTCAGGACCGCCGAGGGATTTACGCGCAGCAAAGCGGAGGCTAAGACGATACAACGCGGTAGCGGCTTTAGCTGTGATTGGTCTAATACTGGCAGCTACGCAACCAATCAAAACAATTCTGATTCGTGGACCATCAATCGTTCGGCGTCAGATAGTTCTGCGCAATCTTTCTACTATTCGCATACGTGGGACAGGGGACGAGTGCGCGATGACGCGCAAAGTCGTTCAACTTACGAACGGCGAGCAGGCAGTACGCGCAGGACAGAATCACAAGACTTTAGCAATTCAGTGACTAATTCTAATGGTTATGAGCGAACCAATGGAACTCAAAGCGTTCCTCACATCTCGTTAGGTTCTCAAAATATTCCAATCAAAGTTGCAATACCTCCGTTTGATTTGTCTTGGGACACAGGAACGTTTTTGGGACCGATAAATCTGACGAAAGGAGCTGAAGTTGGGCCAGACATCAGGGTTGAGTTTAGGGAAGAAGCCGCGCCTTGCGATAGGCAGCCAATGGCATGTCCGTTGACCATTTCTAACAGCGACTTGGTCGCTTGTGGTATTACGGACGACGACACGCCTATTGACATTAGCATATGCAGCCTGCAAAGCTACTCTGCGAATAGCGAGTTGTTTAGTCAAATTAGCATTCCAATTCCATTTCTCGGCGCGTTTACATTTGCAGGGACATGGGCAAAGAGTTACGAGTCTCGTCCGAGGTGCGGAAGGTCAACGAGCATCGCTCTTTCAACCGGATTTTCAAACGCTACTACTTGGATGCGCGGCAACGTTCGCGGTGATGGCAGTTCGCGCAGCGAATCACAGGGGACGAGGCAAAACGATGCGCACACCAGGGCAACCGGTAGTTCTACATCATCTAATTTCGCTCGCAGCGTAGGTGATGCTTACACAATCAGCATCGGTGAATCACACAGCGGAAGCGATACAAACTCGCATGGCGAATCGCAAAGCCAAGACTTGGGCAACAGCCGCTCTCAATCGCGTGGCGTAGGTTTGCATAAGACAACCAGCGACAGAGAACACGAGTTTGATATTCGCATGTATTCTGACGCTTTTAAGGCGCTAAATGATTTGCGTCTCAAAGTGGTTGAGCAGATAGAGGAAGCGTTGAACGCAATCGGCAAACAGTTGTACACTAAGGGTAAGGTGCGTGATACACAGAAGAAGTGTGATATAAACGTGTATCAGCTTGGACGCGGACAAGCAAGCGTTAATGAGATTTGCTGCACGCCAATGAGAAGCGCAAGGAGAGTTATCAAGACATGTTGTGTGAGCAGTATGGCGTAAGGTATAACGAATGCGTTCATCGCACGCGCTATTCTTGTCCGGCAGAAGGTGAGCGTGCGCCGATTCGCGGCCTTCTCATCGCCTGCTCTGGTGATCGCAGCGCTCAGGATGTGTTCGACATTTACAAGCGCCCGTTTGTGCCACCTGGTGATTGCTACGATTTGCCAAATAGCGTTCACTATTTGGTTTACAAAGATGGCGCGATAGATGAGCTTGTTCCTCACAATTGCTACGTTTATGCCACTTGCAATCGCTCTGACAGTGAGCCGTTTTTGACGATACTGCTGGAAGGCAAACCGCCTTTCAGCGTATATCAGTTGCGAGCGGCAGCGCGGTTAGCTTGTTGCCTTGCGCGCCAGTTTGATTTGCTCAGCCGCGATCCAGTTGAGATATTGCCGCTTTTTGACTATGACAATAACAAAGATTGTTTGCAACGACTTCCGCCTGAGTTCTGGGTTTACTTTAACGCTTGTGTAAACAGAGAAGATGAAGTTAGCACGCCTCCTGAGCTTGCCTGTTGCAATGAGTTGCGAGAGCGTTTGAATGATTTAACACCTCGTCTCGCTGCGCTGGAAAGCCGTGTTGCAGCGCTAGAAGCGCGTCCTGACTTGACGCCGCGCGTTGAGTATCTGGAGAATGCGCTAGTTGTGCTTGGTTCGCAGCTTGCACAGTTGAACAATCAATATGAGAGCCTGCGTGACCTGGTGTACTCTATTGGCGCAAGAGTGACGCGGATTGAGGAATGCTTTAATAAGTTACCGCAATGCAAGGAGCAGGAATGCTGTGGGCGCGCTGAATACGTGCTCCGCGATTGTCAGCAGTATGTGCCGCTGGTGTCTAACATTGTGGACTTCCCACGCAGGATAGAAGATACTGACAACATCGTAACGACAGGGCCGTTATGGTGCGCTAACTTGGGTGATGGCTTCAACAACGTCAAAAACTATCGCATCCAGGGATGTATTACAATTTCTCAGAGAAGGTGGTGTATTGGCAAAAAAGTGATTGTTTATCTAGAGGATTGTGTAGGCAACCAGTTGACGGTTGCAAACTGGGTATCGCCAAGCAACGGGCCGCAATCGCCTATCACGCTTTGTTGGGACACCACTATCGTTGTCTCTGCCGCTACAGTGTGTTGTGCTAGAATTAGGGTGTGGACAGACGATGTAACTGAGCCATTCTTCCAGATTTGTTCTGGAGATATTAGAATTAACAGGGTTTAGGAGGACAAAATGCTAGAGAAGGCAGTTGAGCAACTGTTAAAAGCCGTAGAACGCGCACGCGCTGAAGCCGCTCCACGTGGTGGCGAAATTGACTTGGAGAAGACTCGCTATTGGGGACGTTTGGCTATGGCCGAACACGCTTTGCGCGATTTGCGCGAGCTGGTTGAAAAAGGCATTGTCAAAGAGGAGGAGTAAATGACAATCTGTTATCCTCAGATAATCACTGCGCGCATTTGCCCGCGCAGCGAACTTAACTTTAGCCTAACACCACCGACCTGCGTTCGTGTAGTTCCGGTCTATAACGACGCATCTTATGTTATTTCACAGTTCCCTCCGCCAGTTCATTTCTTGGTGCGCGACAACGGGCAGGTGTATCAGCTTGCAGACATTCAATCGCCGCCTTCAACGCCGCCAGAATATCATGCGATTTTAGACTCGACAGGATGTATCTTGATTGGCGTTGAGTTGTCGGCGGTCACGACAGTGCCCTTGACGAATGCGCAAATCAGCGTTTTGCCGGGCGTGATTCGCTACGTGTTGCAGACGCTTGGTCTGCCATTGACCAGCGTTATCAACACGCTGCCGCCGCAACGCTGCCGACCGCAGCTTTGGCAGCAAATACTTGCTGCTACAACGGATTGTCTTAACACGCCGCCGCCGCCGCCGCCGCCACCGCCTGGGCTGACCTGTTCCTTTGTACTTAGCTGTATTTCGCCTGGCCAAAACATAAACATTAGCACGGGCGGTATCATTAGTTCTGGTCAGCTTGTACCCGGTCCGAACAATGGTCAATACACTTGGCTATCGCCCAATGGCACGCCACTCTTTACATTTAACGCACTGATTACTCCCCTTAGTGTCCAAGACACACCAACGGTTGATCTAACGTTAACCCCTGCTAATGTTCTGAGTGCAAATGCTAATGTATCTGCGCAGCCGGGGAATGTCATTCAGATACTTCCTGATGGTTTGTTTGTCGGCGCAACTTCGATCAATCTAATTGTCCAAGACACACCGACAATTGATTTGATATTAACGGCTGGTAATGTCCTGAGTGCTAACGTTAACATATCTGGGCAGCCAAACAATCAATTGCAGGTGTTGCCAGACGGTTTATACATTGCTTCTACGTCAGGGCCTTGTTTGAACAATCCGCCAAACGTGGTCAACTTCCCCACTAATGGGCTTCTGGCGACTTACAACGCGAACACTGGGTGTCTTGAGCGAATCGTTGTTCCTCCAGAGAGTGTAGTGTATGGCGAACCAAATGGTTCTGGTTCGCCACGCGCTGACAATCTGCGGTATTCGCCAGTGAACAACTTCTTGCGCGCAACGTCTGGTCCTGATTTTCCCATGCAGCATTCTTTTATGTTGTATGGGCCAAACGTCAATGTCAATGGCAACTTTTATTCTGTAATTGGCGCAATCACAAGCATAAGTCTTTTCAATAGCAATTTTAGTTTTGTCAATGTCTCCAGTGGAGGCGCTATAACTTCTGTAGATTCTGTTATAGTCGGGCAGAATCTGTTGTCTTTTAGTCTTATTGAAAACAGTGCATTGCTGTTTCAAGACACATCAATTTCTACTGTTTCCAACTCTTTCGTCACTGCCAATAATGCTTCAATAAGTTCTGCTGGTTTCTCATTTGTTGCTTCTGGTTTTGGAACAAGCCATCCTTCTGCAATTTTTGCCTCTTTAGCAATAACTTTGTCCACCGGGTCTCAGCCATTAATCAGTCACTCTTCATACCTTGCACGAGACACGAATAGAGGCACACCAGGAGGAACACCAATTTTCGGTTTTAGCAATGGAACTTTTGACTCTGTTATTTTCAACAATAACGTTGGGATTTATTATTCTACTGTGCATCTTACTTTTACTACGCTGCTGGACGACGGTTTTAGGAACGAGTTTTCGTTCATTGCCACTAACGGCGTAACCCTAAACAGCACACAATATAGCTTTTTTGTCAGCGATATTAACGCTTTTCAAGCTCCGTTAACGCGCTATTCGTTTGTCTCAATGGGACGACAGAACAGTGGTCGCGCTGGATCAACAACGCCGTTTATCAATAGCTCAATGGTAATAACCGTTGACACTCTTCCAGATGCTGATAATACGCTGTTTATAAACAGAGATGTTAACAGATGGCTGTTTTCACGAAACAGCGTCTATGTTGCACGCAATGTAACGGTATTTGACAGCAACCCGCCAAACAACACAGCCGCAATGAACAACTCGATAATAGTTGGAGACAACTTCGATGTTTCTAGCATAACAAATATCAACTCTCTTGTACTTATTGGCAGTAATTTGCGTGCCGGAACAAATACTGTGTTTGGCGTTGGTTTTAACTCGTACACACCGCCAGCAGTGCAAGCCGCTGGAGGCTGGCGAGCATATATTGCTGATGGTGGCACTGACAATGCCAACTACTTTCAGGGTTGGGCATCGGCATGGCGATTTAGGATGTTCAATCCATCAACCAACTACGCTAACAACGCCGCCGCAATTGCTGCGCTAAACGCTGCTTATAGCACTGATCCTCGCAACGCCATAGGCACAATGGTGGTGGCACAAGTAGCTGGCACGCCAGCCATCTTCACATGGAACGGTGCGACATTTGTAAGAATAACGGTATGACGCGAGTAAATCTTGATTCGGTAATTGACGTTTTGTCGAGGCAGGCTAGGCGTGAGCAAGATTTGTCACTGATTGAGCGCGACAATGCGTATCTCAATCACGCGATGAATTGGATCATGCTTAGCGGAGCAGTGCAATTTATGCAAATGCTCAAGCAGAAAGGGGCTGTATTGGAGCTAGACGAAGCAGTAGCGAGGGAATTAGGGTTCGATGTGGCTTCCTAATTGTCTTACGCCGACGTATCCGCAATGCACTTGGGTGAATACCGAGCTGTTTGGTATTCCCCAGGGGCATCGCGGGCGTTGCGACTTCGGCATTCGCGGCGTCGTCATTCATTGTCTCCATGAGCCGATGGAGACATACACCAATGGGCGCTGCAAGTTGCCGCGTAACTATCGCCAGCGCGGGCGTGAACATCACGACTCAATGCACTGGCTGATAGATGCCGACGGCAACTTGATCTGCATGGTGAGTGAGGAAGATGTCGCGTGGGGCTGGGGCGATCTTGATTCGTCGCACGATTGCTTGCCAAACGCCAATTGGCCGCCGTTAGTAGGGCTGACGCCAGCAGAATACGATTGTGCGTTAATTCACGTCGGTGTTGAATTACCACCTACCAATGCTTTCTACGGTTGTCCAGATGCTACATGTGATAATCCTAGCCCATATCGTTTCAATCAGACGCTGATTAGGCTTTTGGCTGCTATAGCGGCAAAGTATTACTTTGTCAACAACACCGATTACTTTCAGCTTGACACCAATTTGCGCACGTGTTCTGAAGAGTGTGAGTGCGTTGACATTTGCAAGCTGATGTGCGCAGTAGGCAACTATTGTGAAAGGCCAACTTTGTTTACTCAGGAAGATTATCCTGAAATGCCCAGCGATGAGGTGCTGGAATGGGTGCTAGGAATTACAAACACCGGACGCATTGTGAGAGTGCGCAGGAACAATTTGTGATAAAATGAAAGCGAGGTGAAATATGGACGTTACCGAGAAGCTGCTTAAGCGATACGAAACGATTATCGTTGACACAATCGGCAAGATTGGGCAGACCAGCAATACCATAGAGCTGGTCAAACTGGCACATTTGCTTGAGACGATCACGTTCATTTACAACGATTTGTCTGTAATCAAGAGCGTGGGCGGCAAGATTGTCGTGCCAGAAGATGCTTTGGGCAAGCTCAATTTGGCTAAGGAATGAGGAGGGTGTAAATGTCGTGCGGATGCCAAACTACTAGTAGCAATTGCGTTAGAGAGCCGTTCAACGCGAACTTTGTTCGCCCGTTGACATACATTAGGGGCGTAGATGCTAACGGGTGCGTTAGCTATGCTCCCGCTTCTTCGTTTTCGTTAAACGTCCAAGACACAAACACTCTTGATTTGACGTTGACTGCCGGTGTCATCAGCGGCAATGTGAGGATTTCTGGAGCAGCGGGCAATCAGGTCCAGGCGCTTTCTGACGGACTGTTTGTGCCTGCTGGCGCTGGATTGCAAATCCTTGACACCAACACGGTTGACTTGACGTTGGCAAGCGGTGTGCTAAGCGCACAAGCGAGGGTTTCTACAAACGCTGGCAATGTGTTGCAAGCGCTTGCTAACGGATTGTTTGTGCCTGTCGGTGCTGGGTTGCAAATTGCTGATACCAACACAGTTGATCTAACGTTGTCAAGCGGTGTGCTAAGTGCAAATGTTGTCGTCTCACCAAACACAGGCAACCAGCTTCAGATTTTGTCGAACGGTCTATATGTTGCTCCGTCAACGTTTAACCTGACAATAACTGATACAAATACCGTTGATTTAACACTAGCAGGCAACAACCTTTCAGCGAATGTTATTGTTTCACCTAACGCTGGCAATGCTTTGCAAGCGCTTGCAAACGGCTTGTTTGTGCCTTCTACTGCATCTCTTTCTGTACAAGACACAACTTCTGTTGACTTGACGCTGACGGGGAACGTTTTGAGTGCAAGCGTAATTATTTCACCTAACACTGGCAACGCGCTTCAGCTCTTGCCTAACGGTTTGTTTGTGCCTGCTGCGTCTTCTATTTCAATTCAAGACACTATTTCTGTTGACCTGACATTGACAGGCGGTGTGCTAAGTGCAGATGTCGTTATCTCGCCCAATTCTGGCAATCAACTTCAGCTTCTGCCCAACGGCCTGTACGTTGCTCCTTCCACGTTTAGCCTAACAGTAACTGATACCAATACTGTTGACCTAACCCTTGTCGGCAATAACTTGACGGCTGATGTTATCGTTTCACCTAACGCTGGCAATGCGCTTCAGGTGCTGCCTAACGGTCTGTACGTTGGCGCAGGTGCTTATTCGCTCAGCGATTGCGCGGGCAATCCGTTGCCCGTCGGCACTCAGGTGTTGACGTGTCCAACCTTTACTTCTGCGCTCAACATCAACGATTTACTGATAGCAGCAAGTGCACCAGGAACAGCATTGCGTACGTTGTCGTCGAAGAATTGTCCTGAACCTACCAATAACGACTCTGTCATCATAGCGGACAATTCGGGCAACGTGCGATATACTCCAATGCGCGAGGCGATTTATCACAGCCTGCTCACTAACCCAATCATATTCCCTAACCTTGCTCTTGTTACACTTCAGCCGCCTAATACAGCTACTGGAATTATTGATTCCGCTTCTTTTACTAATCCAAGAAACTGTATCCCTGCTTTTCCTAAGGGCAGCATAAATGCAATTTTGCAGCACTCTTTTAATCAAAACAATGCCACAAGCGTTGCGACTGCTGGAATTTCACTACTAAGAGACCTTATTTCACGAATAGACAATCACAACACCCCTGGAATTACCGGAACGCCGCTGACCGGCCATGCGTGGCGAAATCAAACTGTAATTGCATTTGCATCAAACACCGAAAGAATTGTCGCTTTAGCCAATCCTATTTTTCCTTCATCCACAGCTACTTTTAGCAGACAATTAAGCGTAATAGGAGCAACGAATTTCTATTATGTAACTGTTGAAAATTGGAATGCAGCATTTGGTATCATTGCTCTGTGAGGTGAAACATGAGAGTAACAAGATTTGCTGTTGATGATAACGAGCGCGCGTTGTTTCCCGATTATTTCATCGTGGACGACAACGAAAAGATTGCGCTGGCGATGTATTCTGCAAATATAGAAGTGCAAGCTATTGTTGACGAGGGATTGGCGTTGACACCGTGGCTATCTACGCAATGGCCGGGCCGCACCGTCTCATTCGACGAATGGCGCAATGCCTTTGCAAGAAATGGTCACTCGTTTCCACAATACCATGCGCAGATTGGTGAGCGCGTAAGACTTAGTGAATTAGTGGACATAAATCGCGCATTTGTTGAATTGTTTATGAACGGTGTTGACTTGACTGATCCAATCAACGCACAAACGCATCGCCAGCTTTTGACAGAGCGAAACGTTGATCTAGTTGACTTCCTCAAATGATTGACTTGATCGAGTTTTTCACGACATACGGCGTTCTCGGCGTCGTTGCGCTCATCGCAATGTCGCTATCGCTGTGGCTGCTGCGCGAGAATCAAAAAACGCTTGACCAATGCAACGCAAGAGTTGACAGACTTATTGAAACACACATCGGATTTGTCAAAAACGTTACAGAGAAAATGGACGAGTTGCTACGCGATATTGGAAAGCTGATTGACAAAGCAGAAGCAACGATAGAGGAGCTAGAAAGGGCAAGAGGTTGGAAAAAAGATGCTTGATTTATTGACTAACGTAACAGTGGCGGGGTTAAGCGTTGTGTCAGCACGTGCACTTGAGCAGTACAACTGGTTTCAACGCCTTGCGCCAGAAACCAAACGCCTTATTGCTGTTGCTCTTGCCGCTTTTATTGCACTAGCGATTCACATGATCAGCGCAATAGCTCAGAACGCAGAACCGCAAAGCGTCAAAGCGGCATTCTCAACTGCGTTGGCGATTGTGATTCAGCAAGTCTATCACGCCTTGGCGAAAGAAGACGCTCAGTAATTCCGAATAGGGGAACGCAAAACGCCACCTTTAGCTTGCCGTCTGTCACCAAAACAGACTCAAGCATATGGTGGCGTTTTGCGCTTTCTACAAGCAGTTCTAGGACAGCGAAAAACTCATCTATCTCAAGCGTCGCAGGTTTTCGAGGGCGTCCGCGCCTTCGTTTAACGTGATCCATTTCTGATCCACCTTAAGCCTCGTCGGACGCCCTTTTGTCCTCACCACGTTACATCTTAACGCCTTGACGACTTGCGACCCCGTTAGTGGCAAATTGCTCGTCAAGTCTTGCGCCGCTTTTGGGCGTGGTTTCTCGGTCAATCACCTTGGTTAGCACTGTAAGAGCAGCGAGACCAGCAAGCAAGACAGTAGGCGACATACCGTATAGCGACACCACCAGCGACAGCAATGCACCTGAATCGTTTATACCGGCAGTATAACGCACGACAAACGAGTTAATCAATATCAGATACACGGAGACGATAATTCCAAACAACGCCCAAACAATCAAGTCAAAGTAGTCGTAACGATTGTTTTTCTGCCTGCGCTCAACCTGATGCTGGATGTTAGACTTGATTGCGATGAAAGATATATCAGCCATAATCGTGGCAGATAGACGACTCAGCAAATCCAGCTTGGCTATTTCAGCACCAAACTGATACAGGTGAATGCTGGACGTGATGATTGCCAGCACGATTGCTATGTTTGTGGCAAGTGAAGCAATAGCTTGCTGGCTTCCAGACACCGGGTTGCGCGACGCCATACTGACAATGTGAGCGCTGAGCGAGATAGCAATGGCAATGCCAAACAGAGCAGAATAGAATGTGCGTCCCAGCGTCACAAACTCGCCAATCAAATTGACAACCTGACGCTCTAACTCAGGAGCTTTCGATAAAACGTAGAAGGCACTCAAAGCAATGGCGATCACCATATGGAGCGCAAAAGCGCTGCCGTGCGCTAGGCGCATTTGTGGCGTTGGTTGGCAAGCCATGATGCCATGCGCTATTAGCACCACTACCATGCCAGTTGCGACTATCATCGAAAGGCCAGCACCCTGGTTGTAGCGCATACCAAGCTCGTATAGCGCTGTCCAGAGCGCAAACAGGAATAATCCGATGCCCAGCTTGATTAACGCCTCTGGCTGAGTAAGCTGCGTCAGTTTCTTCATCAGCTTGTCGTTTATCAGTTTATCGTTCATATTCATCTCCTTTCTCGACATTATACATCATCCAACTGGACGTTAAAGCGCTTCGCCCACGCGCTGAAGCGCTTTGCATCACCGAGCATAACATTGACCAACGCTTTCACCTTTGTCGAGTCTTCTTTCTCGAACTTATCAGGCATCGTCTCGCCAGTAAAGCGTTGCCAGACCGTTGACCACTGTCCCCGAATCTGGTCAAACTCATCAGCGTTGACGACGCGAATAGCACACGCACAGCGCTGCGCGCATAGCGTCTCAACGCCAGGTGTAGGCAGCTCTGCAACGGGGATGGGATACATAGACGTGAGCGTCTCTAAGGCTATGCAATCTGGACAGTTTTCCTGCACCATTCTGGTAGCGTTCGTCTCCCAGATGCCGTATAGCACATCGTCCTCTTCGGCATCCTCAAAAGGTTCTTCTTGCTCTTTAAGCGCTTCTGTCGTGGCTTGTTCGGTCTCCTGCACCACTTCCTCAGCGCGCTCATCGGTTGGTAAGGAAACTTCATCAGGCAATCTCAACTCTGCTTGCGGGACATCAGACAGCTTGCGTATGCCGTCCCTGAGTATCTTTATGTATTTGTGCGAAGAAAAGTGCTGGCCGCGCATGGCAGCGCGCATGGCATCCTCGATAAACTGTATAGCGGTCTTAGACAAAATAAAACCGATACCCGAAAGTGAATGCGCCAAGCGCATAATGCGACTTGGCTGAGAATACAGCACTGGCGCGCCTAGCACTTCAGATACCACTTTGTCAATAAACGCTAGCTCTTCATCTCCTAGCGCTTTGGCATGTGTATTAGCGAACTTGCTGACAGCCGCCATAATTGCCGAATCAACATCCACTGCTATCCTGTCGCGCACCGCTTGCGCCAACAGTTGCTGCCTGAATGCTGCCGCTTTTGCTGCCATCACGCCTTCAGTAGTAAGATAACCCACAAGATTCAGTGCGTCCATGTCGCTTTCCATTTGCGACGCCATCTCCAGAAAGTTCTCAGCAACTAACGCCAACTGATACATGGCGTCTTGATCAAGGATGGACGACGGGTCTTCAGTGGCAATCACGCGAGCGGCGGCAATTTCTGGCGCGATGCGCAACCTGAAGATTTCCATCAGCTCATCGCTTGTCATTTCGCGCTGTGCATTCAACACGTCAAAAGCAACATCAGTAAAACGCTGAACAAAACGATGACGCAAAGCGTCAATCTTTAGGTTGCGACGCGCTTTTGTATCTTCAGGTTCTTCTATCGCTTGAGTTATCGCGTCCTCAAACTGCGCGTTCGACTGGACAACGGAATCGTTAAACCCTTCAACCATTTTGCGTTCTATGTCTTTGTCTATCTTGTTCCTGAAGGATTGATAAAGTTGAGAGAACTTACGCTGTCCAGCGCGAATGCGATTCTGCACAAAGTTGACAATGCGCAAAATAGAGCGACGCAGCAGATTCATCACTCGTCGTGTCGCTCTAGCAATGGTTGCGCCAGTGCGTCTGATGATGCGCCCAACTGCCTGGGAAAAACGAACGATGCTGCGCCCCAGCGCTCGCGCTGCTGTCGCTGCTGATCGCGCTTTCGTCGCTGCAACACGAAACCCCGTCGCGCCAGCGCGAAGAATCGTTGTTCCTGTAGCAGCAGAAACGCGAGCCAATGCACTGAGCAAAGCAGCAACAGGCATTTATGTACAAAACAACTCAAAGCCCAAAAAGTGTGGTTCGTGCTCGACTCGATAATGAACCACTAACACTT
>Ga0308417_1001750_pt1 | contig 14678 bp, 12 predicted proteins | sample HotsprSampleOS65_FD_203528 | JGI IMG/M metagenome (GOLD analysis project Ga0308417, IMG submission 203528) | Hot spring phototrophic mat microbial communities from Octopus Spring, Yellowstone National Park, Wyoming, United States - 20090730_OS65 ... | reverse complement strand
GGGCGCAGATCGACGAACCGCTGTACGCGGTGGCGCCTCCCAAATGGTACACGCGCGAGACGGGCGCGCTGGGACGGCTGGTCGAGTCCTCTCCGGAGGCGATTCTGCCCGAGTACTGGCCTCTGGTGGAGCGCTACGACCGCTGGCTGGTGGCCTCGCGCGAGGCGGTGCGCGCCAAGCGCGACCGTGGCTTCGTCTTTCAGGGCCGCCGCTACGACGAATACGGCATGCTGAACTTCGGCGACGCCATGCACAAGCTGATCGCCGACGACAGCCAGCCGGATTACGGCATCCACTGGGAAAACGAATATTACGACTTTCCGCACGCGCTCTTTCTGCACTTCTTTCGCACCGGCGACATGAAGTCGTTCCGGATGGCCATCGAAGCGGCGGCGCATCTGGCGGATGTCGATATTTCGCACCACGAAGTTCAACCCGGTCCGCAAACTCCCGGAGCCCCGCGCACCGGACCGGGCCTGAATCACTGGACACGGTACTCGAACGGGGTCTTCATCTCCTCGACAAGCTGGGCGTTTTACAAGAACGAGGGGCTATTCGACCGCTGGCTGCTGACCGGCGATCTCTGGTCGCGCGACGTGGCTCGCTTGTCGGCCGATTTCGGCGTGGACTACAACGGTCTCGATCTCCAAAGCAATACCCGCTCGATCGGCCACGGCCTGTTCGCCATGCTCAAGGCCTACGAGGTCTTCGGCGACAAGAAGTACCTGGACCGGGCGCACTGGATCATCGATTGCGTGCACGCCTGGCAGGACGGCGATGTCGAGCGGCTGAAACAGCTCAACCGGCGGGCAGTCTTCGACCCGATCTTCCTTGGCGGCTACAGCCACCAGTCCTGGATGTACGGCATCGCGCTCGAGGGCATGGCGCAGGCCTCCTGGACGCTGGGGCGCGCCGACATGCCCGGCTACATGCGGCGCGCGGCCGACTGGATCTTCGCCAACCCGAAGGAATGGGATCCGGTGCGGCGCATCTACTTCAAATACCCCGACCTGGCGATCATGCTGACGCCCGGCCTGGCTTACATCGCGGAAACGAGCGGCGAGCGCAAGTACTGGGATCTGGCCCTGGAGAGTTTCGAGCGCCAGACCCTGGAGGGCCAGGTGACCGACCGGCTCAAGCTCTTCGCCCAACTGTTCCGCAACTCGCAGCGCTTTCCCTGGTATCTGTCGGTGGAGGCCAAGCGCCGGTGGCCGCCGCGTGCCCCGACGAGCGACTGAGGGCGGGCGCTCAGCAGACGAGGTCTTTGCGGCTTAGGCGGAACCCGTCGAGCTCGCCGAGCAGCGTAAGGGCGATCCGCTCCGACTGGAAGAACTCTTGCGAAATCTTGCCCAGATCCTCGGCGGTGACCGCCTCGATGCCGGCGAGAATCTCGTCCAGATCGAAGAAGCGGCCGAAGTAGAGCTCTTGGCGCGCCAGGTTCGCCATCCGGCTGGAAGTCGATTCCAGGCTCAGCATCAGCGAACCCTTGAGATGATCCTTGGCCCGGCGCAGCTCATCCGAAGAGACCGGCTCGTTCTTGAAGCGCCGGAACTCCTCGAGAATCAGGCGGACGACCTTGCCCGCCGCTTCGAGCGAAGTGCCCGCGCTCACCAGCAGGCAGCCGGTGTCGCGGAACAGGTTCAGCTCGGAGAAGACCGAGTAGGCCAGGCCTTGCTTTTCCCGAATGTTCTGAAACAGGCGCGAGCTCATGCCCCCGCCGAGCAGCGTATTCAGGACGTAGCAGGCATAGCGGAGCTCATGGCCGATCGGGTAACAGGGCACGCCCAGGCACAAGTGAACCTGCTCGAGCGACTTCTTGCTCTTGAGCAGCAGGTGGGGGTTAGGATTGGGAAGCGAGGCGGCAGGCCGGCGGCCGTTGTCCTTCAGATCTCCGAACTCCCGCTCGACCAGCTCGAGCAGCGTGGCATGCCGGAGATTGCCCGCCGCGGTGATGATGAAGTTGCCCGGCGCATAGGTGTTGTGAAAATAATCCTCCAGCACCCGGCGGTTGAAGCCCTGGATGGTTCGCCGCGTGCCAAGAATCGGCATGCCGAGCGGATGGTTCTTCCAGAAGCGCCCGGTGAACAGCTCGTGAACGAGATACTCGGGGCTGTCGGTCTCCATCTTGAGCTCTTCGAGGACGACGCTCTTTTCTTTTTCGATGTCCTGCTCGCGGAACAGCGGCCGCAGCACCAGGTCCGCCAGCACGTCGAAGGCGAGCGGCAGATGTTCGTCGAGAACCTTGGTGTTGAAGCTGACGAGCTCTTTAGCGGTGAACGCGTCCAGATTGCCGCCGATCGAATCCACCGAGCGCGCGATCTCCTCGGCCGAGCGCCGCGCCGTTCCCTGAAAGACCATGTGCTCGACGAAGTGGGAGATGCCGTTGTGCTCCTGCGGCTCGTGGCGAGCGCCGGCGCCGATCCAGACTCCCACCGAGACCGAGCGCACGTGGGGCATGGTCTCGGTGATCACCCGGATGCCGTTGGCGAGTTTGGTCGATTGAATTTCCCTAGCTAGCATGGACCGGTGCGGTCGAGCGATTGGCGTCGCGTAGATTCCCTTGATCTCATTGTAGCAGAATCACTTACCAGACATCCAGGCTGGTAGAATGAAAGGGTATGCGCCGCACGCTCATCGGTTCGGATCTGGCCGAACTTGAAGAGCTTCTCGGACCGGGCGAGCCTGCCTACCGCGCCCGGCAACTCTACCATGCCCTGTATCGGCAGCGGGTCCGCTCGGTTGCCGAGATCACGACTCTGCCCGCCCACTTGCGGCAACGGCTGGAGGAGGCGCCGCTCGGGCTTCCCCGAATGGAGCGCCGCTACGAATCGGCCGACGGCACCCGGCGCTATCTGCTCGGGCTCGAGGACGGCCGCACGGTGGAGACGGTGCTCATGCCGGAGGCCGGCCGCCATACCATTTGCATCTCGACGCAGGTCGGCTGTCCGGTCGATTGCAAGTTCTGTCTGACGGCGCTCATGGGTCTGGAGCGCAATCTGACGGCGGGCGAAATCATCGGTCAGGTGCTGTTCGTCCTCGCCGACGCCGGCCTGGCGCCCGGCGACGCTCGCGTCAATGTGGTCCTGATGGGCCAAGGGGAACCCCTGCTGAATCTGGCGAACGTGCTCAAGGCCACACGAATTCTCGTCGACCCGGGAGGGGTGGGTTTGTCCGAGCGCCGGATCACGCTTTCAACGGCGGGCATCGTGCCGAAGATCGACGAGCTCGGCCGAGCGCCGGTGCGGCCGAAGCTGGCCGTTTCGCTCAACGCCTCGACCGAGGAGCAGCGGCGCCGACTGATGCCCATCACGCGCAAACACCATCTGGCGGATCTCATCGAGGCTTGCCGCCGCTACCCCCTGCGGTCTTGGGAGAAGCTGACCTTCGAGTATGTGCTGTTACGGGAGGTCAACGACAGTGAAGCCGACGCCCGGCGCCTGGTGCGGCTGCTCGCCCACCTCAACGCCAAGGTCAACCTGATCCCGCTCAATCCCGGCCCCGGCATTCCTTTCGAGACGCCGGAGCCGGAAAGGGTCCTGGCGTTTCAGCGCATTCTGCGCCGGAGCTTTCCTTGCTTCATCCGCAAGCCGCGGGGGCGGGACATCTTCGCCGCCTGCGGCCAGCTCAAGCGGATGGCGGCGCCGGCTGCCCCGATGCCGGCTTAACTCTTTAATTTTGCGTGAATTGCATTGATTGTGAGGGCGGGTTCTGCTATATTAAAGCTAGATGGCTTTCATGATTCCGCGCCAGCGGAACGCCCGCCATAAAGACCCCGCCGTCCTGGCATGGAGGTAAACGTCTTCCCCACGCAATGAGAGTTAGTGTGCAGATCAGTCGCGGTCTTGAATCCCTGTTCGGGACCCGCGACGAAAATATTCGTGTCCTTGAAAACGGCTTGAACATCCAGACGCGCCTGCTTGACGATTCGCTCGTGATCGAAGGGGAGGAAGCGGCGGTGCTGCGCGCCGAGAGCATCCTCGAAGACTACGTCGCGCTGGTCAAGCAGGGGCAGTCGTTCTCCAACGGCGACCTGAACAGTTATCTCCGAATCCTGATGGCCGACTCCGGCGCGAGCCTCCGCGGCCTGGTCGAAAGCGGCCGAGCGCGCAACTTCGGCAAGAAGCTGGTGACGCCGAAGACGATCAATCAGCGCGTCTATCTGGACGCCATCGAGCGCCACGACCTGGTCTTCGGGATCGGCCCGGCCGGCACGGGCAAGACCTATCTGGCGGTGGCCATGGGCATCTGGGCGCTGGTGAGCAAGAAGGTGGCGCGCATCATCCTCACCAGGCCGGCCGTCGAGGCGGGCGAGCGCCTGGGCTTTCTGCCCGGCACGCTTCAGGAGAAGGTGGATCCGTATCTGCGGCCCCTCTATGACGCCCTGTATGACATGCTCGAGGCCGACAAGGTGGAGCGCCATCTGGAACGCGGCGTCATCGAGGTGGCCCCGATCGCCTTCATGCGCGGCCGCACGCTCAACGACAGCTTCATCATCCTCGACGAGGCGCAAAACAGCACCTCCGAGCAGATGAAGATGGTGCTCACCCGGCAGGGCTTCAACTCCAAGATGGTGGTTACCGGCGACATCACGCAGATCGACCTGCCGGCGGGCAAAAAGAGCGGCCTGCTCGAGGCGATCGAGGTCTTGCGAAACGTGGAAGGAATCAGCTTCGTGTACTTTGACGAGCGCGATGTCGTCCGCCATAACCTCGTGCAGCGGATTGTCAAGGCCTACGAGCGCTACGACGAGGCCATGGGGCGGAACCGCCAGTTGAGCTTGCGTTGGAGCGAGCCGGAGCGCGCGCCGGCCGACGGCCGGGCCGACTCCTCCTGAGGCGCCCGGGCGCCTCGCCGACCCGCCGCGAGCGACGAGATGGACGCCGACGGCACAATATTGATCTTCCGCCGCGCCGGCCGCGGATTTGCGCGCTCCAGACTCGAGCAACTGGCCGAGCAGCTCAAGCACGAGTTAGCCGGCGGCCGCCCTTTTCACTGCCTGCTCACCGACGACCGGGAGCTCCGCCGCCTGAACCGCGAGTTCCTCGGCCGGGATTATCCGACCGACGTGCTCTCCTTCCCCGGTGGGGAGCAACTGCTCGGCGAGATCGCCATATCGGTGGACCGGGCGCGCGAGCAGGCGGCGCGCTACGGCCACAGCCTTGAGGAGGAGCTGGCCGTACTCTTGCTGCACGGCCTGCTGCACCTGCTCGGTTACGACCATGAGCGCGACCGGGGGCGCATGCGCCGCGCCGAGGTACGCTGGCGACGCCGTTTCGGCCTGCCCGGCGGCCTGATCGAGCGCACGATGGTCCAGCCGAGCGCTGCGGCGCAAAGGAGCCGGCGGTGATCGTCGGTCTGTGGGTCCTCGTCGCCGTACTTGCGCCCGCCCTGGCGCTCGTCTCCTTCGTCCAACTGCTGTATCTCGAGGCCCTGCGGCTGCGAGCGCGCGAGCAGCCGGCCCTCGAGTTCTTCAAGGAGACGCTCGAGGAGAAGCTGGGCCTCAAGACCGAGCACGGCGCCCTGAGCTTCTCGGTCCTCAAACACGCTCTGCTGGTGGCGAGCGGCGCCGTCTGGTGCGCCTTGGCGCTCTCCGGCGCTTCTTCGGACTGGATCCGGTTCCTCGAGGCGCTCTCCGCCGCTCTCGTGCTCATGCTGGCGGCCGCCTACATCGTTCCGCAAAGCTTGTATCGGAAGACGCAGGGCCGCTGGCTGCTTCCCCTGGTGCCGGCGTTGCGCCTGGCGGCGCTTCCGGCCAGGCCCCTGGTTGCGGCGTTCGATTTCTTTACCTCGGTGGCCGAGATCGGCCAGCGCGAGGGCGAGACCTCGGAGAACGGCAACGCAGCGGAGGAGTTCGAGGCGCTCATCGAAGCCGGCGCCGACGAAGGCCTGATCGACGAGGACGACCGGAAACTGATCGAGTCGGTGGTCGCCCTCGGGGAGAAGACGGCCCGCGAGGTGATGACCGCGCGGCCCAACATCGTCGCCATCCACCAGGATGCGAACATGGAGGATTTGCGCCGCCTGGTGGTCGAGGAGAACTATTCGCGGATTCCCGTCTATCGGGATTCCATCGACGACATCGTCGGCTTCATCCACGTTCGTGACCTCTTGCGCCTGGACTATGCCATGCGCTCCCGCCGCCGCGTGCGCGAGTTTCTCCGGCCCGTGCGCTTCGTTCCGGAGACCAAGCCGGTGACGCAATTGCTGCGCGAGATGCAGCGGGAGAATGCCCACCTGGTGATCGTCGTCGACGAATACGGCGCCACGGCGGGCTTGGTGACGCTCGAGGACGTCATGGAGGAGGTCTTCGGCGAGATCCGCGACGAGCACGACGAGGCCACCGATGTCAAAGAGGAGGCGCCGGGCGTCTACCTGATGCCGGGCGAGGTTGATCTGGATCGGCTCGAGGAGCTGTTCGAATTCCGGCGCGATGAGGGCGCCGAGTCGACCACCGTCGGCGGGCTGGTCACCGAGTGGCTGGGGCGCGTGCCGGCGCCGGGCGAGGTCGTCGAACGCGGCGGCATCCGCTTGGAGGTGCTCGAAGGCGACGAACGGCGCGTTTCGCTGGTGCGGGCCTCGCGCGGCGCGCCCGCTGAGCAACCGGAGGCATTGGGAACCAATGGCCGCGAACGCTGAACCGCTCGCGGCCGGCAAGCCCTACGTCTCCGGCTTCGTCTCCATCCTGGGCCGGCCCAACGTCGGCAAATCGACGCTGCTCAACGCCTTCCTCGGCCGCAAGCTGGCCATCGTCTCCGACAAGCCGCAGACGACGCGAACGCGCATTCAGGGGGTGCTGCACCTGGACGGCGGGCAGATCGTCTTTCTCGACACGCCGGGAATCCTTCAGTCGGAAAGCCTGATCCACAAGCGGATGATGAAGGAAGTCCGGGCGGCGCTCGACGGGCTGGACCTGGTGCTGTTCGTCGCCGACGCCACCGAGCCGTTCACCGAAAAGGATCGCCAGGCGGTTCGCCTGCTCGACGGGGTCGCCACGCCGGCGCTGCTCGTGCTCAACAAGATCGATCGGGTTCCGAACAAAGCCGAGCTGCTCCCGTTGATGGACGAATACCGCCGCCTGGAGCGTTTCGAGGAGCTGATCCCGGTCTCGGCCCTCACCGGCGAGGGGCTCGATGAGGTCCGCAAGGCCGTGCTCGCGCGCCTGCCTGAAGGGCCGCAGTACTATCCGGAGGACTATCTCACGGATCAGCCGGAGCGGTTCTTCGCCGCTGAGATCATTCGCGAGAAGGTGCTCGAGGAGACGCGCCAGGAGGTGCCGCACGCCGTCCTGGTGCTGGTGGAGCGCTGGGAGGAGACGCCGCGGCTCCTCAAGATCGGCGCGGTCATTCATGTCGAGCGCGAGGGCCAGAAGGCCATCCTGATCGGCGCGCAGGGCGCGATGCTCAAGAAGATCGGCACGCTGGCCCGGCAGGAGCTCGAGTTCCTGCTCGGCCGCAAGATCTATCTCGAGCTGTTCGTCAAGGTGCGGCCGAAGTGGCGCGAGGATCCCGCTTTGGTCAACGCCATCGACTGGCGCGGCCGGGAGGGAATATCCTGAAACTAGAGGAGCGGCACGATGTCGCGACGGCATTTCATCCCGGTTCTCCTTCTCGCGGCCCTGTCGGTGCGGCCGCTGGCGAGCGAGCAAAAGGTCTCCGACGACGAGATCTACGACAAGGTGCGCTTGCGGCTGGCGAGTGACCGCGACGTGCGGGGCATGGCCATCGAGGTCGACGTCAAGGACGGCGTGGTGCGCCTGCGCGGCCGCGTGGACAAAGAAAAAGCCCGCCGGCGCGCCGAGAAGCTCGCCAAGAAGGTGAAGGGCGTCGTCCAAGTGATCAACGAGCTGCGCGTGGCGCCGCTTTGACCGGCATCGCCCTCCCGGCGCGCGCTTGCTCGATCCGGCCCCGGGAGCCGACCGCCGGGGATGCAGGTTAGACCAGCGGCCGATAGCGTTCGAGTGCGATGCGCACGAGCTGGCTGCGATTGCGCACGCCGGTCTTGTCGAACAGCCGCCGCACCACGGCCTTCACGGTGCTTTCCGACAGCTTGAGCTGCGCCGCAATCTCCTTGGTCGCCAGACCCTGGGCGACGGCGCGCAGCACCTCGCGCTCCCGCTCGCTCAGTCTGCTTTCGGAAGTGCCGCCTTGCCGATCTGAGCAGAGCAAGGCTTCGAGCGTCCGCCGGTCCACCCATGGGCCGCCGCGGAGAACCTGGCGGACGCATTCCAAAAGCGCCTCGATCGGCTCGTCCTTGAGCAGGATGCCCGCCACCCCGTGCCGGACAAGCTCGACCGACTCGCCCTGGCTGAGGCGGCCGGCGAGCACCAGCACCGGCCCCTCATAGCCCGCCCGGCGCGCCTGAGCCGGAAACTCGAGGCCGCCTCCGCCCCAGCCGTCGGCGTCGGCCAGGACCAGGTCGATCGGCCGCGACGCCAGGATCTCGAGCGCCTCCGGCGGAGACGAAGCGCACGCTGCCACCCTCAGGCCACCCCCGCCCTCGAGCGCGCCTCTCACCAGATCGCGAAACAGCCGGTGCTCGGCCACCACCAGGATCTGCGCCTGAGCGGAGCCTCCGCCGGCTGCTGCGACATCCCCCACGTCCGGCAATTATAAAGTACGGAGGCGCTGCCGGGGGCGTCTTCCCTCGGAGAATCCCGGGGCGCCGCCGCCGAGTGCAGCGCCCCGGGGACTCGGCTACTTGCTGTGGATGACGATGCTGCCGCCCGCGATGGCCTGCGGGTCGGCATTATCAATGTCGTCAGAGGCGCCGCGCACGTTGTCGTAGACAACTTGTCCGGTCGACACGTCCCAGATCTTGATCCGGAACTTGTCCACGCCGCCGCCGCCCGGCAGTTGGCCGTCGGTGGCCGTGAGCAGGAAGCCGTAGCCGGGCTGCCCGTTCACCGTGCCCGTGCCTTTATACTGCGCCTTGGCTCCGGACACCACGAGCCACTGGTAAGACGTGCTGCTGAAGTTGAACTTGGCGACGTGGAACTGGAACTCCGTGTTGCCGGTGGGCGTCTTGGCGCCCTTCTGGTACTTGGAGACGAAACCGAAGCTCGCCTTGCCGGTCAAGTCCGGATCCGCCGGGTACGCGCCGGCCGGCGAGTTGATCCACCCGCCGCCGGTGACGAAGCCGCCGTTGGGGTCGTAGACGACGATGAACATGTTGTACTGGCCTGTGGCGCTGTCGCCGTCCTTGTCTTTGACGGTCACCGTGACGGTGTAAATACCTGCGGCCTGATAGGTCCGCGTGCCGGTGCAGGAACCCGTCCCATTGTTCTCGCTTACTGTCCCGGGGCTGGTCGTTGTGTCATGCCAGTCGAAGGTGCACGTGTGAGTGTCGAGTACGCCCGGATCGGTGAAGTTCACCGTGACGCTGGTGCTGACGCCGACCCTCACCGGATCGACCGGCCCGGTGATCAAACCGATGGTTGGGGCGACGTTGTTGACCGTCAGACCGGCGCCGCCGGTAGAGCCGTTGTGGATTCCTGAACCGCTGTAAGTCGCGGTAATTGTCGTAGTTGTCGGTGGACGGAGACCATCCAAGGCTGTCAAAGTGACGGAGCAACTCGCCGTGCCGTTGCCGCCCCCAGCCAGAGTGCACGAGCTTCCGCTCAGCGTCACGTTTGGCGAAGAGCTGTCGAAGGACACGGTGTCCGCTGGATCGACCTTCGTTCCCAAGCTCTCAACGTCCGTGACAAACACCGTCACCAGCGCCGATTCGCCTTCGCTGAGCGTTCCGGGGACCACTACCACCGTGGACGTTTTCCGCTTGTTGACCACTTGGGTGAGCGCGGGCGAGGTGCTGCCGTTGAAGTTGGAATCGCCCATGTATTCGGCGGTGATCGAAAGCGAGCCGACGGCGAGCGCCGAGGTGGCAAAGGTGGCGACGCCGCCGCCGTTCAACGTGCCGCTCCCGATTGTCGTGCCGCTATCCTTGAAGTTCACCGTACCGGTGGGCGTGCCCGCGCCGGGCGGAGCTACCGTCACCGTGGCGGTGAAGGTCACCGTCTGGTTGAAGACCGAGGGGTTGGCGGAGGAGGTCACCAAGATTGAAGTGTTCGCCTTGTTGACTTGGTGGGGGGCCGTTCCGCTGCTGCCGTTGAAGTTGCCGTCACCGGAGTAGGTGGCGGTGAGGGTCTTGGCGCCGGCGCTGGTCGAGGTCAGATTGCAACTGCCCGCCCCGCCGCTCAGCGTGATCGAGCAACTGTTGCCGTTGCCGTCGCTGACCGTCACCGTGCCGGTGGGCGTGCCCGAGGCCGGCGCGACTGGGGCGACGGTGACCGGCACGCTGTAGGACTGCCCCACCACCGAAGGCGACGGGCTGATCGTGCCGATGGTCGTCGTGTTGCCCTTGTTGACGGTGAGGCTCGCCGCGTTCGACGTGGCGGAGCCGCACGCGTTGTTGACCACGACATCGTAGTAGCTATCGGCATCGTCCATGGTGACCGAAGCGATGGTGTAGCTCGAAGAGGTGGCGCCGAAAATATCGCTGCCGTTCTTGCGCCACTGATAGGAGAGCGGCGCGGTCCCGGTGGCCGTGACCGAGAAGGTCACCGATTCGCCCACCACCTTCGTCGCGCTCACCGGATGCGCCGTAACTGTGGGCGCCACGCAGGCGGCCTGCACGTTCAGGGTACCGGTGGCCGTGGCGAAATCATGAGCGGCTGTCTCGGCCCTCACCGTGAAGAGATGGCTGCCGGCCGGGGTGGAACCCGAGGTCGAGATCGTCAGCGTGGCGGTCTTGGTGTTGTCGCTCGGTGTGAATGAAACCGGATTCGGCGAGAAGCTCGCGGTCGCACCAGTTGGCAAGGGCGCCGTAATGCTGAGATTCGCCGTGAAGCTCCCGGGAGAGCCCGGACCGCTCCCCCGATAGACGGTGATCATATAGGTGGCGATGCCGCCCGCCGTGACGGGGTCCGGCGATTGGGCGCTTACCGAAACGGAGCCCACCTTCGGCGCGTCGGTGAAGGTCCAGACCTGCGCCTCGCGCCCGGTTGAGGGTTCGCGCGCGGTGAGGGCGAACGTCTTGTAGGCGTCCTCGGCCGTCAGCGCGAACGAGCTCGCCACGCGGCCGTCGGCGGAGGCGCTCACCTCGGTCGGCCCCCAGCGCACGCCGCTGCCCGGCGAGATCTCGTCCACCTTCAGCACCACGGTGGCGCCCGGCGTCCAGTTCTCGCCGCGGATGTAGACGGTCTCGCCGGGCGCAAAGTCGGTCTTGGTGACGCCGGCGGCGTCGGTGGTGCGGATGGTGGGATAGGTCAGCGTCTCGCGCGTCCAGGTGGCCGCGGCCGCCGGGGTGCGCCCGCCCGCCACGATCACCTTGCCCGATAGCGACGTCACCGCCGCCGCCGTGCGCGCCTCGAGCAGCTTGCCCGCCGGCTCGAACACGTCCCGCCAGGGCACATAGAGCACCGCATCGGCCAAGAGGCGGCCGCCCGAGGTCCCGCCGAGGATCAAGACCTGGTTGTTGTCCGGCAGCCGAACGGCGATCTGGCCGCGGCGCGCGGCGGGCATCTCCGCCGCCGCGAGGAACCGCCCGGCGGCGGGATCGTAGATCTCGGTGGTGGCCAGATCCGTCTCGCCGTTGTTGCCGCCGGCGATCAGCACGCGCCCGTCGGCGAGCACGGCGGCGGCGTGCTCATGGCGCCCGGCACCGGTTCGAAGCGGCCGGTCGCCGGATCGTAGATTTCAAGCGTCGCCAGCGCCAGGCCGTAGGCTTCGCCGCCGGCGATCAGCACGCGCCCGTCGGCAAGCAGCGCAGCGCAGGCGCCGCTGCGCGCCTCAAGCAGCGCCGGGCCTTCGGCGAATTTCACCTCGCCTGCTCCCGAGCCCGCGCCCGCCCCGGCGCCCACCAGGGCCGCGCAAGCCAAAGCGACCAGAATGATTGCAGTGGAACTTAAGCGGTTCATGATCGTCCGCACCCTTTCCCCGAATTTGATCGCGGAGGTCAGTGTAACATCGGACCAGGCAAGGCGCGATCGACTTTCGGATAAATCGCGCCAATCTTTTGGTCAGGAGCGGCGGTGGTACTCACAGTACCACTTATTGGTACTTATCTAATGTGAGGCCGCCTTACTTTATGGTTGCCGAATGCGGGCGCCGTGGTTCGGGGGTTAGCGGAGCTCAGCGCACGCTCAGGTCCCGGATATAGATGTCCTTGAAGCGCATGTTGCCCTGGCCGCCCGAGTGGAGCTGGAGGGCGATGTAGCCGTCGAAGGATTTCGGCCGGGGATCGGTGAAATCCACCATCAGCACGCCGTTGAGCCGCGAGATGTAGCGGTTGCCGATGACGCGCACCTGCATGTCGTTCCAGTCGCGGGGGCGCACCACGGCTTCGTTTTCGGGCGCCGGCCAGACGATCCAGCCGCGGCCGTCGCCGTAAATGCCGCCGGTGTGGCGGTTGATCTGGCAATCGATTTCAAACTGAAGGCCCTGCGTGACGTTGGGCGTGCCCGGCTCAAACTCGGTGCGGAAAAACAGGCCGCTATTGCCGTCGCCTTCGCATTTGAACCGGATGCCGAGCTCGAAATCCTTGTACCTTTTCTCGGTCCGCAGATAGCCGTAGGCTTTGGTGACGGCCTGCCCGTGGATCGTCCCGTCGTCGACCACCCACTTCTCCTTTCCCACCTCGACCCAGCCGGTGAGATCCTTGCCGTTGAACAGGCTGACCCAGTCCTCGCCGGGCAAGAGCGTACGCTGAGCGGCGGCCGCCGCAGTGAAACTCAGAATCAGAAAGGCAAGCTTTCGCGTCCGCATGACACCGCTATGATACACGCTCGCAGGCTGCCGGCAGGCGCCGGTCGGGCTCAAAGCTTCCAGCAGATCAGCTTCAGCTCGGTCATCTCCTCGATGGCGTACTTCGGACCCTCGCGGCCGAAGCCGCTCATCTTGACGCCGCCATAGGGCATGTGATCGACGCGGTACTGCGGGATCTCGTTGATCATGAAGCCGCCGACGTGGATGCGGCGGGCGGCCTGGAAGGCGCGGTGGATGTCGCGCGTGTAGATGCCGGCTTGCAGGCCGTATTCGGAGTCGTTGACCCGTTCGATCGCCTCCTCGAGCGTCTCGAAGGAATTGACGCCCACCACCGGCCCGAAGGCCTCTTTGCAGGAGAGCTGCACGTGCGGCGGAACGTCGGCGAGCACCGCCGGGGTGACGGTGGCCCGCAGCCGCCTTTCGCCGCCGGTGAGCAGGCGCGCGCCCGCCTGGACCGCTTCCTCGATCCAGGCGACGATCCGGTCGGCGTCCTGTGGGGTGATCAGGGAGCTGACGTCGGTGGTCGGCTCGAGCGGATGGCCGATGGCCAGCCGCCGGGTGGCCTCGACGAACCGATCGAGAAATTCCCGGTAAACCTCCTGGTGCACGTAGATCCGCTGGATCGAGATGCAGACCTGGCCGGAGTTGGCGAAGCTGCCGGTGACGCAGCGGGGGACGGAGGCCTCGAGATCGGCGTCCCGATCGATGATGACGGCCGAGTTGTTGCCGAGCTCGAGCGTGACGCGCTTGAGACCGGCCCGTTTGCGGATGCCGACGCCCACCTCGGCGCTTCCGGTAAAGGTGACCATGGCCACTTCCGGGTGACAGGTGAGTAGCTCGCCGAGCTCGCCGCCCGGGCCGGTGACCACGTTCAGGGCGCCCGCGGGCAGCCCGCCCTCTTCAAACAACGCGGCCATACGCAGGGCGGTGATCGGCGTCGTGGAGGCGGGCTTGTGTACCACCGCGTTGCCGGCGGCAATCGCCGGCCCGATCTTGTGCATGGAGAGATTCAGCGGGAAATTGAAGGGCGTGATGGCGGCGATGACGCCGAGCGGTTCGCGCACGGTGATCGCCATGCGGCCTTTGCCCGCCGGCGCCGCCTCCATAGGGATGACCTCCCCGGCGAGGCGGCGCGCCTCCTCGGAGGAGAACTCGAGCGTCGAGACGGCGCGCTCGACCTCGACGCGCGCCTCCTTGATCGGCTTGCCGGACTCGGAGGCGATGGTGCGGGCGAACTCCTCGGCCTCGGCGGCCAGGCGCGCCGCGACCTTCCGCAGAATGGCCGCGCGCTCGGCCAGGCTCATCTGGCGCATCACGGCTGCGGCGCCTTTGGCGGCGCCCACCGCCCGGTTCACCTCTTCGGCCGAGGCGCGGAAGACCGTGCCCACCTGGGAGCCGTCGTAGGGCAGCAAAACGGGCTGCCGCCGGGCCGTGGCGACCGCCTCGCCGCCGATGCGCATCGGATACTCCATGTTCCACATCATACGGGAGCCGCAGCCCGCCTTCACGGCGTAGAATGGACCGGAATGCGAAGACGCGATCTTCTGGTTTCGGCCTGGGCGCCCTGGCTCGGCCGCCGCTCGGACTTTTGCGTCATCGAGCGCAACGGCCGAACCCTCTCCGTCTACCGGGAGGCCGAAGGGGCCGAGCTGGTGCTCGTCACGCATGCGCGGCGCGATGCGTTTGCGCTCGGCCGCGGCTCGCGGGCGGAGCTCGTGGCGCCTGAAGCCGAGGCGGAGCTGTGGGAGCGGCCCGAAGAGTTCTGGAAGGCCTTCCTCGAGGCGCGCTATCACGACTATGCGGCCATCAACACCAAGGTTCCCATCGAGCCGGTGCGAATCGCCCGCAAAGTGCGCGACGGCGACCGCATCGACTGGCAGGGGCTGCGCTTCGAGGTCGCGGCCACGCCCGGATGGA
>Ga0308417_1001749_pt1 | contig 14679 bp, 12 predicted proteins | sample HotsprSampleOS65_FD_203528 | JGI IMG/M metagenome (GOLD analysis project Ga0308417, IMG submission 203528) | Hot spring phototrophic mat microbial communities from Octopus Spring, Yellowstone National Park, Wyoming, United States - 20090730_OS65 ... | reverse complement strand
TTGGTGAGCGAAAGCATGACGCTGTCCCTCAATTCGGCCGCCGTGGTTGCTGCCGCCGGCCGTGAAACATGCGAAATATAATAGTACCGCGCCAAGGGCATTTCAAGACTGGCCAGACCCGAATTCGACGGTCGAACGTGCTTTGGCCGAGACCTTCGCCGGGATAAAAGGATTGATCGATCTGGTGATCGTTACCTGGGAGGTGGCGGAATTGTCCAACCGCGACTTGCGATGGGCGGGATGCCGACGGTGAGTATCCAGCGCCGTCGCACCTGCCAGCTTACCATGCGGCTTGACGGCGCGGGAGGCGTGCCCCACGATGCTTGGATGCTGCGAGCGATGCCCAGGCGATTCGGCGTCGGCGCGCTGGTGGTTGTATTGGCCGGCGCGGCGGCTGCCGCTGGCGGGCAGACGGCGCCGGCCGGCGACGGCGGGGCGGCGTATCTGGTGACGTTTGGACCGGGGACCGCCGTTCACGAATTGTTCGGGCACAACGCCATCATCATCGACGAGCCCGGCCGGCGGCCGGTGGCATACAACTACGGCATCTTCGAGTTCGATCCGTGGTTCATCTGGCGATTTCTGCGCGGCGAATTGTGGTACAGGGTCGAGGCCGACCCCGATGCCCAGCTCATGATCGCGGCCTATCACCGGGCCGGTCGGACGGTGTGGGTGCACCGGCTGAACCTGAGCAGCGCCCAGCGGCGGAAGCTGCGCGAGTTTCTGGAATGGAACGTCCTGCCAGAGAACCAGCGGTATTTTTACAACTACTACACCGACAACTGCTCGACGCGCCTGCGCGATGCCCTGGACCTCGCGCTGAACGGGGAAATCCGCCGCCAACTTGAGCCCATCCCTACGGGCACAACCTACCGCTGGCACACACGCCGGCTCACGCAGCAGCGATTCGCACTGTACAGCGGCCTCCAGTTCGTCCTGGGGCCGGCGATCGACCGGCCCCTGAATGCCTGGGAGGAGAGCTTCCTGCCCGAATGCCTGATGAAACATCTGGGCGAGGTGCGCCTGCTCGATGACGGCGGTCAGCGGCCGCTTTTGGGCGAGGGACGCGTGGCCAACGGGACCCTGCCCCTGCCGCCGACTCAGCCGGGGGGGCGAATCTCGGTGTATCTGACGATCGGAGTGGCGCTGGCGGGTCTGATGGGACTGCTGGCGATGCCAGTGAAGCGGCGCTGGCTGCGATGGTGCATCAAGGGCTTGTGCGCGTCGTGGCTCATACTCAGCGGCGGCGTGGGGTTGTTTCTGATGTGGGGCTGGACGACCCATCACTGGTCGACGTACTGGAATCAGAATGTCCTTTACTTCAGCCCGCTGGGCCTGGTCCTGGCGGCCAGCATCCTGCGGTCCGGCGGCGGATCGGTGCCGACGCGCTGGGCCATCCTCAGTGCCATGGGCATCGTCGGCCTATCGGTGGCGGGCGCGCTGATGAAGGCGACGGCGCTGTGGCCTCAGGAGAACGGCGAAATGCTGGTGCTGGCGCTGCCGCCGAATCTGGCGGTGGCGTGTGTCGTCGCATACCTGATGCGTTGCGGGCAGGCCAAAGCGGCGGTGCAGCCGGCGGCCGCGGCGCCCATGCAACCCAAGCCGTCTCGGCGAGGCCCGGGCCGGCGGCGCTGAAGGGTGCGGACGAAGAGCAACGGGTCGCAGGCGACGCGATCGCAGCGCCGAAATCGGCAACCGCACGGTGGCGATCATGTCGCCCGGCCGTGGCTTGCGATGAAGACCCGATTGCGGGGTTTCTGGTTTTTGGCATTGACAACGGTGGGCACGAGCTTATGCTCATGATGGACGGTGCCGACGGCCGGCACTGATTCGTGTCCGGGGCGTAGTTCAGCTTGGTTTAGAACGCTAGACTGGGGGTCTAGAGGTCGCTGGTTCAAATCCAGTCGCCCCGATTTGACTGGCAAAAAGACCCTTCGGCGAACAAGTCGAAGGGTTTTCTCTTTGGCAGGTCGAGACTTACGCGGCCTCGGACAGGCCGCCTTCGCCCAGCGTGTAGTGCCGATACTCCGCCACCACGCGCCCGCCCAGATCGCTCTCGCCCACCAACAGCGACCGCACCTCGCCCCCGGCCACGGTATACACCTGCGTCCGCCCCGTCGCCATCACATACCGCGTCACCTGGGCCGGCCCGGCCGGCGGCGCGGGGCGGAACGCGGCTGAGAGTGCCGTCCACTCCACACGGAGCACGGGTCGTCCACGGCCGAGCAACAGCGGCCGCCCCGTTGCAGCCGGGAGCGGTTCCGCGGCGCTGGGCTACAGCACTCTCCGCCACGTAGCCCGACCCGTCGCCTCCGAACCTCCTCACGCGCGAGACTACCCACGGTCCGCGTCACATCCCTGGCCGGCGGCGCCCGAGACCGGAAAGGCTTTTGCAATTCGCTCGTACACCGCAGGCATGCCCATTACAAGCATCGGAGGCAGCTTGGGTTCCCGTCCATCAACGGCTGAGCCTATGCATCGATCGCCAATGTAAATGCTTCCGCCAACATCTCGTTTCGTCAACAGCCGCTGTGCCTCCGACACTCGCTGGTGCGCCACTTTCCGCCACCCGTAGTGGTCCAGTGCGACGATGTTCGTGTACAGCGGGCCCAGGACGTGCAAGGCTTTCTCCAGAACAAACTCCTGCCGACGCGATAATCCTTTAATACCGAACACCACGAAGCCCACAATATCCTTGAATACCTCCGAGGTGAAGAGCAGCCATCCAAGCGCCACGCGCCCATCAGGAAGGGGTATTTCGACGATGTCTCCTTCGCGAAACATAAGGCTCTCCTCATATGATACCCGCGCGGCGGAGGGCCTCGATAACAAGACCATCGTCAGCCGCGAACTCCTGCTTCGTGAACCTCGAATTGCTCTCGGCGAGGCCCTGAATTGTGTTTCTTAGGCCAGTGCCTGGATTCACACTTTTCGCTCCACCGAGCAATTGCATCAGGTCCTGCTCCAGACTTATCGCTTGACGAGCCGTCAGATTGTTGTTGAACAGTATTTGCCCAATGAGGTCCTCCTTGCCAGACCCCGGTAGCGCATGGGCTGCGAGTCGTGCTGGCGCGTCACCACGACCGACATATCGGATCACGTCGTTCGAATCGCGCAGCAGGTAGATACCCTGCCCGTTCACTGCATCGTATGCGGCGCCAGTGCCGCGCGAGTGGACTGGATAGCTCGCATTATGTACCCAAACCGGCTCCGCTGTCGAGCCTTCGGCCCGCACGAAGTACGTGTGCGCCCGCTCGACCCGGAAGTTGAAGACCGCGACGCCTTCCGGATGCTCCTCGCGGAACGTGCCCACCACCTCCGACCACGAGGTACTATGCCCAAGCTGAACAGCGTCGCCGCCGTGCCGCTCAGACCCAACGCCGCCGCCCCGGCTCCTCCCGTCAAAGCCGCACCGATGATCAGCCCCCCAACCTGCACCACACGCACACCCAAAGGCTGTGTCACCTCCCCCGCCGCCCCGTACTGACCCGGATGCCAGAAGCTGTTCCATCCCGCGCCCCACCAGCCGCGCTCCATCTGCTCGTCGCTGTATGTGTAGCTCTCGGGCCGGCCCTCCAGCGCCGGCCGCGGGCTCATCCATCGGTCGAGCCTCGGGTTGAAGGCGCTGCCGCCCTCCACGTACAGCCCCGGGATCCGGTCAAGACGCATGCCGTGCCACAAGTAGCTCCACGCCACGCGCGTTCCCGCCAGCGAGGCCGTCGGGGCCAGGAAGCTCCGCAGCGGCGCCACGAAGTACTCGCCGAGAATGGCGTCCGCGTTGTCCTGCCCGAACGTGAACGTCAGCAGGTTGCCCCACGCATCCAGCACCTGCACGCTCCCCGTCGCGTCGTAGATGTACCGCTCCACCACCCCGCCCTCCCCGTCGATCACCGCCGTGATCGACCCGGCCGCGTCAAACGTCGCATAGAGCCGCTCCTCCAAGCCCGAGCCGCTCTTGCCCAAGTCGCCGCTGCCGCTGTTGCCGTCGGCGTCCCGGTCCCGGACGATGATCCGACCATCGGGAGTCCGGACGTATTGCGCCACCGCGCCGCTACCCGCCGTCGCCCGCTCCTCGACCACTTGTCCGTCCAACCCATAGTAGAACTCGCGATGGTTCACACGGTGCGGGTTCGTGACCACCGGGACGATCACATCCTCATGCAGCGTGATCTGCCGGCCGAAGGCGTCGTAGACGTACGTCGTCACCTGAAGGTCGCGGCTGGTGCTCTTGGCCTTCACCAGCCTCCCCCACGCGTCGTAGGTGCCCTCCAGCCCGTAGCCAAACGTGTTGGTGGCCAACGACGTCGTGTTCCCCGACCCGTCCGACGCGCCACCGCTGGCCACCCGGTTGGCCTCATCGTACTGCTGATCCCGCGCCACCCACACGGTCCCGTCCTTCTCGTGCGTCCAGTTCAGCAAAACCGCCACGGTTCATCGCGACTACTGCCAGGTCCGCGATGCGGCCAAAGCGTTGCTGGATGCCTTGCCGCTGGGAGAAGCGGATCGAAAGCGGCGTCTGGCGAAAGCCGCGCGCATTCTCCGCGAGACCCAGAGACGCAACGCCAGGGCCCGGGCATCTCACGCCAAGGCGCGTGTGCGGCAGCTTCGCGCGCTGGGCATCCGCCTGGAGAAGCTCAGGTGGTGCATGCCGCCGCCGAGTGGATAGCGTTGTAGGAGTAGTTAGTCCTTTTCAGCGCCATTGTTCATTCTACCTTCACACATACCCATCATACTTCTATCGGTCCGAACATTCGCACCGTTGGTGGTGCCGTAGGACGGAACTCATACCTGTTTAGGAGAAGAGCATGAGCACGAGAACAGCGCAACACTATGACCTCCGCTGCATGCGGGCAATTGGCGCGGCAATCGCAGTCATGGGGCTTGCACCACAGGTACAGGCCCAGAGCGGCTATGTTGCCGGCGATTTCCATCAGCACACGACGTACAGTGACGGAGCGTACTCGTTCCAGTACCAGATGTTCGAAAGCAATCGCTTCGGTCTGGACTGGTGGGCCAACTCCGAACACGGCGGCAGATTTCCCCGTGATGCGTTCGGCGGACCGACGAATGCTCCTCAGTTCAGGTACTGGGATGATCCCGTGGCTTACCCGGGACTTGTGTTCCTGGGCAGCTATGCGGGAACTTCCGGCGGCCACAGGAATATGTGGCGGTGGCAGTCGCTGCGCGACTTCTCCTTCAACGATGTCCTGGCGGCTCGCGCGACCTATCCGACCAAGACGATCATTCAGGGGGTGGAATGGAACGTGCCGGGCCATGAACACTGCTCGGTGGCTATCCTCGCCAACCAGTTCGGCCCGAACCCCAATGCCGATGCCGTGGCGGAGTTCGAATTCAAGTTCGACGCCGGCGATACCGACACCATCGGCGCCACTCTTAACAACAGCAACAATCCCGCCGATGCCATCTGGACGAAGAGCACGCTGAGCGGGCACGCCAAGGCTGTGGAAGCGGCGGCGTGGCTGCAGGCGAATTACAGGGATCAGTCGTGGCTGGTGATTGCTCACCCCGAGCGCAAACAGCCCGGCAGCGGCGGCTACAAGATCTCAGACTTGCGCGATTTCAACAATGCGGCGCCGGATGTCGCGTTCGGTTTCGAGTCGATGCCCGGCCATCAGAAGAGCCCCGGCCGCGGCGGATACGGTACATCTTCGGTTGGAGGCGGCACCTACGGTGGCTGCGGCATTTATGCTGCACAAGTCGGTGGTCTGTGGGATGCGATGCTTGGTGAAGGACGCCGTTACTGGCTGTTCGCTTCGTCCGATTCTCACTCCAGCGCCCCTACCGACGGCGACTTTTCGCCTGGGGAGTATCAGAAGACGTACACCTATGTGGCGGACAAGAACGATATCGCCTCGCACATCGTTGCCGGTCTGAAAAGTGGCAACAGCTTCGTTGTCAACGGCGACCTGATCGACAGGCTCGAGTTCACCGTGGGTGACGCGACGATGGGGCAGACTTATCAGGCGACCAGCACGTCCGTCACGGTCAACATCCTGGTGCGCGACCCGCAGGGTCCCAACAATGGCCCGCCGGGACTCAATATGCCCGTTCTGGATCATATCGACCTCATCGCCGGCAGGGTAACCGGCCTGATCGATCCGAGCGATCCTCAGTACCATGTGGCCACAAATCCGACGACACGCGTGATCGCTCGCTTCGACGCCGTCGGCGGGATTGTGGATTCAAACGGCTTGATATCCACTGCCTGGATGGACCTGGGCAACGGCGAACGTATGATGAGCCTGACGGTGCACGATGTCGTGGAGGATATGTACTTCCGGCTGCGCGGGACCAATCTGGGACTGAACGTCTCCGGCGAGACCGATGCCGCCGGAAACCCACTGGGTGATTGGCTTTCCTCTTACCACATTGCCGGCAATCACGAGCACGAAGCGTGGGCGGATTTGTGGTTCTATTCCAATCCGGTCTTTGTGGCGGCGGTGCCGGAGCCCGGCACGTTGTCCATGCTGGCTCTGGCCGGATTGGCATTGCTTCGTCGTCGGCGTATGGCCTGATGCCCGACCTCCTGGCCGAAGTGCCGATGTACCAACGCCCCGCGGGCAACTGCGGGGCGTTGTCTTGCGCGCACGAATGCCCGGCGCCTGCGCCGTCGCCCTCCAGTCGACGTTGCGGCTGCGCGGACGGTGACATCCCCTTGGCCCCCGGCGAGCGACAGAGGGATGCCGACAAACGATCTTCAGCATGAACTTGCGGGACTCTCTCTCCTTACTGAACCCTGAACCCTCAACCCCGAACCCCGAACCCTGAACCCCGAACCCTAAACCCTCTCCACAAACCACATCGCCGCATACACCTTCAAATCCACCAGCACTCCCCGCTTCTTTCGCTCCTCGAGAAACCGCATTACATCTCCCACCGCCACTGCATGCACCTCGATGTCCTCTTGCTCATCCCCGCCGCCGCCGCCCATTTTCGTCAACCCGCGCGCGCGGAACAGCGTGATGATCTCATCCGTCAAACCGGCCGAGGCCGTTCCGTCGGCAAGGTGCTCCATCTCGGCCGCCCGATACCCCGTCTCCTCCTCCAGCTCGCGCCTGGCCGCCTCGGCCAATGGCTCATCCTCCGATCCTTCCACATCGCCCACAAGCCCGGCCGGAATTTCGATCACGCGACTCCCCACCGGCGGCCGATACTGCTCCACCAGGAGGATCTTCCCCTCGTCCGTCACTGCCACTATCCCCACAATCCCGCTGACGCCCTTTCGCTGCACAAACTCCCACCCCTCCCGCCGCACCATCCGCGAATACCGGCCATCGTACAATACTCTCAAGTCGCTCATGCCATCATCCCAAAAAACCCTAACGCTCTGACGCCTCTTTGCTCATTCGGACCGTCGCGACCCGCCCCAACGGACCACCGCACCAATGACCCTTCAACTGACCACGGACAACTGACCACTGACTTGCCACCCTCACAACGGCAACCTCCTGGCCATCTCCATGAACCTCTCGTAGTTGCTCTTCATCTCCACCAGCGAATCGCCGCCGAATTTCTCCACCATCGCCCGCGCGATCTCGAACGCCACGACGTTCTCCACGATCACGCTGGCCGCCGGCACGGCGCACACGTCGCTGCGCTCGTAGGCCGCCTTGCTGGTCTGTTTCGTGTTCAAATCCACGCTCTCCAGCGCCTGTTGCGGCCCCAGCGTGCTGATCGGCTTCTTGGCCCCGCGCACGATGATCACCTGCCCGTTGCTCATGCCGCCCTCGATCCCGCCGGCGTTGTTGCTCTTTCGCGTGAACCCAAGGGTCGGCAGGTGCTTCTGCGATGGATCATAGCCGATCTCATCATGCACCTTTGTCCCCGGCAGAAACGCCGCATCTTTCCCCAGCCCGATCTCCACTGCCTTGAACGCCTGAATGCCCATGACCGCCATCGCCAGCCGTGCATCCAGCTTCTGGTCGTAATGCACGCACGTCCCCAGTCCCGGCGGACAACCGAACACCCGCGCCTCCACCACGCCGCCCAGCGTGTCGCCCACCGCTTTGGCCTTCTGTATCTCCTGCTTCATCCTCGCCGCCGCCTCGCGGTCGGGGCAGGCTACCCAGTCCTTGAACAAATCCCCCTCGTCGCGGGCCGCGCGCAGCTCATCCAGCGGCCGCGCGAAATCCACCTTCGCCGTCACCGGCCCGATCGACAGCACGTAGCCAAACACGTCGATCCCGAACTCCCTCAGCAGGCACCGCGACAGCGCCCCGGCCGCCACGCGGGCGGCCGTCTCCCGCGCGCTGGCCCGCTCCAGCGTTTCGCGGCAATCCGTCGTCAGCCACTTGATCGAGCCGGCCAGATCGGCATGTCCCGGCCGCGGCCGGTGCAGAGGCGGCGTCTCATCCAGCCTGGCATCGCGGTTGACGATCTGGAGGACGATCGGCGAGGCGATGGTCCTGCCCCGCCGCACGCCCGCAAGGATGTCGGCGTGGTCCGTCTCGATTTTCTGTCGCCCGCCCCGTCCGTAGCCGCCCTGGCGCCGGCGCAGTTCGCCGTCGATCAGGGCGCTATCCACGCTCACGCCGGCCGGCATGCCCTCGATCAGTGCGATCAGGGCCTTGCCGTGCGACTCTCCGGCGGTTCGATAGGTCAGGGTTGCCATAGCTGGCGGATGTTATCAGAAGCCCGGCGCGATTTCCGCGCCGCCGCAGTGGCGGCGTCTGGCGGCTCCTCCTGCTCCCGCTTCACTTCGACAGGTACCGCGCCTCCACCAGAAAGGTTTTGCTGGCTCGAGCCGAGATTGCGAACAACAGCAGCTTCTGGCTCCGGGGCGCGATCATCAGGTATCGCGGATCATCCTGGCCGTCCTGGAAATCGATCCGCATCTGGCCGCGGCTTGCGAAGGTGGTGTCAACGGAGCCATCGGGATTGTAGCGGCCCATGATAATGTCCCGCGTCTGGGCGTGCGCACAATCGGAGAAATCGGTGGGTCCGGCAATCACAATCCTGCCGTCGGGCTGTATAGCCACGGCGCGGGCGGCGCCGATTGTCGAAATGAGCAGCCCATGCTCGCCGAAGCTCTCATCGAGCCGCCCGTCCGGCAGATAGCGCGCCAGGGCATACGTGTAACCGCTGGCGCCGATGTGCCGGCCATAGGCCAGCAGCCTGCCGTCCGGTTGCACGTAGACCGCGGTGATCGCTTCCGAAGATGGCCCGAAGTCGGTGGTGATCGTGCCGGTGCCGTTGAAGGTGGTGTCGAGTTCGCCCGCCCAGGTATAGCGCGCCAGCGCGACGTCCTCGTTGGCGTTGCCGCTCACCACGATGCCGCCATCCGGCTGCACCGCCCAGCAGCGTCAACACGCCCGCAGCGCCAAAACTCGGATCGATGGCACCGGCGGCCAGCAGGCGCCGCGCCGACCGCGCCTGCCGCCGTGTGGCCGCGCGGGAACTGTCTTTGCCCTGTTCGATATCCCCCTCGACTCCCGCCTCGAAGCATCGCACGCCCGCGCGCTCCACGGCCACGGGCTCTTCGCCATCGAGGCGAAGCACGGCCCAGCCCACCGAGCGCGCACCCAGATCGATCCCAAGCACATAGGGAAAACGGCTGGTTTCCACATCCATCGCTGACCTCCCGAAAAGGTCTCCCAATCCCTTGCATCCACGGCAGGAGAGGGTATCATATTTTACAGTGTATCCGAGCGACGGTTGCCCGCTTATCACAGTAAGTGAGACTTCCGTCTCGCGCAGGGCTACACAGCCTTATCACGCTGGCATACCGACCTTCGGGTCGGTCTACCGAAAGCGTCCGGTTGTGCCCCACAGAACGCCTCATTCGGCGTTCTTTTTTTGCGCTGATCTTCTGCGGTTCCCACCGTGATCTTTCGCCCCGGTTGACAGAATGTCGCACCCTTTCACTCCGTATTGACCCGCGCCTTGTTTGCTGCAAGGATTTACCGCCATGACGGCGCCTTCCAGCGACAAATCCTCGTCCGGCTTTGTGGACTATGCCGCCATCCGCACGCCCAGCGCGCGCTACAACCGCGGCCTGCATCTCATGGCTTTGCTCACGGCGGCGGCCACGTTCCCGCTGGTTTTCATGGGCGGGCTGGTGACGTCGCACGAGGCCGGGCTGGCCGTGCCCGACTGGCCCAACAGCTTCGGCTACAACATGATCACCTTCCCGCCCAGCCAATGGATCGGCGGGATATTCTACGAACACGTTCACCGCCTGCTGGGCACGCTCGTGGGCGTGCTGGCCATCGTGCTGCTCGTGCATGCGCTGATCGTCGAGCGCCGGGCGTGGGTGAAGTGGCTGAGCGGCGCGTTTCTCATCGCGGTCAGCGTGCAGGGCGTGCTTGGGGGGCTGCGCGTGATCTGGGTCCACCTGGACTTGGCCATCGTTCACGGTTGCCTGGGTCAGGCGGTATTTTGCCTGATCGCACTGATCGCCACCGTCACCTCCAGGCGCTGGATAGAGCCGTCGGCGGCGCCGAGCAGCGCGGCCGGGGCGCCCGCCGGCCGGGTTCTGCGCCTGGCGGCGATCGCCGTCGCGCTGATCTATGTCCAGCTCATCGTCGGCGCCGTCATGCGCCATTACCGCGCGGGGCTGGCCATCCCGGACTTTCCGCTGAGCTACGGGCGCCTGCTGCCGCCCACCAGCGCGGCCGAGCTGGAGCGCATCAACCAGTGGCGGATCCAGCAGCCGGAGCAGGTGCATTTGAACACCGACGCCCGCGGCGTCGTCGGCGCGGTCAACCGCTATCGCGATGGCCAGCGTCAGTTCACCCTGGATCCGGTGAGCATGTGGCAGGTGTGGCTGCACTTTGCGCATCGCGTGGGCGCGATCGTGGTGAGCGTGGGCGTCATCACGCTGGTGGTACACATTCTGCGCCGGCATCGCGATGAGCCGTGGCTGACGCGACTGGCGTGGCTTTCGGCCGCATTGCTGATCGCGCAGTTGGCGCTGGGCGTGCTGACCGTGCTGTGGCGCAAACCGCCGGACATCGCCAGCGCGCACGTGGCCGTGGGCGCGCTGCTTCTGGCTGCGGCTTTCGTGATCGCCGCGCGGGCGGTGCGCCTCGGCGGCCAGCAGGGGTCGTCAGCGGCATTGGCGCCGCGGCGCCCGGCCGGATCAGCCGAGGCGCTGCCGCGCCCCCAGGCGGTTGCAGGTCGAGCATGCTGAGAATGGTGCGAGATGGCGTTGCCAACGAACATGGGTGAGTTGCCTTCCGATGCCGCTGTGGAAACAGCGCCGGCCCTGGTGGGCCGCGCCGCCGCGCTCTCGCTGCGCGGCCGGCTGGCCGATTTCGCCGAGCTGGCCAAGCCACGGCTGAACACGCTGGTGGTCATCACCACGGCTGTGGGCTACTACATGGCCGTCGAATACACGTTCCAGTGGGCGCTGATGGTGTACGCGCTGGTGGGCACAGCGCTGACGGCCGCGGGGGCCAGCGCGCTCAACCAGTACCTGGAACGTCACTGGGACGCGCGGATGCAGCGCACGGCCAACCGCCCGCTGGCGGCCGGGCGCATGGCGCCGCGGGATGCGCTGATTTTCGCGGTGGCGCTGTCGGTGCTGGGCGTGGGACAACTGGCGCTGCTGGTGAACGTGCTGACGGCCGCGTTGGGTGCGATCACTCTGCTGGCGTACGTCTTCATCTACACGCCCATGAAGCGCCTGACGCCCTCGTGTACTCTTGTGGGCGCTGTCCCCGGCGCCATTCCGCCGGTGATGGGCTGGACCGCGGTGCGCGGTGAGTTGTCGCCCGAGGCGATGGTCCTGTTCATCATCCTGTTCCTGTGGCAGATGCCGCACTTCCTGGCGATCGCCACGCTCTATCGCGATGACTATCGCCGGGGCGGCTTCAAGATGCTCCCGGTGGTCGAACCGGACCTGCGCAGCACCGGCCGGCAGATGGTCCTGTACGCCGCGGCCCTGCTGCCGGCATCTCTGATGCCGATGGCGCTGGGCATGGTCGGGCCGCTTTATGCGGGGCTGGCGCTGATCCTGGGTCTGGCATTTCTGGGCTTCGCCCTGGCGTGCAGCGCCTCCGGCGCCCGAAACGATGCGCGCAGACTGTTTCTGGCGTCCATTCTTTATCTGCCGCTGCTGCTGGCGTTCATGATGATCGACAAAGTTTGAACCAGGTCATCGTCCAGATCGAGCACCTCTCGCATCGATACGGCCAGCGTCTGGCGCTGGACGATGTGACTCTGGGCGTGGAGGAGGGTCAAATCCTGGGGCTGCTCGGACCCAACGGCAGCGGCAAGACGACGCTCTTCCGGGTTCTGTCGACTCTGCTGCCGGTGCAGGCCGGCAAAGTAAACGTGCTGGGGCTGGATTTGGCATCGTCAAGCATGCGGGTGCGGTCGTTGATTGGGGTTGTATTCCAGTCGCCGAGCCTCGACCGGCATCTGACCGTCGAGGAGAACCTGCGGCATCACGGGCATCTCTACGGCCTGCTGGGGGCCGCTCTTTCCGCTCGCATCGACGACATGCTGCGGCGGTTCGAGCTGGCCGATCGTCGGCGGGAGCTGGTCCAGTCGCTCAGCGGGGGCATGCGCCGCCGCGTGGAGCTGGCCAAGTCGCTGCTCACCCGTCCGCGCATCCTCATCATGGACGAGCCGAGCACCGGGCTGGACCCGTCAGCACGCATCGACATGTGGCAGGCGCTGGGCCATGCCCGGCGGCAGGATGGCGTCAGCATCCTCCTGACCACTCACCTCATGGATGATGCCGAGCGCTGCGAGAACCTGGCCATCCTGGACAACGGGCGACTGGCGGCGCAGGGCTCGCCATCCCAGCTCAAGCAGCTCATCGGCGGAGACGTCATCACCCTCACCAGCCGCGATCCGGCGGGCGTCTGCGCGGCACTGCGAGAGCGGCTGAACGTGGCCGCCGAACAGGTGGAGCACATGGTGCGGATCGAGCGGCCGCGGGCGCATGAGTTCGTGCCGCAGCTTGTCGAGGCGTTGCCCGGACTGGTGGAATCGGTTTCAATCGGGAAGCCGACTCTCGAAGATGTGTTCATCCACGTGACCGGGCACCGATTCAACGCCCTCGACTGAGATGAGTTGGCCCAGCCAACGCCCGACCCGAACGACTCGAGCATCCTCGGCTACGAGCCGCCCGATCCCGACCGGCCGGCGTCGGCCGCGCCGACCGAAGCCGAGCTGGGGCAGGAGGCGCCGGCCATCGGGGCGCTGGACCACTCACCGGCGCGGCCGGGACACGACCCCTATGCCGCCCTGCGTTTTGGCACCTACCGGCTGTACACCATCGGATGGATGACCGCCCTGGTTGGCCACATGATGACCGGCGCTGCACTGGGCTGGGAAATCTACGACCGCACGGGCAAGGAACTTTACCTCGGATATCTGGCCGGCATTCAGGTGATTCCCCTGGTGGCGCTGGCGCTGCCGGCAGGGGTGCTGGCCGACCGGATGGACCGTCGGCGGATCATCGCCACGATGTGCGTGCTGGCGTCAACGGGCACGCTGGGGCTGGCGTGGCTGTCGTATCGCGAGGGCTGGGGCGTGCATTGGATGTTCGTCTGCGTGCTGCTGAGCAGCGCCGCCAACACCATCGGGCGGCCGGCCCGTCAGGCGCTGCTGCCGCAGATCGTGCCCACTTGGGTTTTCAGCAACGCGGTGACGTGGAACTCGAGCTTCACACAGCTCTCGGCGATGGCCGGCCCGGCGCTGGCGGGCGTGGTGATCGCCCACAGCGTGCGCACGGCGTACCTGATCGACGTGGCATGCACGCTGGTGTTCGCGGTGATGGTCAGCCGTCTGCCGCGGCCGGCTGCGGCGATGCGGCGAATCCACGAGCCGGTGATGCGAAGCCTCACGCGCGGGCTGCGCTTCGTCGCCAGTCAGAAGATCATCCTGGCCACGCTGACGCTGGACCTGTTCGCGGTGATGCTGGGCGGGGCGGTGTATCTGCTGCCGGTGTTCGCCAAAGACATACTTGGGGTGGGAGCAGTCGGATTCGGCTGGATGCGCGCGGCCGGGGCCATCGGCGCGTTCTGCATGGCGATGATCATCGCCCACATGCCGCCGATGAAACACGCGGGGCGGGCGATGCTGCTGGCGGTGGCCGCGTTCGGGGTGGCCACGGTGGTCTTCGGGCTGTCGCGCAACTACTGGCTGTCGCTGGCGATGCTGTTCGTGATGGGAGCGGTGGACAACGTCAGCGTGGTGGTCCGCCACACGCTGGTGCAGGTGCTCACCCCCGACTCGATGCGCGGGCGGGTGTCGGCCGTCAACGCGATCTTCATCGGCGCCAGCAACGAGATAGGCGGCCTGCGGGCGGGATGGACGGCGCACCTGTGGGGAGCGGTGGCGTCGGTGGTGATCGGCGGCATCGGGACGATCCTGTCGGTGCTGGCCGTGGGTGCGGTCTGGCCGCAGGTGAGGCGCTTCGGCTCGCTGGTCGACGCTCGGCCGGCGGAGGCGAAAAGGGCGAGCTGATATGGCGACGATCACAGGCCGGCGGCACGACACTTTCTGCGGCTGGCGGTCTGGAATCGCGCCGCCGCACGACGGGGGCACGGGGGTCCTTGACTGGCCCCCCCTCCCACGGCTAGTGCCGTTTCCAGTTCATGACTTTCGCGCTCCGGTCGGCGTCGATTAACCCTTGGCGCCGCAGGCAATTACGGCGCAAATGACTCCACAACGGTCGGCCCAGGCGGCCGTTGACGTTGTGGA
>Ga0308417_1001747_pt1 | contig 14689 bp, 7 predicted proteins | sample HotsprSampleOS65_FD_203528 | JGI IMG/M metagenome (GOLD analysis project Ga0308417, IMG submission 203528) | Hot spring phototrophic mat microbial communities from Octopus Spring, Yellowstone National Park, Wyoming, United States - 20090730_OS65 ... | reverse complement strand
CGAGCCTGACGCGGAGGAGAAGGAGGCCCTTGACGAGGAAACCAAGGAAGCGCGCGTTTGGCTGGCCGGTCTCGACATGCTCAACAACTGTTTGGCTAGCCCCGGACGTCAGTCCGGGGAGGTTCAGCCGGGCATCCGCCTGTGCGTCGATCTGTCGGCGACCCCGTTCTACATCCGCGGCAGCGGCTACCCCGAGGGGCAGCCCTTCCCCTGGCTGGTGAGCGACTTCGGCCTGGTAGATGCCATCGAGAGCGGCATCGTCAAGATTCCCCGGCTGCCGGTCGCCGATGATGCGAACATGAAAGACGAGGCGGGTCGGCCCGACCCGAAGTACTTCCGACTCTGGCACAACATCGTCGGCGCGCTGGGCCCTGGCGAAAAGCTCGGCAGCGGCAAGCCGAAGGCCGAGGCCTGCTACCGTGAAGCCGAAGGCGCGCTCAAGCAGATCGCCGGGCAATGGAAAGAACGCTTCGACTACATCCGGCAAGCGACGCCCGACCAAGAACGCATCCCGCCCGTGCTGATCATCGTCTGCGACAACACCGACATCGCCGACTTCTTCTACCGCAAGATCAGCGGAGAGACCGAGTCCGATGCCGTGACACCTCAGGATGTCGAGGAGGTGGACAGCGACGAAGAAGAAACGTCGGCGCGTGGCCGAAAGGAAAACAACAAGAAGCAGGTTGTCTATGGCCAAAGTGCGATCTTGCCGGAGTTCTCCAACACGCCCACCCGAAAGTACACCGTCCGCATCGACACCAAGCTGCTGGCCGAGGCCGAAAGCGAAGATCCCAACAAGACGAAAAAGGACGCTGGCGAGGAACTGCGAAAAATCATCGCGACCGTCGGCAAGCTGGGGGAACCGGGCGAGTTCGTCCGCTGCGTCGTTTCCGTCTCGATGCTGACCGAGGGCTGGGACGCCAACAACGTGACCCACATCCTCGGCATTCGCGCCTTCGGCAGCCAACTGCTCTGCGAACAGGTCGTGGGCCGGGGGCTGCGAAGGATGAATTATGAACCCGATCCGTCAACGGGCCTCTTGACCGAAGAGTACGTCGATGTCTACGGCATCCCCTTCTCAGTGATCCCCTTCAAGGGGCGACCGGTCAACCAACCGACTCCTGAGGACAAGCCGAAACACCGGGTCTGGGCCGTGCCCGAACGCGAACACATGGAAATTCGCTTTCCCATCGTGGAAGGCTACGTCTTCCAGACCACGAAAGGCGTGATTCGGTGCGACGTGGACCAGATCGAACCGTTAAGCATCAACCCGAAGCTGGAGCCGACGACGACCTTCCTACGGCCGACGGCTGGCTACCTGGATGCCCAGACCGCGGGAGCTGTGCCTTTCGAGTTCATCCCTCAGGATCGCAGTAGCTATTATGCGAACACCCATTTCCAGAGCATCCTATTTCAGATCACGCGGAAGATTATCGACGATCTGTTATCCCCCTCCATGGACAACACGGACCAGAAAAGCCGAGTGATGCGGCTACAATCGAGGCACCAGCTCTTCCCCCAGGTGTTCTCGTTCGTGCAGGAGTACGTCGCCAAGAAGGTGAACTTCAACGGCGTCGATCAACGCGAACTGGGGCTAGAAAAGTACACCACGTTGATTGTGGAGCGGCTTCGGGAAGCCATCCAGCCCGATACGTTAGCCGGCGAGCCGCCGCTCTTGCCGATCCTCAACCGCTACCGCCCGACGGGTCGTAGTGGCAGCGTCGATTTCCTGACGACGTGCGAGGTCGAGAAGACCAAGAAAAGCCATGTGAACCTGGTAGTTCAGCATTCCTCCTGGGAGGGCGAGGCGGCCAAGATACTCGATAAATCCGATGTCGTGAAATGTTATGTGCGCAATGACCACCTCGGCTTGGTTATCCCGTATGAGTACCTAGGCGCACAGCACAGCTACGAGCCAGATTTCCTGGTTCGGTTGACCAACGACAACGACAACGACTTGCATGCCAACGACAACGACTTGCATGCCAACGACAACGATTTGCATGTGCTCGTGGAGATCAAGGGCCTCGAGGTCCACGACGCCGAGAAAACCTCCGCCAAGCACGCTGCCGCCCGAAAATGGGTTACGGCCGTGAACAACCACGGCCAGTTCGGCCGCTGGGAGTTCCTGGTATGTCGGGAACTGGATAAGCTCGGCCCGGAGTTGGAAGCACTCTCCAGACGGAAACGGACTTCGTCTGGAAATCAGGATTCAAGGCTCGCAACGGCTTGAAAGGCGGACTAGCACCCGACTTGGGCGGTCTAGAACTGGAGGCGTGGGTCGGTTGCACGCAGGTTGCTAAGCCAACAGTCAAGACTTCACTTGAGATGCTGGCCGCACTCGCGGAACCGACGCTACAGCCCCCTGAATCACGGTCAACACGACGGCCCGGCCCCGGCACATAGATTTGGTGGGGGAGGGCCACACCGGCGATTCCGATGCGCTAGTCGGCCCGATGATGCGTGCCGTTAGTCTCTGGTCGGTCACTCTCCCTTCCCTCGTCCGCATTGATCCCCCGGTGCGGCGTATCGGCGGCGAATTCTCGGGAATCTGCGGCCACTCGCTCGGCCGAGCCAGCTAAGCCGGGCGTGGGGGCCGTGACCTAGCCCTCGCTGGCCCCGCATCCTCATAGTCCAGCGCCGACGTGCGAGGGTCCGGCCGGGCTTTCGCCCGCCGGTGGTGCCAACGCGCTTCGCCGGGGCGGTCACTCCTCCTTGTTGTGCAGCGGCAATGCGGGTGGCCGGCCGCTTGGCGATGGTGGGAAGCGGCTAGCGGAGCGATGGGGGGCAATGTTTTCCCCACGGCGGAACCTGATCCATATTGCCGGCCGCTCTGGTGCGGTGTGTAGATGCTGCTGATGATGTAGATACTTTCCCCTAGGACGAAATCAGTCCTCGCCGGCCGGGGGGGACGCAGTGTCGATCGTGCTGATGATGTCAATGGTTCCCCTCGGATCAGAAATCGCCCCGCGCCGGCGTGTCGATGGTGTAGATGATGCTGATGGTTCCCCCCGGATCAGAAACCGCCCCGCGCCGGCGTGTCGATGTGTAGATGATGTCGATGGTTCTCCCCGGGACGAAATCGCCCCGCGCCGGCGTGTCGATGTGTAGATGATGTCGATGGTTCCCCTCGGATCAGAAATCGCCCCGCGCCGGCGTGTCGATGTGTAGATGATGCTGATGGTTCCCCCCGGTACGAAATCGGCCCGCGCCGGCATGTCGATGTGTAGATGATGTCGATGGTTCCCCCCGGTACGAAATCGGCCCGCCCCGGTCCGGACTTGGGGCGGTGGGGCGACAGGGGGCGTTGATTCCCCCGGTGGCGGTGTGCGGCGGTCGGTCACTCCCGGCGATCCGGGGTTGATCGTCCGTCAGTCGTGGCGGCGGCGACCGGCGGTGGCGACGAGTGCCCGGATGGCGGCGCGGATGGGGTCGGGCAGGGTCGGCCACGCGGCCACGAGCGCGGCCAGGTCGGGATCGGGTGTGCCCGCTTCGACCTTGCCCTCGTTCTCGGGCCGGGTACGCCCGGTGGTACGCCCGGAATCGGCATTTGACGTAACTAGCTTTTTGAATTGAGTTTACGTTGTGGTGTCTGCCGACTCTTAATCAGCGGGTCCTTGGTTCGAGCCCGAGGGGGGGCACTCCAGCGAATCGACGCAACCCGGTGCAAATCAGCGCCAGGTTGCTTGGTTTTCAGGCGTTCCCCATTGGCCCACGCGAACACGGCGCGGGGCGGCTTCGCCCACTTCGGTCCGCATGATCGGAAGCCGTCGGCCCACTGCCGGCACGGTCCGACCTGCTCCGAGCCGACCAACGACGACGTGCGCTTCGTCTCAGTGATGCTCAGCGACGCTCAGTGACGCGGGCGGATCCCCGGGAGCTGAGGCCGTCGCCTCGGCCACAGGGGGGTTACTTGGGGGGATTCACCTCCCCCCGGTCGAGTGCCTGGCGGACGGCCCCGAGAAGGGTCGTCTTGTCGAACGGCTTGCTCAGAAAACGCGCCCGGTAGGGCAGCGATTCGAGTGGGGGCAACCGCTCGGCGGTGTAGCCGGAGGTGAACAAGACCAGTGGGTGGGGCCAACGTCGCGTCAGCTCGGTCACCAAGTCCGGGCCGCTCAGGTCGGACAGGACCACGTCGGTGATGATCAATCCCGGGCAAGGCGTGCCGGTCTCGCTGAGGCGGATCGCCTCGCGGCCGTTCTCGACCACCCGAACCTCGTAGCCGGCTTTTTGCAAGACGAACTGCATGAATCGGCGCACGCTGGGTTCGTCTTCCACCACCAGGATGGTTTCCCGGGCGGCTGTGGGGTTGTCCCCCGGCCGCGTACCCGATTCCGACCGGTCCCGACGAGTCGGTGACGCGGCCGATTCGACCCGCGGCAGGAACAGCGTGAACGTGGTTCCCTGGCCCGGTCGGCTCTCGACGGTGATGAACCCTCCGCTTTGACGGACGATGCCGTACACGGTGGCCAGCCCCAGCCCGGTGCCTTTCCCCTCGGGTTTGGTGGTGAAGAACGGCTCGAAGACGCGATCTATGAGGTCCTCGGGTATGCCGCTGCCGGTGTCCCTGACGCTGATGAAAGTGTAAGCCCGCGGCTGAGCATCCGGGTGGGGCAAGCGGTCGCCCGGTACGAAGGTCCGCGTGCCGGTGCGGATGACCAATTGCCCCCCTTTGGGCATGGCGTCGCGAGCATTCACCGCCAGGTTGAGCAACAACTGATCGATCTCTCGCGGGTCGATCTCGACCGCACCGGTCTGCGGGTCCAGGTCGAGGGTGACGGCGATGTCCTCGCCGACGAGGCGGCTGAGCAGTGGGCCGAACCGCCGGACCTGCTCGTTGACGTCGAGGGCGACCGGCTGGCGGACGTGTCTGCGGGCGAGGGTCAGTAGTCCGCTGGTCAGTAGGGCCCCGCGACGGCCCGCCTCGACGATCTGTTGCAGGAGCTGGCCCTGCGGGGAGTCGGGGTCCAGCTCCGCGAGCAAGAGTTCGGCGGTGCCGTTGATCACCGTCAGCAGGTTGTTGAAGTCGTGGGCAATTCCGCCGGCCAACTGGCCGATCGCCTCCAGCTTGCGGGACTGGGCCCGCTCCGTCTCGAAGCGCTTGCGCTCCTCGATGTCGCGTGTGCAACAGATGGCTCCGATGATCGCGCCGCCGGCTTCCCGCAGCGGTGAGCACGTCGACTCCAGCCAGACATAAGAGCCGTCCTTGCGACGGCACCGCCACTCGATCACGCCGGTTTCGCCCGCCAGGTTGGCCGTCAGGCCCTGGCGTAATCGTGCCTGGTCGTCCGGGTGGGCGAAGGTGACGGAGTCGGAACTCGTCATTTCTTCCGGCGTCCAACCCAGCAGGTTCGTCACCGAGGGGGTGACGTAGAGTAAGCGGCCATCCGCGCCGAGGTAAGCGATGACGTCCCGCATCGACTCGGTCAGCATGCGGTACAGGCGGTTGCTCTCCGCCAGGGCCGTCTGCAGTTGCTTGCGTTCGGTCACGTCCCGCTCGATAGCCGCGAAATGGGTTACACGGCCCGTCGCATTTCGGACCGGGAAAATGTGGACCTCGACCCAGTACGACGTGCCGTCCTTGCGGTAGTTGATCAACTCGGCATTGATCGGCTCGCCGCGGCGGAGGTGCCGGCGGATGCGGTCGAGCGTGTTGCGGTCGGTTTGCGGCCCTTGCAGGAAGCGGGGGTTCCGGCCGATCATTTCCTCGCGCCGATAACCGGTGATGACCTCGGTGGCCGGGTTGACGTAGATGATGCGGGGTCCGGGTGGGTCGATCTCGGCGTCGGTGATCATGACCGCTTCGCCGAGGTTTTCGACGGCCATTTCGATGAGGCGGAGGCGCTCTTCGACCAGCCGCGCCCGCGCCCGGGAGGCGGCGAGGGCCAGGCGCAACAGGGCGGGGCGGAGCTGACTGTGAGCGATCTCGACCAGTGCCGGCGGCCACGACGGGGCCACGCCGCGGACCAACTCCCTCCATAGCGCGAAGGACCGCTCCGGCGTCAGGGGCGCGAGTCGCGCCGGTTCGGGCGGGGTCGCCGTTTGTGAGTTCGCGGCCCGGCCGTCGCTCGGGTGCGGTGTCGCTTCGGGGCGGAAGGCCAGGAACCAGTGGGTGTCCGGCCCGTCACCGATGGACAGCGCCAGCAGGCCGGCAGCGACCCCGGCCAGATCGGCAAACGCGGGGTTGAGTTGACCCAGTGTCGGGGTGACAACGACCGGTTGCCCGTGTTCCGTCAACCAACTGACCAACTCCCCGAGCCGGGCCTCGGGGGGCACGCGGCCGGAAGTGAATCGGCCCTCGGGACCGACCACGGCCAGACCGGTGGCCTGTAGCAACTCGGCCAGGCCCACGTCCGGTTCCACCAGCCGGGGCCAGAAGTTCGTCGCGTCGGTGATGCTCTCCTCGAGTCGTCTCAGGACGGCCCCGGTCCGCTCCTGGAACTGGAACCGGTCCTGGGTCTGCAAGTAACCGATCCGGGTCGAGATCAGGTCGGCGGCGATCCCGCCGAGCCGGCGCAGCGTCTGGCCGGGTAGCCGGGGTCGCGAGTGGTGGCAGGCGATCAGTCCCCAGAGCCGACCGTGTTCGACGACCGGCACCACGAAGCTCGCCCGGACACCGATGTTGATCAGGTACTGCCGGTGTACGACAGGCACGGCCCTCAGCACGGCATAAGACAGGTCGATCGGGTCACCGGTTTCCGGATCGCAGGCGGGCGTAAGGGGGTCCGGCTCGGCCAGGACATCGGCTACGACCCGGTACGGGTTCCGCAGGTACAACTCCCGTGACCAGCGGGGAATGTCCGAGGCCGGGAAGCGGTGGTGCAAGTAGCTACCGGTAAGGTGCGGTGCCTTCCCTTCAGCGACCACCTCGCCGTGCCCCATTTCGTCGAACCGGTAAATGAGGACGCGGTCGTAGTTGCTGAGGCGTTGCAGGTCGCCGGCGAGTTGGGTCAGGTACGCCTCGAACGACATGGCGTCGGCGAGGTTGCCTATCCAATTCGTGATCAATTCGTCGGGCCGCGGCTGCTGGAGCCAGATCTCCCGCGACCCGTCGTCGTCGTTCCAGCAGACGACCTCCACGAAGTGGCGACCGTCGTGGTGGTGGACCAGGATCGAACGCTGCTCGAGGTTTCCCGGCTTGATCCACTGGCCGACGGGGAAGTGACGACCCGGCTGCCGCTCCGCCCAGCCCAACCCCACACGGGTGGCGTCGGTCAGATGGGCCGGCAAATAGGCACCCAGGTTGCTGCCGACGACCTCCGCCGCCGGCCCCCCACACAACTCTTCGACCAGTCCGCCGCAGTTGCGGATGGTCAGATCGCCCCCGACGACGAACAGTGCCCCAAAGGTCTGAATCCGAGCCGGGATGTGTACTGGCTCTGCCTCGCATTCCGACAGGGCAGAGATTAGCGCGTCGGGCGGGAGGAGTTCAGTCATTGAAGCGAATAAAACCTCACTTTGCAGGGGTCGGGATGATCGCGATAAGCGGAATTTACAGAATTTTATCCTAATGATTTTCGACTAACTCGTGCAGTCTGCCCCAGTCCGGCAAATCCCTCAGACCCACAGATTCCTGTAAGAACCATACTTTGCCGCCACACTTTTTTCCTCACACGACGGCACACAGCGCATCAATCATGTGACCGGACGAGGCGGGCGGAAGTTGTGGAAGACCACGAACGGGAGTTCGTTCGCCGGGCGCGTGCGGGCGACCGGGTCGCGTTCGCCGCGTTAGTCGACCGGTACTGGAACCTGGTGCGTGCCTGGCTCGCCGGGTTGACCGGCTGGCACGACGAGGCCGAGGACCTGGCCCAAGAAGTGTTCCTGAAGGCGTGGGTGGGATTGCCGACGCTCGCCGACGAGGCCGCCTTCGTGGCGTGGCTCTTTCGCATCGCCCGTAACGAGTTCCTGGCCTTCAGCCGCTCACAGCGGTCGGTGAGGCGGCACGGCCTGAGCGAGACCCCGGACGCACGACCCGGCCCGCCGGAGCAGGCCCAGGAAGCGGAAGGGGCGGCGGCCCTGCGGACGGCGATCGCGACCTTGCCGCTGATCTACCGCGAGGTCTACCTGCTCTGGACGCACGACAGTATGTCGTACCCCGAGATCGCCCGGGTGCTGAACATCACGGAGGAGGTGGCCCGCTGGCGGGTCTGCGAGGCTCGCCGCCGCCTGGCCTGCGCCGTCCAGCCGTTCTGGGAGCCGGACAGCCGATGAACTGCGACAGGGCCGAGAACTGGTTACTCGCCGCTCGCTCGCTCAGCGACTTGCCGACGCCGCTTCGCCGGCACGTTTCCCGCTGTCGCCGCTGCGCCGACCTGCTCAACCGACTGGAGCGTCTGGATCAGACCGTCGGACGACTGGCCCCGGCAGCGAATCCGGCCGGCCGCGCCCGTCTCGACGCCCGTCTGGCCGAGACGCCCCAAAGCCACCACCCGATCGATCTGGTCGAACGACCCCGAGAAGCCCTCCCCCGCGCGGATCGCGACGACCGGTCTTTGCCTCGCTGGTTGATCGCCGTAGCCGCCGTGCTACTCATCGTCCTGGCCGGGGTCACGGGACGGCTCACTTCGCCCCCGTCCGTCGTCTTGGCCCCCGCGCACGAGTCGCTATCGGCACCGCCAGGCCCGTCGCCGGAAGCGCCGGAAGCTGGGTCGTCGAAACCGGGGGGTGCGGACGTGCCCGTGCCGGGTGCCACCTCCGGGCTGGCGGTCCGAGCCGCCCTGTCGGCCGTGAGTGTCGCCACCAACCCGACCCCGATCGCCCAACTGCATGCCTTCGAGGAACTGGCGGGAGAGTTGCGGGGTGAGACGCTCCGGCGGGCCTCGGCAGGCGACCCGGAGCCGCTACCCCGGCTGATCGGGTTGCACGAACGGATCCTCAAGCTCGGCATCGCCCGGCAACTCGCGCGGCTGGCCGAGCCGGCCCGGACCTCCGCCCGCGACCGCCTGGCCGAGGCGCTCGATCGCTCGGCTGACGAGGTGGCCCACACCGCCGACAACCTGCTGCCCGTCGTGGCCGACTTGCTCCGGCCGCTGGTCGTGACCTGCCGGGAGACCGCACGCGCCTGGCGGCAGGGCCAGGGGCTGCCCCCTCCCCCGGACTGGCCGTCACCGGCCACACCGCTGGAAAGTCTGGTGGCCCAGGCGATCCGGGTTGCCGATGCCGCCGACCCGCTGACCCACGCGGACGAGTCGGCGCAACTGGCGGTCTCCCTCGCCCAGCTAGTCATTGTCCTCGCGGTCGCCGGTCGTGAAGACGACGCCGCCCGGATCAGTGAGGCGATCAACGGTGTCCTCGACCTCGGCGTCGTGGCCAACCTGGACCGGGTGACGGCCTCGGACAACACGGGCCAACTCCACAAGACGGTGACCGAGATACGGGAACGAGCGGCCCGGGCGACGGAAGTCCTGCAAAGGAACCTGGCCAAGGCCCCGCCGCCCGCCCGGGCCGGGTTGGAGCGGGCGGTCAAGGTGTCCGAGGTCGGCCGGGCCAAGGTCACCGGCCAAGGGGTCGGCAAGCCGGCCGGGACCGGGCCGCCCTGGAAAAAGGGCGACAGCACCCACCCGGTTAAGGGAACCGGACTACCCCCCGGTTGGCAGAAGAAGCCGTGACCAGACCACGGACCCGGGCAAGGTCTTGACGGGATGCGGACGGCCCACCGTGAGATCACCGCCCGGCCACAGCCAAGCCACGGTTGGAAACAGTGAGTAACACTCAGACCACCGTTCCAACCAGAGTTACCCCGAGTCCCCCCTCAGGAGACGGAGATGCGACAGGTCACTTACCCGGTAACCGTAGCGGTACTGCTGGCACTGACGGGAAGTGCCGGGGCCGACGACAAGGCCCGGCCGGACCGGAAGGAGGCCCAGCCGGACTTGCGGGTCGGTCCGCCCCCGGGCAAAGGTTGGCGGAAAGGCGAAACGCCGACGCCGACCGCTCCCCCCGCGTTGAACACGCCCAAGAAGCCCGGGACCGATCCGACGCCCGCGCCCCCCGGCAAGAAGATGAAGCTTCCGCCGGCCGGCCCGACCCCGGCCGACCCGCCCCCGGCCGCCCCCGCGTCGCCGGCACCCCCGCAAGCCGGGATCGGCAAGTACGTATCCCAGTGGGCACGCTCGGGCATCACCGGGGTGAAGCTCGCCGCCAAGATTCACGAACTCCAGGCGGCCCGAGCCACGACACCGAAAACCCCGCCCGCCCCGACGATCAAACAACCGGAGCCGGCCCCACCGCCCCCGACACCGAAAAAGAAGAAGGGGGCCAAGGCTGACACCCAACAGGACTGACGACCGACGACCTCCACCGCCAGCCGACCGCTTGCTGACCCGTCGCCGCGCCGCACCTTCCTCGCCGCACTGGCCGGGCGACACTGGCCGGGCGACACTCGACCGGATCGCTGTCCGGAACGCGGTGCTGCTTGGTTCACTGTGCTATCTGGAGCGCTGTACTCTAATCAACCGTGTCGGTCGCCGTTCGACCGGCACACCACCGGTCCTTCCCACCCACCTCCTTCGCCCGTGTTCGGAGAAGATCATGAAACCGCTTTGGTCACGTCTGCCGTATGGAGTGGCATTAGTCACGGCGACCCTGCTCCTGCCCTCGAACCCCAAGGCGTTGGCCCAGGGCGGAGGGGCAGGGGCGAAGCCCGCGGGGGGGATCGCCGCCGGTCTTCGCCTGGGCGGAGGTCGGATCGTGGCCGGGGGGCGTGACGCACCGGCCGGGGGCGGTGGTGGGGCGAAAGCACCGGCCGCAGGCAAAGTCCCGGCCGGCGGAATGGCCAAGGCTCCCGCAGCGGGACTCCCCGCCGGTGGAGCGGCCAAAGCACCGGTAGGAGGCAAAGTCCCGGCCGGTGGTGGTATCGCCGGGGGTGTCAGACCCGGTGGCGGAGGCGTTCCGGTCGGTCCCGTCGCGGGCGGAGGGGTCGGCAGTCCCAAGCTCCCGGCCGGGGGCGGATTCCCGCCCGGCGGGAAACTCGCCGGACCGGCCGGTCCGGCCGGTCCGGTCGCCCCGGTCGGCGGCATGAAGGCCCCGGTGGGGGGTGGGATCGCCGCCGGTGTGATGGCCGGCGGCGGCCTCATCGCTGCCGGCGGGAACCGGGGCATCGGTGGTCAAGTTTCCCAGTGGGCACACGCAGGCATCCGCGGCCCACAACTCGCCGCTCTCATCCACCAACTGAAAGCTGCCGGGGGCGGCGTCGGCAGAGGGGCCGGGGCCATGGGCAAAGGCGGCAAGGGCATGGGCGGCTTCGCTAAAGGGGCCGGGGGGATCGGTGGCTTGGGCGGTGGCGCGGGAGCCGGCGGCAAAGCCGGCGGCGCGGCCGGGGTCGGTAAAGGCGGTGGTGGTGCGGCCGGGGTCGGTAAAGGCGGTGGTGGTGCGGCCGGGGTCGGAGGCCTGGGCGGGGTCGCCGGGGTCGGCAAAGGCGGCGGCGCGGGAGCTGTCGGCAAAGGCGGGCTGGGAGCCGGCGGCGCGGGTGCAGGAGCTGTCGGCAAAGGCGGTGGTGCAGGAGCAGTCGGCAAAGGCGGGCTGGGAGCCGGCGGCGCGGGTGCAGGAGCTGTCGGCAAAGGCGGCGGCGCAGCCGGGGTCGGTGGCTTGGGCGGGGTCGGCGGCGGCGGTAAAGGTAAGGGCAAGGGGAAGGGCTGAATCGACCCACACCGCGGCACGACACCCCGGACTTCACCGGGCATACCCGCGTTTCACCACTCACGGGAGTACCCCATGAACTCTCCACGGACCCGCTTGGTGCTTCTCATGGCAGCCGTGTCGGCCGGCGTCCTGCTCGCCGCGACTGTTCGGACCCGGACGATCGCCCAGCCGCCCGTCCCGAACGACAGTGGCCCGACCGACCGGGGTACGTCGGCACCCCCTGATACGGTGTTGCCGCTGACCTCCGAGGCCGCCGCCGTTCTGACGGAGACGGTGGGCTTATTGTCCGGCCTCCAGTTGTACCAGACGTACCTCAACATCGGGATGCTGGCCGACATCCGGGCCGAAGGGTTGTACGAGGCGGGGGAACTGGCCTACCTGCTGGGGTCGGTCGTCACCCCCCTGGAGCAAGTGGACAAGCAGTTGGAAAAGATCGCGGGACTCAAGGGGCTGAGCAAGGACGATGCCGCCGCCCTGGCCCGGATGCGTAAGATCGTCGGGTTACTGCAGACCCAGGGGAAATCGCTCCAAGCGTTCTGGGACACGGGGGTCGAGGACCACGGCCAGAAGTACGAGGCGGCCCGTCAGGCGGCATGGAAGGAGATCGACGACCTGTTGGGGTTGACGGTCCGGGAGGGTGTTGCCCCCGAGCCGCGGCCGGTCGAGCCGAAGCCCTAGAAGCCCTAGGCCACACGACGTCACACCCTGCCATGTCACACGCCGCGCGCCGGCAGACGGGGCCGCGCGGCGTCACGCGGCGACCTTCCAGGCCATGCGGGAGGCACGCCCGGCCCCTGACCGGTCCGCAGTCGGCCCGATCGGGATCGGAGAGCCGAGCTGACCCCGCCGCTCGTCCCCGGGCCGACCACACGCCCCCCGGACGGCAGACAGGGGGCGTTCTCGGGTCCGTCGCGATCACTTCTCGTCAACCGTGGCGGGGTCGATCTCCAGGTCATAGACCGGCACGTTGTCGTGGACCAGGATCTTCTTGTAGGTCACGAAGAAGGTGTTGTTGTCGGCCAGCTCCAGGCAGTACGCCGTCGTGGCCGGCCGGGTCTCGATCCGCTCGACCTTGTGGAAGCCGCTGAAGGTCTTCACCTCGTCACCGACCTTCAGGTCGCGGGCCATCACCCAGGCCCGATCGCGCACCCGGAAGGGGTGACCCGGGGTCGCCTCGACGGCTTCGCCGGCCACCGTGATCGAGAGCATCCGGGGCGACGGGCGGACGGTCGTGCGGACGACCGGCTGTAAGCTGACCCGACCGTTGTCCATGTCCCGGCTGTAGACGAGGTCACCGGAGCGGACCTCCTCGATCGGCACCAGGCCCCGCCGCGCCCAGACCAAAGTCCCCTTGGCGAAGCAGTCCCGACCGGTCGGGATCGGCGGGGGCGGCGGCGGGATGGTGATCTGGCCCTTCAACGACACGATGGTCCGGGGCGGCGGGTACTTGGCCGACTCGGGTAGGTAACTGTCGGTCAGATTGGCCAGCCACTCGCGCCACTGGACCGGGTCGTCGGCGAGGTCCTGTCCGGTGGCCGTGCGGAGTGCCTGCAGCGCCCGCTGGTGCCGGAGGCGGGCTTGGACGTTCGCCCAACTGGACCCTTCCCGCTCCCGCTGCAACAGCATCGCCGCCTGATGCAGGTCACCTTGCACATCGAATTTCTCGACCTCCGTGCGCCCCCCGATCGTCACCGCCCAGGCGACGGCGTGCCGACCGTTGGTGCCCCCGAACGGCATCATCACCAGGCGGGCATCGACCGTGCCGTCGTTGAGATACTCCACGAGCCGGGGCACATAGTAAACCGGATTACGACAGGCGAGCTGTGAGGCGGCGTAGTCGCGGACGCTCTCGAAATCGGAAAACAGGGCGTGCCGGATGAGCGAGTCGGTCGCCGCCTGATGGTACAGCCGGGCGATGGCATGGACGACGAGTTGCTGCGCCTCCTCCCCGTGGGCCGCGCCGAACCACTCCAGCACGGGTATGGCGAGCGGCTCCTTGAACCTCTCCAGGAGGCGGGCCAGGGGCACCAACTTGCCGTCGCGGGTGTCCTTCGAGACCTGCCGGAGTTGGAGCTGCCACTTATTGCCGGTCAACCGCGCCTGCTCCAGGTCCCGCCTCATGGCGAGGTACTCTTCCTCGGTGGCCCAGACGTTGCCGCGTCGCGTCCGACCGGCCCCACGCTGGTAGGCGGCGTTCTCAGGCTCGAGGGTGGCGGCGACGAGGTAGTGCGACTTGGACTCCAGGGGCAGCTTGCGGTCCCGGCACCAGGCCGCCAGGGCCGCGTGCTCCGCCGCCGACTTCTCATCGAGTCGTTCTCGTTTCTTCAGATACTGCTGGTAGACGGCGTTCGACGCCAACTCGGTCGCCACCACGTCGGGGTCGCGGCCGCCGGGGTGCTGGGCGACGGCCGGGAGGGCCAGACCCAGGACCAGCACGAGGACCAGATTCCGCAGGACGAACCGGAACATCGGTCACACCTCTCGGGGGGGCAGGAAATGGCGAACGGTCACACGGCTGCCCGGAAGTCGGTCCCGACGTTGACCACTACCTCCTGTCCGAGCTACTCGAGTTTAGTCGAATGCTCTGTCGTGTGGCAAGTCATTTCGTTTCAATTTCATTCAGTTACTGACGTGACTGACACCGCCGCCCCGCCGCGCCCCGCCCTGCCCCTGCCACGGTGAGCACGGAAATGGAAGAGGTGAGTACCGAGGTGGACGAGCGTGGAGAAGGGGGATCTCGCGACCGCGCTGTCTCCAGACTTGCGGACCGACGAGGTGGCCGGTGCTTCGGCCGCACCGGGCCACACACCCCCCGGAATGGATCAAAGATCCATAGATCGGGGCTTGAAGTAGGTCGGGGTTTGGAACTCAGACCAAGACCAGGCTAGTTCACCCGGGTTGCCCGCGCCGTGGCACCGTGGCGGCGTCGCCGGACGAGGCCGACCAACCCCAGGCCGGCCGCCCCGATCCCCACCACCAGCCCCGGCTCCGGCACCGGCGTGAACGTCAACACCAGGTTGTTGCTCGAATCCACCACCAGGCTCAG
>Ga0308417_1001746_pt1 | contig 14694 bp, 13 predicted proteins | sample HotsprSampleOS65_FD_203528 | JGI IMG/M metagenome (GOLD analysis project Ga0308417, IMG submission 203528) | Hot spring phototrophic mat microbial communities from Octopus Spring, Yellowstone National Park, Wyoming, United States - 20090730_OS65 ... | reverse complement strand
GGATGGCTCATGCCCGGGAGATGGTGGAATTGTTCCGGAGGCGTTTTCGCTCTCCCGAAACAGGCTACCTCGCGGAGTACTTCGACGACCGATGGAACCTAGCAACCGGAGATGCGGGCAGGGTACGGGAGCCCGGGCATCAGTACGAATGGGTGTGGCTCCTCGATTGGTACGGCCGGCTTTCCGGGGATCCTTCGGTGAGGAAGGAAGGTGAGTTTCTCTACCGCTTTGCCTGGGAGAAGGGCACGGATCCAGAGGATGGCCTTGCCTACGCCGTTGTGGACGATAGGGGGGAAGTGGTGGACGGAGGAAAACTCCTGTGGCCCCAAACAGAGATGCTGAAAGCCCATGGGGTGATGTACCGTTGGACAGGGGACACTCGCTACCGTTCTATAGCCGAAGAAGCCTACAGAAGGATCCAGAGGAAGTTCATGCGAGGTGAGAGTCCCCTCTTTTACAACCGATTGGATCGAACAGGCGCACCCGATCCGGCACCTGCCCTTTCCAGGCTCCTCTACCACCTGTACGGGGGGGCAGTAGTGGCGGAGGAGGATGAAGCGCTTTCCGCGCGCTGAGAGGTGGGGGACATGCATCCCCTCAGGGTTCGGTAGCCCCTCGAGCATACGTAATTCGAGCATCCATAATAGGAGTGTGGTTGCGGGTTTTTTCTTTCGGTATGCTGGGATTCACCTGCCCGAGTTGGTTCTCCGAACGGTTGAGTTTGGGGGAACCGGGATGGCGAACTTGGCGGCCTTTTCGTTAGGGGTCGCACTGAGGAATCAACGGATCTCCTTCGATCGGCACCTATGGGGAGGCCTCCTTCTACGGGTTGTGGGAGGCTTCCTGTTGGGGTTTGCCGGTGCCTGGATCTTCGGATTGACCAATGAGGTAGGCATCGTGTTCGTCGTGGGATCTTCCCTCCCTTCCGCGGTCTTTTCCTACATCATCACTCGCAGGTATGGGGCGGATGCGGCTTTCTCCGGGACGATGATCCTTATCTCGACGTTATTTGGAGTGTGCACGATTCCCCTTGCCTTTTGGGCAGCGAGCTTGCTACTGTGAGCCTGTAAGGTGGCATGCTTCCTTATTTTACCGCTTGCGCGAGTAACGGGCTGTAGCTGTGAGCCTTTATCAGTGCCTGCTTCCTGTTTAACAAGTTGGGCAGCGATCCCGCTAAAAGCAGCCCCGCGTTGAAAGAAGCCATGTATATAAGAGGCCCCGCCTTGAAAGCATCGCCTCCCTGAAAGAAGCCATGTTTTGTAAGAGACCCTGCGTTGAAAGCAGTCTCCCCCTAGGCTTTTTTACAAGGAAGGAAGGTTAAGTTTTTCTCGCCAGATGGGTTCTTCGAAGCCGAAAAGGAGTTCCCCATTCGGAAGCTCCAGCAGGGGGAACAGAAGGTTCCGGTAGAACCTTCGGCCCACTTCTTTCTTGAAATGGATACGCACTTCCGGCGGAAGCCGGTCTACGTACACGTAACGGTAGGGAATCCGGTGGGCATCGAGGTAAGCCATTCCAGCTCTACAGTGTTCGCAATCCGAAAGAGCGTAGAGGTATACCTTTGGATCTCCTTCCGTAGCACCGGAACGGTCGAAGTATGCCCGATCTATCATTCCCTATCCCTCAATATAGAATAAATCACACACTGAACCGTATATGGAGAATATCCCCATCCTGTACGATGTACTCTTTCCCTTCCAGTCGGAATAAGCCCTTATCCTTCACTGCCTTCTCAGAGCCGAGTTCGAGAAGGTCTTTCACGGTGAAACATTCGGCGCGGATGAACCCTCTAGCTAGATCGGAATGGATCGTGCCTGCGGCGTCCAGGGCCGTTTCCCCTTTCCGGATTGTCCATGCCCGAACCTCGTCTTCCCCTACCGTAAAGAAGCTGATATACCCCAACGCCTCATACGCAGCCCGGGTGAGCCGAGCTCGAGCGGATTCCCTAATACCCATATCGGCCATGAAGGCTTCCCGATCGGAAGGATCCAGTTGAGCGAGTTCCATCTCGAACTTGCCGGCAAACTCGATTACCGGGATGAAGCCTGGAGCATGGCTGGAGGGTTCCGTTTTCTGTGTTCCTTCCCATTTTTTTACCTTCCCCAGCAACTCTTCGATCAATCGAGGGTCCTTCCCGTAACGGCTTTCATCCGAGTTCAGAAGGATCAGGAGGCTCTTAGCGGTGAGGAATTTGTACCCGCTGATCAACTTCTGCTCTTCAGCGGTTAGAGGTACGGAACGCACAGGACGCCCCTCGGTTAACCCTTGGGTGAGGCGTTCCATCACCTTCTCTTCCGCAAGGGTTTGGGGGGTCTTTTTCCCCCGCTGATGATCCTGCCGGATTCGTTCGAGTCTCCGTTCCGAAACCACCTGATCGGATAGAATCAGTTCATCCATCAAGGTTTCGAGATCCGCCAAGGGTTTGGGCGGTCCAAACAATCCCTCGATGGTAGGATTGGAAAAATTCCGCAGCACCAGAGCCAGGGCATCCGCTGTTTTGATCAGAGCCATTCCCTCCCCTGAAAAGAGTCCTCCCTTGGCGGCCCCCTGATGAGCTCCCACAAAGTCAATGAACTCGATGGTGGCATGGATCGTTTTTCTGGGGTTGTAGAGGGCGGAAAGCTTTTCGACTCTTTCATCCGCTACGGGCACAACCCCCACATTGGGTTCTATCTTGCCTGTATCGTACTCTGCGGTCTCGGCCGCTTGTCCGGTGAGGGCGTTGAAGATGGTAGTTTTTCCTGCTTTGGGCAAACCGATCAGTCCGATGTTCATGGGGCTAGTATGGGGAAAAAAGCACAAATGCGCAATCCCTTTTTTACTTCATCGAACCTTGTGTATACCGTCTATAGACGGTGCACCGGTAGAGCGGGACGGGGCCTACCACCTGGGTGTAGTAGGAGCCGATGCGCACGAAGGGTAAGGATCGCGGGGGAGTGTCCTGCGCCGGGGGGGTATGGTAGGCACAATCGGGGTTCGGGCAGAAGGAAGGATGGAACATAGGCACCTCCGATTCTTCCTACGGAGGAAACCTATGGGTTGCTTCAGTTTTTTATCCCATACACAAGGTTCGATAAACTGGATATTATGGCTACGGTAAAAGGTAAGGAGGGATGAAATTGTTCCGGCAGAATCCATTTCTCTTATCTCTCATAATCATCCTCCTCATCGGTTGTACGACGACTCGTTTTACTCCTCCTGAACCACGTTCTATTCCCCCCGACGCTTTCGGGATGGCCCATGCGGGAGGGAGGTTCACAGAAAAGGAGAATCGACTTCTCGACAATATGGGGGTCTCCTGGATCCGAAGCACCTTCCGTTGGGATTCCATCCAAAAACGTACCAAACAGTGGGATTTTACTAGATGGGACAGGTACGTGGAGAATGCGGAACGGGCGGGGAAGAAAGTTCTCGCGGTACTGGCCTACGACGTCCCCTGGATCTACGGGAAGGAAGAGAAAGAAGCACGGCGACACATAGAACCGGAGAAGATTCCCTACTTCCTGCAGTATGTGGAAGGGGTGGTAAGACGATACAAGGGTAGGATTCATGCGTACGAGATTTGGAACGAACCGAACTGGCTCTTCTGGAAAGGGCCGGACGAGGATTTTTTCCAGCTTGCCGCTGCGGCTGCCCGGAGAATAAAAGAGGTGGATCCCCACAGTTACCTCGTGGTAGGATCTTTCTGGAGGGTGCCCAAGGGGTTCATCCGAGGAATGTTTCGTGCCGGGGCTTTCCAGTACGCGGATGCGGTGTCTTTCCACCCGTACGCGTTAACTCCTGAGGGGGTGGTGGCCCTCTACGATGAACTGAAAGTAGAGCTGCAAGAGGTAGGATTCAAAGGGGATATTTGGGTAACTGAAATAGGGTACCCGACAAGAGGGTGGTACTTGAGCCGAGTACCGGAAGAACAGAAGCCTTCTTATGTAATTAAAACTCTTGCAGGTCTTCTGGTACGGGGGGCCCGGGTAGTATTCTGGTACGAGCTGTTCGACAAGTATCCCAAAGGAATGGCCCCCTCCGCGCTGGATTCGGAGCTATACTTTGGTCTGAACTATCCGGATTTCAAACCGAAAAAAGGGGCAGCAGCTTATACTCTACTCGCAACCCTCCTTGCGGGGGCAACGTACAAGCCAGATCTCGTGAAGGTTTCTCCCGAGCTGCAGCATACCTTGGAAATTCTTCCTTTCTTGGGTCCTGATGGACAGAAGGTTTTGCTTCTCTGGTCGAAAACAGGAGAGAAGGTTTACCTTCGCGTTTCTCCCCTGAAAGGACTATTCCAGGTTGACATTGCGACAGGAGATAGGAAACAGATTCCCCCTGAGGAGTACTTTACCGTGGGAGAGGAAGTGATCTTCCTATTCCAAGAACGCATCTTCCCGAAAGGCCGATCTACAGATTCTACAGATTCCGTGTTTACCTTGGAGCAGGTGGAACCCGAATTAACACAAGGGGTAACCTTCTCGGGTGAGCTATCTTTTTTTTGGAAGATCCGGTAATACCGTCCGTATGATTCTTCTCCTGAAGGAACTTTTCTCTATAGCCGTCCCCATGGTGATTTCTCAGGTTTCCGATACGGTGATGCTGTTTTTCGACCGCCTTATGCTTTCCCGCTTGGGTGAACTTCATCTGGCCGCTTCGATGAGCGGAGGCCTAAAACAGTTTACCCTCACCTCCTTTTTCATAGGGATGGTGGGATACGTGAATGCCCTTACCGCTCAGTATTTCGGTGCCAGGAAGAGGGAACTCTGCGCGCCGGTGGTTTACCAGGGTATCTATCTCTCCCTGGTTGCATACCCTTTGCTCATCCTTCTCTCCCCTCTGATGAAGCAACTGTTTTTTCTCCTGGGACATAGGGAAGATCAGGTGGCACTGGAATATACCTATTTTCGAGTGTTGATGTTTGGATCCGTATTCCCCCTGCTTCGGGCTGCGTTTACCGGATTTTTCCTCGGGATCGGGAAAACTCGGGTGGTAATGGTGGCGAATCTTGTGGGGATGGTTGTGAATCTCCCTGCGAACTATGCCCTGATCTATGGTAACTGGGGCTTTCCCGCGTGGGGAGTGACAGGCGCGGGTGTAGGCACCATTCTCGGCTCTTTTAGTACGGTGCTGATCCTGATGCTGGCGTTCCTGAGCCCTACGTACCGGACTTCCTTCCGGACACATCTAATATCCAGGCTGGATGTACTTCTCCTGGTAAAACTCGTTAGGTATGGAGGCCCCGCGGGCATGGAACTCTTTTTCAACGTAACGGCCTTCAATGTGTTCGTTCTCCTCATGCATTCCTATGGTTCCGGAGTGGCAGCGGCTGTCACCGTAGCGTTCAACTGGGACTTGGTGGCTTTTATTCCCATGCTGGGGATAGGGGATGCGGTTACCTCGATGGTGGGGAGGCGGATCGGTGGCGGGGACTTCTCTGAAGCCCGAAGAGCTACCTATACGGCCCTGGTTACCGCATGGGTCTACTCGGCCTCGATGATGGTATTGTTCCTTTTAGCGGCTCCCCTCCTTGTGCGGGTGTTCCTTCCTTTGAACCCTATCTTTCCAGAAAAAGAGGCCTTCCAAACCTTTTCTCTTGGGGTGTTCATGCTTAGGTTGGCTGGATTGTACACCCTTGCAGATTCTGCCCAAATCGTCTTTTCCGGAGCCCTCCGAGGGAGCGGGGATACAAGAGCCGTAATGTACATATCGGTAGGACTCCATTGGGCATTCACTTTTCTGTCTCTTGGCATGATCAGGTATTGGCGTTTCTCCCCCGCTACGGTGTGGATCGCGTTCATCTTCTTCGTGATGGTTCTGGGGCTGGGGATGTTCCTTCGGTTCCGGTTCGGCCGCTGGGCCGCCCGAAGATTGGTAGAGACTTAAGAGGAAGCGCCAGACCAGATCCTTGTGGCGAGGGGGCAGCCGGAATATGGTAGAGGATTAGTATGTAGAGAAGCCTTATCCCCCTTCACCCGACCGCCCCCCGCGGCTATCCCCTATATCTTGTAAGGAGTTTCTAGGATACCAGTCTCTTGATGGAAGGGGGGAATAGAAAGGGGTATACTGTTTGAGTGTACCCGAGTGCCGGTACAAAGGAGGAAAAAGGAATGAAAAAAATTACATTCGTATTGGTAAGCGTGGTGTTGATTCTTGGCGGCTGCCTTCAGACGGAGACAAAGATCAAAGTGGAGAAGGACGGAAGCGGCACCGTGGAGCAACGGGTGATCTTGCGGAAGGATATCGTGGAAATGATGCAGGGGATGCAGGCCGCTATGGGCGGTACCGCTCCCGGAGGATCTGCTGTCTACAACGAAGAGAAGCTCAAGGAAGATGCCAATCGAATGGGACCAGGGGTCCGAATGCTGGAGGCCCGGGCCCTCAAAACGGAGGCAGGAGAAGGGTACCTCGTCCGGTATGGGTTTACGGACATCAACCGAATATGGGTACCGGAGACTCCTCTTTTAGGAGATACTCCGCCGAATCAGCCCGGCGGGATCTCCACGGAAGGACCCGTCGTCACCTTCAAGTTCAGCAAAGGGAATCCCGCTACCCTGGTAGTGCGGTTTCGCAAGGATGAGGGCTCAAAGGAAGAACGGGGTGAGATGAGGGGGAAGGTGGAGGGGAAAGAAACGGAAGCAGAGGGGGAAAAAGAGGAAGAAAGCCCGGAACAGGATGCAGCCATGATGCAGGAACTCCTCCGAGACATGAAGCTTTCCTTTCGAGTGGAAGTAGGGGGAACCATTACTTCAACCAATGCCGATTACCGTTCAGATTCGGTTGTTACCCTACTGAATGTGGATTTCAATCCCTTGCTCCGGAACAAAGAGGCTTTCGAAAAGCTCACTACTGACAAGGTCAACTCTCTCGAAGAATTAAAGGCCTTCTCGCGAAAATACCCCGGCTTGCAGATGGAGACGAAGGAGGAGGTTCAGATCAAATTTCGATGAGGGCTTCCTGGTTTTTTCCCCTGCCTCTTTGTTGCATCGAAGTAAAAAGTATGGTACCACAAGACCCATGGAAGCCAAAACCTTTCGATTCGGTCTCTGTACCAACATGGTGTACCCGGATACGGACCCCATTGCGCTGGATCTCCTTCCCCGTTTGAAAGAGTGGGGGTATGCGTATGTGGAGTTTTCCCTGCGCGATCTTATGACGATCCCTCGGGAAGAGTGGGGGAGCTTCTGTAAAAAAGTAGAGAGGATCGCCTTGCCCGTAGAGGCATGTAACAACTTCTTTCCTCCTACCCAGCGAATTACCGGGCCCCAGGTGGACTTCGAGGCCCTGACTCGGTACACCAGGGAGTCTTTGAAGCGGGCCAAGGACCTGGGGGCGGAAGTGGTGGTATTCGGAAGTTCTAGCGCCCGGAACCTTCCCGAAGGGTTTCCCAGGGACAGGGGAATGGAGCAGATTCGTCAAGCCTCGAGGATGATCGGCGAAGTGGCGGAAGCCACCGGTGTCGTAGTTGCCATCGAGTATCATAACCGGGGGGAAGCGAATGTCCTCAATACGATGGAAGAAGCCGTACGTCTTTGCCGGGAAGTGCATCATCCCTACCTGAAGGTGCTATCCGACTATTACCATATGGCCTATGAAAAAGAGCCGGTGGAGGTCCTTTCCCTAGCGCAGGGGCTATTGGTGCATGCGCATTTTGCCGAGGTGGAAAACCGCTCCTTTCCCAGGGAGCCGAAAGAAGTGTATCGGGCGTATTTTTCTGAGCTGAAAAAAATAGGCTATCGGGGGAGGGTGAGCGTGGAAGCTTTTACCAAGAATGTAGAACAGGATGCTCCCCGAGCTCTGGAAGTGCTGATTGCCTGCGGAAGATAGATCCCTTTGACAAAGCAGTTCATTTTCCAGTACCCTTTCCCTCGAAACCACTCCCCATTGCAAAAGAGGAGCGAATTCTCTTTCAACCTCAGGAGGTTCCAATGGGTTCATACACTTTTTGGATCACGCCTTTCGCTTCTATCTGTGCTCTACTGTTTGCCTGGATCTTCTATCGGCAAATGTTACAGGAAGAGGAGGGTACCAAACGAATGGCTCAAATCGCACTATATGTCCGAAAGGGGGCCATGGCATACCTGAAGCAGCAGTACAAGGTAGTCACCATCGTGTTCGTGTGCCTTGGCATTCTGCTGGCCTTCATGGCTTTCGTCCTAAAGGTGCAAAATCCCTGGGTACCCATTGCCTTCCTTACAGGTGGGTTTTTCTCGGGCCTTTCAGGCTATTTTGGAATGAAGACTGCCACATACGCTTCGGCCCGAACGGCAAATGCTGCTCGAAAATCCTTGAATAGTGCCCTCACCATCGCTTTCCGAAGCGGGGCGGTGATGGGGCTTGTGGTGGTGGGACTTGCTCTCCTGGATATTTCTCTTTGGTTCTTGATCCTGAAGCAATTCTACCCGGTAGAGGGGAACGGACATAATCTTGTCATCATCACCACCACCATGATCACCTTCGGGATGGGAGCATCCACCCAGGCTCTCTTCGCCCGTGTGGGAGGGGGGATTTTCACCAAAGCGGCCGATGTGGGAGCGGATCTGGTGGGTAAGGTGGAAGCGGGTATACCCGAAGATGATCCGAGGAATCCGGCAGTGATCGCAGACAATGTGGGGGACAACGTAGGGGATGTCGCCGGGATGGGAGCGGACCTCTACGAATCCTACGCAGGTTCCATCCTAGCAACGGCAGCCATCGGCTCTACGGCATTCCTCGGAAAGGATGGCCTGCAGTTCAACGCAGTGCTCGCTCCCATGGTGATTGCAGGGATAGGGACCTTGCTCTCCATTCTAGGGATCTTCTTTGTGCGAACGAAGGAAAATGCTACTCAGAAGGACTTGATTGGCGCATTGGGCAGGGGAATCAATGTCAGTTCCTTATTCATTATCGTGACATCCTACTTCGTGGTTCGTTTCCTAGGTCTGCCCATGGGCATCTGGTTCTCCATCATTTCCGGGCTGCTTGCGGGAATCGTGATCGGAAGAGCTACCGAATATTTCACCTCTTCTTCCTTTCAACCTACTTTGAGGATCGCCAAGAGCGCGGAAACCGGCGCGGCCACGGTGCTGATTACCGGCATGGGAGTGGGAATGTTTTCCACTTGGATACCCGTTCTATCCATCGTACTGGGAACCGTGTTTGCGTTCCTCTTCGCTGCGGATTTTGATATTGCGAATCTGAACCAGGGGCTCTACGGAATCGGGATTGCCGCAGTGGGGATGCTGTCCACCCTGGGAATCACACTGGCTACTGATGCGTACGGCCCCATCGCAGACAACGCGGGGGGGAATGCCCAGATGGCCAATCTGGAACCTGCAGTACGCAAACGTACCGACGCCCTCGACACGTTAGGGAATACCACCGCCGCGACAGGAAAGGGGTTTGCCATTGGTTCGGCAGCCCTTACGGCACTGGCCCTGCTTGCTTCCTACGTGGAGGAATTGGAAGTGGGGATGATCCGTTTGGGGCAAAAGGCTCTTGTATTTGCCAACGGGCTGACCATTCCCTTCGAGAAAGCCACCTTCGTGGATTTCATGAACTATTTCCACGTGCATTTGATGAGCCCCATCGTAATCGCCGGGTGTCTCATTGGAAGCATGATGGCTTTTCTGTTTTGCGGATTGAGCATGAATGCCGTGGGAAAGGCTGCGGGCCGAATGGTGGATGAGGTGCGAAGGCAGTTTCACGAGATACCGGGGATCCTTGAAGGGAAGGCTGAGCCGAACTATGCCCAGTGTGTGGCCATATCTACCAAAGGAGCGCAGAAAGCGATGATGCTGCCTTCCTTATTGGCTATTTTCGTTCCCGTTGCCACAGGGCTCGTGCTGGGGGTGGCGGGAGTGATGGGTCTACTCATCGGTGCCATCGCTACAGGCTTCGTACTGGCCGTTTTCATGGCCAATGCGGGAGGAGCCTGGGATAACGCAAAGAAATATATCGAGGAAGGAAACTACGGAGGCAAAGGTTCACCCGCTCACAAGGCAGCGGTGGTGGGAGACACGGTGGGGGATCCTTTCAAGGATACTGCCGGCCCCAGCCTCAATATTCTGATCAAGCTGATGAGCATGGTCTGTATCGTAACAGCAGGAATGGACGTAGCGTATGCACTCATCCGATAAAATGGATCAGAACTCCAAGAAGCTTTCCATCACCAGCAAACAACCCAACTCCCGGATGTGCTTTGTGTGCGGGTTGAAGAATGCCTTTGGGTTGAAGGCCGCCTTCTACAATCTGGAAACCGGCGAAGTGGTTGCCAGGTTCACACCCCGAGAGGAACACCAGGGATATCCTGGTCGCCTCCACGGGGGGATCGCCGCTTCTGTCCTGGATGAGGTGATCGGCCGGGCCGTGAATCCCCAGGGGCTTGTTGCCGTATGGGGGGTGACGGTAGAACTCACTGTGAAGTACCGAAAACCGATTCCTCTGGGGCAAACCCTGACGGCTATCGGCAGAATTACCCACAGAAAGGGACGATTCTTCGAAGGTTCGGGGGAAATTCTTCTATCCGATGGGTCAAAAGCCCTAGAGGCTAAGGGGCGTTACATGGAGCTTCCCCTCGAGAAGATCGCTCAGTCGGAGATCGATGAATTGGAGTGGGGGGTAGTCCCCCTACCGGAAGATCCTACGGAGCTAGAACTGCCCCGCACAAGCTAACCCTACGAACTCCTCTCGATCACGCCGATCGAGTCAGGTAATGTATACTTTCCCTGATCGCTTTTTTCAGAGTTTCCAAAGGGAGGTTCTGCACACGGCTCGCGAAGGGTTCGAAGGAAACGTATCCCTTGTAACCTCTCTCAAAGAGGCGTGATACTTGCACTTTACTGTTCATCCGATCTAACGGTGTAGGAAAAACCCGGTGTTCGTCCTGTAGAGCCTCTTTGGGAATGCTATCCTCCACTCCAGAAATATGGATAAGACCAATTTCGCTCGCCGGAATACGTACTCCCAGATCTTCAAGAGTGTCGGGGCCAAGGTAGTGGTGGAAAGTGTCCAGAAGGAGTTTGTAGCAGGAAAACCCTGTGGAACGGATCATTTCGAGGGCCTCACGGGCAGAACTCAAGGAGGAAATCTGAAATCCCAGCGGTTCCAAAAGCCCCGTGATACCGGCGGATTGGAAGAAGGGCCCCATTTCTTGCAGGGCTTCCACGGTTTCTGTTCGGATTTGGGAAGGTGAGCGGGAATCGGCAGGGTCGTTGTTCGGACAAAGGACAAGGGCGGAACAGCCTATCTCCTTCGCTAGATCGAGTAACCCTTTCAAATCCTCGAGGACGGCTTTTCTCCTTACTCCCAGGTTGAACTTCTGCACCGCATTAATGGTGAGGATCGATACTCCTGAGTCTCGGCAGAGCTTTTTTACCTCTTGAGGAGTGTAGTTGTCGATGATTCCCCTTCCAGGCAAATCGTTTCGAAGTTCTATCTTGGAAACCTCCACGGATAGTGCGGTATCGATGAACTCTTTCAAGCCTAGACGAGGAGCCAGAATCCTGTTCAATGCGAAGTTTTCTTTTGGAATCATAGGTACCCTCCGGAGATTGTTAGGCAATTATATAGCTGAAAACGTTTGCAATCAAGGGTCCCACTCAAAAGTCCATAGGATTGAAGAGTGAGGGCCGAAAAATCGGAAGGAATTGCCTTCCGCCGTGGCGGGAACAGGAGAAAAAAAGGGACTTGCGTAATTTGCAAACGTTTACTATAATTTCTGCGATGGATACGACGATCAAAGACATCGCGCGGATCGTTAGAGTCTCCTATGCCACTGTTTCCAGGGCTCTGAACGACAAGCATGGAGTGAAGCCCGAAACCAGGAAGCGCATCCTGGAAGAAGCCCACCGCCTCAACTACAGGCCCAATGCCATTGCCAGGGGCCTGGTGAAGAAGCAGACCCATTCCATCGGTCTTGTCATCCCCGATATAACCAACCCCTTCTATCCGGAAGTCGCCCGCGGGGTAGAGGATGCGGCTCAGGAAGCGGGGTACAGCGTGTTCCTCTGTAATACCAACTGGGAAAAGGATCGGGAACTGCGCTACATCGAACTATTAACCAGTAAACGAGTGGATGGTCTTGTCATTGCCCCCGTATCTGAAACGACGGAAACCATGCAACGGGTCCTTCGATCCATTCCCGTGGTGTATGTCAGTACCACATCCGTAGCCTCCCACGAAAGCTACGTCACCATCGATAACGTGAAAGGCGGATATCTGGCTACGGAGCTCTTGATTCGCACGGGGAAAACCCCCGTAGCCTTCATTGGCTCTATGGAAGACTCCCATACCCTGCAGGAACGCCTTGAAGGGTACAAGCGTGCTCTAGCGGATTACCATCAACCGATGGATGAACGATACATTCTTTTCGGTGATTTCAAGCGGGAAACGGGTTCCCGATTTATCAAGAAAATGGTTCTGGAGGGGGTAAAACCCAGGGGGGTGTTTGGCGAAAACGATCTTCTGGCCATTGGGATCCTCCAAGGAGCACGGGAAATGGGATTGTCCATTCCGGAGGATCTTGCGGTAGTGGGGTTCGACGACATTCCTCTCGCTTCCTTCCCTGAAATCAGTCTCACCACCATTGCTCAGCCGAAGTACGAGATGGGCCGGTACGCCGTGGAAATCCTCCTGAAACGAATGGGTATGGAAGGGATGGATACCTTCCCCAGGCAACGGCTCATCCTGGAACCCAACCTTGTCAGGCGAAAGAGCGCGTGAGGAGGCGGTAATCTGTTGACACAATCCTGAAAACTAAAGAGCGCATGATTAAGTGCAAACGTTTTCAAATATCATGTAGGGAGGCATAGTATGGCAAACGGTGAGATGAAAGCGGTACGGCTGTATGCCGACTGGGATCCTCGGCCTGGATTCAAGCTGGGACCGAAGGATATCGACAAGAAGCAAACCTACCTGGGAAGCAAGGTCTGGAGGCATCCGAAGCTAAAGATCGAAGAAGTCCCCATTCCTAAACCTGGTCCCGGGGAGGTACTGATCGAGGTGAAAGCCTGTGGGATCTGTGGAAGCGATGTCCACATGGCCCAGGCGGATAACGATGGGTACATCTGGTATCCGGGGCTTACCGGATTCCCCTGTACCCTGGGGCACGAGCTATCCGGAGTGGTAGTGGAAGCCGGAGAGGGGGCCTTCGACAAGTACACCAACAAGCCCTTCAAGGGGGGGGAAGCGGTCTGCGCGGAAGAGATGGTATGGTGCGGACGATGCCGACCCTGCGCCGATGGGTTTCCTAACCACTGCGAACGGCTGAACGAAATCGGGTTCAACATCGATGGCGCCTTTGCCAAGTACATCGTGCTGGACGCCAAGCTTCTCTGGAATCTGGAGCCTCTGAAGAAACGGTACTCGGGGAAGGAACTCTTCAAGGCGGGAAGCCTCTGCGAACCAACCTCCGTGGCGTACAACGCGGTGATCGAGCGGGGGGGCGGAATACGACCCGGTGATTCTGTAGCGATCTTGGGCGGGGGGCCTGTGGGTCTTGCCGCGTGCGCCATCTTGAAAAAACAGGGCGCGGCTAGAGTGATTCTCTCGGAGCCGGAGGAAGGCCGGGTGGCCGTGGCGAAGAAACTCGGTGTGGATTACGTGATCAATCCCAAGAAGGAAAGTTTTGCCCAGAAAGTATTGGAATACACCAACGGGATGGGTGCCAACCTGTACCTGGAGGCCACGGGGCTACCCACGGTGGTATGGCCGGAAATAGAGGAGGCCATCTGGTATGGTCGGGCATTGAACGCTACGGTGGTGATCGTGGCCCGGGCGGATGCCAAGATCCCCGTGACGGGTGAAGTGTTCCAGGTTCGCCGGGCACGGATCGTAGGGTCTCAGGGTCATTCTGGACACGGGAACTTCCCCCGGGTGATCGAGTGCATGGCCTCCGGAATGGATATGACTCCCATGATCACCAAGGAAATTACCCTGGATCAGGTCCCCGAGCATATCATTATGCTCCAGACCGACCGCAAAGAAACGAAGATCACCTGCATCATGTAGGGTGTAAAAGGAGCGAAGGAGAATCACATGACAGAGAAAAAATGGATCACCACGGAACATCCTGCCATCGTGTTCGAGGATAATTCCGTCGGTAGACTGAAGAAACAAGTTTGGGACATGACTGAGAAGGAGCTGGACAAGGTCCTGGCCGAATACGAGATTCCCTCCCCCTCTGAATTGGGGAAGGCGGGCTGCTACATCCAGAACACCCCCCGAATAAAGTGCATCGAGAAACGAAGGAAGAACGACATCGTGTTCGTTCCCATCGGGTGCACGGAAAACCATGGGAACCATGCCAATTCCGGTCTCGATACCTTCATGGTGACCCAGATCCTGGAAGGGGTACGACGCTACACGGCCAAAAAGGGGTACGAGGTGAACCTTGCCTTTCCGCCCCTTAACTATGGAGGGCACCCGTACCATCACATGGGAATGCCGGGCACGATCATCATGCCGAAAGAGGTGGTGGAGGAAACCCTCATCTACACGATGCTCGGACTCTGGAACGATGGGTACCGAAAGATCATCATGGTGAACAACCATGGTCACCTCTGGATGCTGGAATCGGCGGTTCAGGAGTTCATGAAACGGTTCCAGTTGCCGGGAATCTTCCAGGCCCTCGATTGGCACCGGGCGGTCCGGGAGTTCTTCTTCCCCGTGAACCGTCTGAACAACTTGGAAACGAACTTCATCCATGCGGATGAAAGCGAAACTTCCGTGGCTCTG
>Ga0308417_1001745_pt1 | contig 14700 bp, 10 predicted proteins | sample HotsprSampleOS65_FD_203528 | JGI IMG/M metagenome (GOLD analysis project Ga0308417, IMG submission 203528) | Hot spring phototrophic mat microbial communities from Octopus Spring, Yellowstone National Park, Wyoming, United States - 20090730_OS65 ... | reverse complement strand
CTGATCGCACGATCCTCCTGGTCATTTATCCTCTTGGCCTTGGGTGTGCTCGTGCTCAGCGCCCATTATGGCCGCGATACCCTGCAGCGACTCAACCCCGCACCCGGCTGGGAGATCCAGGGCAGCGATTCGTTCCATGCACGCGCGGCGCTGCGGGAGCGCTTCGGCCGTGACGAGACCCCGGTCATCCTCCTCATGCGGGCAAGACCCGGCCTCGACCCGAACGTCGATTCCCCAGCCTTCCGGCAGGCTGTGCAGGCTGTCATCCAGGGTCTGACGCGCAACCCAGACGTGCGCAGTGTGGAGAGTTATTACGACTCCGGCGATGCGCGTCTGCGTAACGCCGCCGGCGATATGACCTTTGCCTTGGTTTGGCTGTCTCGCGGCCAGGACGAGGGGGTGGGCGCCTTCCAACGGCTGCGCGTCCAGCTCGCCGACCACGGACAACTCGACATCCGGCTCGGCGGCGAACTGGCCACCTATGTTGACATGCGTGAGGCCCTGGAGCGGGATGTGCCGCGGGTGGAGTGGCTGAGCTTCCTGCTACTCATCCCCGCCCTGATCTGGGTGTTCGGCTCCCTGGTGGCCGCCGCCCTGCCCCTAGTCATCGGCGGCTGCACGGTGGTGATCGGCACGGCCCTGCTCAAGGTCGTCGGAGAAATGACCACGGTGAGCGTCTATGCCACCCACGTGGTGTCCATGCTGGGGCTGGGGTTGGCTATTGACTATGGTCTGTTCATCGTTGCGCGCTTTCGCGAGGAACTGGCGCGGGGCAACGCCAACGCGGTCGCCACCACCCTGATGACCGCCGGTCGCACGGTTGCGTTCAGCGGGACCACGGTGGCCGCCAGTGTGCTTTGTCTGCTGCTCCTGCCGCAACGCTTCTTCCAGAACATGGCCCTGTCGGCGGCGATCGGCGTGGGCGTGGCCATGCTCACCGCCATCCTGGTCCTACCGGCCCTGCTCGCCATCCTGGGTCATCGCATCGAGCGGCTGTCCCTGCCGCTGCTGATCCGACGCCAGGCGCGTCGGGAGGCCAGGCGTCGGTGGTATGCCTTCAGTCATTTCGTCATGCGGCGCGCCGTGGTTGTGCTGCTAACCACGTCAGCCTTCCTGCTGGCGCTGGGTGTCCCCTTCGCCCATCTGCAGCTGGGGCCGGCCGACCACAAATCGCTGCCCATCGGCGTCGAGAGCCGCCTGGTGCAGGAGACGATCGAGCGTGAGTTTCCCCACGCCCATCTGGTGCCACTGGTGCTGGTCGCACGCACCGAAGGCCCTGCCCATCAGGGGGCAGGCCTCGCCGCCCTGCACGCCCTGAGTCAGGAATTGCGGGCCCTGCCCGGCGTGAGCCGGGTGGTCGGGCTCGCCACCTTGGACGAGACCCTGTCGCTGGAAGATTACCGCCTGATGTACGCTCATCCGGCGGACTTTCCACTGGCTGCTGCGGCCCTGGACCAATTCGTCCGCGGCGAGCTAAGCCTCATGTTCGTACACTACACCCCGCCGCCCAACTCCGATGCCGCCCGAGCGCTTGCCGAGCGTATCCGGGCGCTACCGCTGCCGGACGGGATGACGCAGCTACACGTGGGTGGGTTCCCTGCCGACCAGGTCGACTACATGCATGCCCTGCGCACCGGCGTGCCCTGGGTGATCGCCGTCATCGTCATCGTCGTCTTCATCCTGCTATTCCTCATGCTGGGCAGTGCGGTCCTGCCCGTGAAGGCCGTACTGGCCAACCTGTTGTCCCTCACCGCCACCTTCGGCGGTCTGGTCTGGATCTTTCAGGACGGTCACCTGTCGGACCTGCTGGGGTTCACGCCCCAGGGCCAGTTGGACGGCACCGTGCTGGTGCTGATCTTCGCCACCGCGTTCAGCCTGGCCATCGATTACGAGGTCTTCCTGCTCTCAAGGGTCAAAGAGGCCAGCCTCGCCTTGGGTGACGAGACCGAGGCCGTGGCCACCGGCATCCAGAAGAGCGGCCCCATCATCACCAGCGCCGCCCTGCTCATCGGCCTGGTGTTGGCGAGTTTCGCCACGGCAGACGCGGTCTTCATGAAGGCCACCGCCATCGGGCTGCTGATCTCGGTGACGGTGGACGCCACCGTCGTGCGCATGCTACTGGTGCCGGCCACGCTCAGGCTGCTGGGCGCGTGGAACTGGTGGGCCCCTCGACCACTCATGCTCGTTTATCGCAGTCTCAATCCGCACGAACGCATCACACCGCGCCCATGAGCCTCGAACGACGTCCGACCCCGCTGACCATGTCCCGCCTTGCTTGGCTGCAGTCTGCCGAGCCGAGGGGCAAAACGGCAGCGACACGATTCTTGCCAAGCATGCTCGGCGCCCTCCTGCTGACCTTTACCATCGCAGCGGCCATCGTCACGCCGGTCCATGCCGACCTGACCCTCAACGGTTTCAGCCAGGTCTCCGCCCTCAACCGGCCCAACCGCAGCCAGGAGGTGCTCTACCTCAAGAAGGACCGCCTGCGCCGCGACCTGACCGAGCGCGGGCGCAGCTACACCTACCTCTACGACCTCAAGCAGCGCGAGTTGACCTTCATCGACCACCTGTTCAGGCAGGCGGAGGTGCGCCGCCTCGAGGGGGGCGAGCAGAAGGCCGCGCCCAAGGGCAAGGACCTCAAGCTCGATCTGACACCCACCGGCCGCAAACACGAGCTCACACCCTGGGAATGCGTCGAGTATCGGGTGAAGGCCAGCCTCCCTGGCAGCATGGGACAGGAACAGGTCGTGGTGAACCTGGATGGCCAGGTCTGGCTCGCCCCGAACACGCGCGAGCAACGCCAGATCGACCCCTTCATCAAGTCCATTCCGGCCCAGGACCTGTTCATCGGTGTGCCGAACCAGGGCCACGCCGCGACGACCCAGGTGCAGGGGGTCAACGAGGTCCTGCGCCGCATCCTGCCCAAGGGCATGCTGTGCGCCTTCGACATTCAGGTCGACTACGAGGGCGATGGTCCCATGGCCAATCTCGCCCGCCGCATGTCCACCCGGCTGAGCCTGGTCTACGAGCGCATCTCGGAGACGGTCCTGAAGGACGACCTGTTCGACATCCCGCCCGGCTATCAGGTCACCCGGCCCTGAGCAAGCCGCGCGCAGACGCACCTTTGCGGTGCATCCTGCCATCGCCGCGGGCTGGTCACTGCCTTGCAGGTTGCAGTGAAGCCGGCCGGTCTGTGCACTTGAGAAGCCGTTGCCAGGCCGTTTACAGGACCGCCTGGCAAGGGATGGGTCATGCCTGCAGCAGTTGGCATGACTATTGCTGTCATATTCGTCGATTACCCTTGGCAAGCGCGCCACAGGCAGGGGCCGATCGCGACGGGAGGTCGACATGGGTAGCAATTGGATGATGGTGACGCTGGTCATGGCCGCCTTCGGCCCCACCCTTTCCAGCAGCGCTGAGCGGGCAGCGGAGACGGATCCGAGGCTGCAGGAAATCGAAGCCGGCTGTCATCGTCTGATCATGGCACACGAATGCCGCAGCTTCAGGGATGCCCTGTTGCGCACGCAACAAGAGGGACGCGAACGCATCCTGACGGAATACCTTGCCACCATCGAGGAGCGTCTGTCCGACTGCAAGTGCGAGCTGGCCGCGACCCGGCCACACAGCCAGCAGGAACGCTAAACCCGTACCCGACACCCATACCGCAGGGGATCGAGCTATCATGGCGCAAGCTCATGCCACCGCCGCACGACATGGACCGTCCCGTCGACTTCAGCCTTGCCCTGGCCCTCGCCCTGTTCGGTCTTGCCGGTCCCGCGCCGGCCGGCGAGATCCACAAATGCCGGCTGGACGACCGCATCCTCTACCAGTCCTCTCCCTGTCCGCCAGGCTTCGAGACGCTGCCCGTCGCCCCGCCGGCGACGAGCCCCGACCCAGTCTCCACAGCGCAGGCCCGCGCGCGGGCGAAGGCCGACCTCTCTGCAGCCGAGCGCCTGCGCCAACTCGAGGCCAGGGAAGCGTCGCAGCAGCGTGCACGCGAGGCCGAGGCCGAGAGACAGGCGCTGGCCTGCGCACGCCGGTTGGAGGTGATCCGGATGTTGGAGTCCCCCGATGCGCCATCCGAGCGGAAAAAGGGCTCGCGCCGCGCTACCAGCGAGCGCAAGGCCTATATCCTCCAGTGCGGTCCGCTGCCCAAGTAGCCCTGTAGCAGCCCAGGCGATCACAGGCGAGGCAACCCTAGTGCAACCGGCCGGGCTGCATGCAACAGGCTGTCGCGCGATCGTGACCACGGGTCTCGCCCAAGCCTGGGAATGAGTGGCGAGGAAGCCCCAGCCAGCTGGGTGGGGTGACTCACATGACCGGATCGGTCAGCCAGCCAGGGCTCGGACCGTATGATGGCTGGACGACAACCATCCTCCCTTGCATCGCTTGGAATCCGGCTCGTCCGCCTGGACGTGCCGAGGGCATTGAAACAATTGGTTACGACTCGAAACCGTGACCGTAACCGGCATCTCCTAAGGTGACAATACGAGTCCCCGGCAACGACTGCATCGAGGTGATGCGTTCCTGACCAGGCTCATCGCAAAGGAGATGGACATGAAAACACTTGCACGCACCTTTCTGATCGCCTTCTCATGCGCTTCGACCCTCGCCACCCTCTTGCCTGCCCAGGCCGATCCCGGTCGCGGCTGGGAACACCGCGAATATCGGGAGCATGGCCGGGCCAAGTATTGGCGGGAACGCTGCGAGCATCGGCCAGCCTATGGGCCGCCAGTCGTGATCCATCGGTCACCGCTCGTGGTCTACCGGCCACCCCTGGTGATCCATGAGTCGCCGGTGGTGTATGAGCGCCGGTTCTATCACGGCCCGACCCATTACACCCCTTACTACCACGAGCCCTCGGTCAGCTTCAGCTTCACGCTGCCGCTGCGCTGAAGCGGGCTTGCCGGTCGACGTGGGAGGGGGGTCAGGTGGCAGCCAGACCTCTGCCCCAATGCGCCATCCTGATCCAGACTGAACGGCCCTCAATCTCCCCCGCAATGGAAGGGACATCGACGCCGTGCGTCACCCCAGTCTGAAGGGTAGGGCTTCCTCGCCACGTGTTTGAGCGGGCCCTCACGGGCCTTGGTTGACGCTCAATCTCGCTCACCTCGCCATGACCAGCCCACAGGGCGCAGGACGCTACCCTGTGGCGGTCCCGAGCGTAACGAGGGATGCGGCAAAGCCGCACAATGGCGAGGTGAGCGAGACCCCTGGTCAGCGCATGGCCCGCCCGGTCGATGATGCTGAGGCATGCATGGACGCCTGACGGGCTTTATAGATTTTCCCGTCCTGGCTACAATCTGGTCATGCCGACATGTTGCATGCCCTGTGCCCAGTGCGCCTTCCGGGACGTCGACTCACCGTGACCCCGCGCAGGCACCCGCCCGACCTTTGCCGGCGCCGTCTCCTCCAGGCCTGCCTGGGCCTGCCGCTGGCGGGGCTTTCTGGCTGCAGCCGACCGCTGCCCCCGGTGCGGGTGGCCGGCATCGTCTGGGTGGGTTACGAACCTCTGTTCCTCGCCCGCGAACTGGGCCACTACAACCAAAGCCGGCTGCGGCTGGTGGAGTCACCCTCCAACACTGCCAGTCTCATGTCCCTGGCCACGGGGGATGTCGAGGCCGCCAGCCTCACACTGGACGAATTCCTGACCGCCCGTGAGGGCGGGCTGGACGTGCGGGTCATCCTGGTCTTCGACGAGTCGGCCGGTGCAGACGTGGTCATGGCTCGACCGCAGATCCGCGCCCTGACGGATCTGCGCGGCAAACGCATCGGTGTCGAGCATACCGCCGTGGGCGCGCTGATGCTGGCCAAGCTGCAGGAGGCGGCCGGCCTGGCTGCGGACGAGGTCGTCAAGGTCGCGCTCACATCGGAACGGCATCTGGCGGCCTACCGCGCCGGCGAGATAGACGCCGTGGTGAGCTTCGAACCCTACGCCACCCAGCTCGCCCAGGCGGGTGCCCACCGCCTGCTCGACAGCAGTGCCTTTCCTGGCTTGATCGTCGATGTGCTGGCGGCACGTTCCGAGGCCTTGCAGGCCGCCCCCGATCAGTTCCGGCAACTCTGCGCCGGTTATTTTCGTGCCCTGGCGCATCTAAAGCATGACCCCACAGAGGCCAGCAAGCTCATGGCCCAGCGCATGGGCATCCAGTCCGCGGAGGTGCTCGAGGCCCTCGAGGGGGTCCGCATGCTGGACCTTGCCGACAACCACGCCTGGCTGAACGCGCCCCGACCCCGGCTGCTGGAGGTCGCCCGGAGCCTGGCCGACCTCATGCTCACTAACCGACTGCTGATGAGGCGGCCCAAGCTCGACGGACTGATCGACGCGCGTCACCTGCCCCCCATTGGCCGCTCGGAGACGGCCTGATGCGCGGCCTGCCCCTGAAATGGGCCCTGCCCCTCGGCGTGACGCTGATCCTGGCACTAATCGTCGCAACCGCCGTGCTGCTCGACCTGAGGCAGACCCAACAGCAGCTCGTGCAGCAGGCTCGTCTCGACCTGCTGGCACATGCCGCGCGGCTGGCGCGACTTGCGGAACAGGGCCTGCAGACCGGCGCCAGCCTGGTGCAGGCCGAGCTCGCCCATGTGGAGGCCGACGCCCGGACCACGGCGGCCCTGATCCTCGACGACTCCGGCCACATCCTCGCCGCCCACCGCTACGCCTGGCGTGGCCGTCAGGCGAGGGAGGCGTTGCCGGGCTTCGACGAGACCCGCCGTCTTCAGGCCCTCGAAACCCGTCTGCCGCGCCTGCATGCCTCGACCGACGCCCTGCACCTGTATGCCCTGCAGCCCTTCGAACTGCCCGCTGCAGCCGCCGAGGTGCGCAGTTCGCGCCGCGGTCTGGTCTACGTCGGTTTTGACCTGACCGCCGCGCGTGAGAGCGCCCGCCATGACCTGTTGCTCAACCGCCGGTTGGAGCTCACGGGCATCCTGCTGCTGCTCGTCATGGGGGTCTGGCTGCTGCATCACCAGGTCTCGCGGCCCATCGGGCAGCTCGCACGTGCCGCCGATGCACTCGGCCAGGGCCACCTGCAGACACGCGTTCAGGCGCAGGGGGCGGCGGAGATCGAGGCCCTGGTGCAGGCGTTCAACGCCATGGCCGAGGCCATCCAGCAGGCGCAGACAAGCCTGGCCACGAGCGAGGCACGCCTGGCAACGACCCTGCACTCGATCGGCGACGCCCTCATCGCCACCGATGCCCGCGGCCGCATCACCCTCATGAACCCGGTGGCCGAGCAGCTCACCGCCTGGTCGAGTCATGAGGCGATGGGACGCGACATCGGCGCGGTCTTCGTCATCGAGAACAGCCTCACCGGCGCACCGGCGGAGATCCCGGTGACACGCGTGCTCGCCGAGGGCGTAACGGTCAGTCTGGCCAACCACACCGTGCTCATCGCGCGCGACGGCCGGCGCCATCACATCGCCGACTGCGCCGCCCCCATCCGCGCGCCGGAGGGGGGCATCACCGGGGTGGTGCTGGTCTTCCATGACGTCAGCGAGCAGTACCGCCTGCGTCAGGCGCTGGCCGAGAGCGAACGGCACTTCCGCGAACTGGCCAACAACGGCATGGCCCTGATCTGGACCTCGGGGGAGGATGGACGCTGCAATTGGTTCAACGAGCCCTGGCTGCGTTTCACCGGGCGCAGCCTGGAGCAGGAGCTGGGCGAGGGCTGGAGCGAAGGCGTGCACCCGGAGGATCTGGCGCGCGTGCTCGACACCTACCGCACCGCCTTCGCCCGCCGCGAGCCGTTCAGCATGGAATATCGTCTGCGCCACGCGAACGGCGAATACCGCTGGATCGTCGATCACGGCAACCCGCGTCACGATGCCGACGGACGCTTCATCGGCTACACCAGCTACTGTTTGGACATTACCGAGGCGAAGCGCGCCGAGGCCGAGATCCAGCGCCTGGCCTATCACGACGACCTCACCGGCCTGCCCAACCGGGCGCTTTTCCTCGACCGGCTGGGCCAGGCCCTGTCGGTGGCCCGGCGCGGCGGTCATCACGGCGCCGTAGTCTTCGTCGACCTGGACCAGTTCAAGCGCATCAACGACGTGCACGGTCACGCCGTGGGCGACACCCTGCTGGAGGAGGTCGCCCGCCGGCTCAGCCAATATCTGCGCGAGACCGACACCGTGGCCCGCCTGGGCGGCGACGAGTTCGTCGTCCTGCTGCCGGAACTGGCCGACAACGCCGAAGATGCCGCCGCCCTGACCCTGACCGTGGCGGAGAAACTGCGCGCCGTCCTGGCCACGCCTATCCAGTTGGGCAGCCAGCAGTTCAACACCGGCGCTAGCCTGGGCATCACCGTCTTCCCAAAGGGCAACGAGGGCGTGGACGACCTCATGCGCGAGGCCGACGTGGCCATGTACCGGGCCAAGGAAAGAGGGCGCAACCAGGTGGTCTATTTCGAGCCGGCCATGCAGGAGGCGGTCACCCAGCGCTACGTCATGGAACAGGCCTTGCGCGAGGCGATCCGGGGTGGGGGGCTGGAGCTTTACCTGCAATCCCAAGTGGACGCTGCCGGTCGGGTCCTGGGTGCCGAGGTCTTGGTGCGCTGGCGGCACCCGGCGCAAGGCCTCATCCCGCCGGCGAGCTTCATCCCGCTCGCGGAGGAGTCGGGGCTGATTGTCCCCCTGGGCGAGTGGGTGCTGCGCGAGAGCTGCCGCCTCGTCACCCGCCTGGACCAGGCCGGGCACAGCCTGCGCATCGCCGTCAACGTCAGCCCGCGCCAGTTCCGCGAGCCCGATTTCGTGCAGCGGGTGCGCCACATCCTGGCCGAGACCGGTGCCGACCCCACCCACCTGATGCTGGAGATCACGGAAAACCTCCTGGTGGAGCAGCCGCACGAGGCGGTGGCGCGCATGACCGAGCTGGTGACCCTGGGCATCCGCTTCGCCATCGACGACTTCGGCACCGGCTATTCGTCCCTGGCCTATCTCAAGCGCCTGCCGCTGTTCGAGCTGAAGATCGGCAAGGGCTTCGTGCAGGACGTGCCGCAGGACGCCAACGACGTGGCCCTGGTCGAGACCATCCTGTCGATGGCGCGCCACCTGGGGCTGGAGGTAGTGGCCGAGGGGGTGGAGACGGCCGACCAGCTCGCCTTTCTCGTCAGCCGCGGCTGCGGCCGCTTCCAGGGTTATTACTGGCAGCACCCCCTGCCGCTAGAGGACTGGCTCGCCTCACTCAGCACCGGCCGCACCCTGCACGGCGGCCAGTCCTGAACCGAGCCGCACGGCGCACGCCGCCGTCGATCTGGGATAGTCCCGCACTTACTTGTGCGATCGAAGTCGATGTCCGAGCAGTACACCCCCCCCACCGCCGGCCAGCGGCGCCGCCTGGGCATACCGCCCGGCTCGGCCGACAGCCTCGTCCTGAGCCGATGGGCGGCGCAGGCCCGGCTGCTGGTCCTCAGCGAATCGGCCCAGGCGGCCGTGCGCATCGCCGAGGAGGCGTCCTGGTTCGCTCCTGAGCTCACCGTGCGCCTGTTCCCGGACTGGGAGACCCTGCCCTACGACCCCATCTCGCCCCACCCGGACCTGGTGTCGGAACGGCTGGAGACGCTCTGGCAGGCGAGCCTGGGCCGCATCGACCTGCTCGTCGCCCCCGCCGCCACCGCCACCCAGCGCCTCGCACCGCCCGAGTTCCTCGCCGCGCACGCCTTCCTGCTCAAGCTCGGTGAGCGCCTGGACGTGGATGCCCTGCGCGAGCGTCTGATCCGCGCCGGCTACAGCCACGTCAACCAGGTCCTCTCGCCCGGCGATTTTGCCGTGCGCGGCGGGCTCATCGACCTTTACCCCACGGGCGCGGCCCTCCCCTTCCGCATCGAGCTGCTCGACAACGAGGTGGAGAGCCTGCGCACCTTCGACCCGGACACCCAGCGCACCCTCTACAAGGTGAACGAGATCCGCCTGCTGCCGGCGCGCGAGTTCCCTCTAGACGAGGCCGGCATCACCCGCTTCCGCCAGAACTTCCGCGACCGCTTCGAGGGCGACCCGTCCAAGAGCAGGCTCTACAAGGACGTCTCCAACCGGCTCGCGCCGGCGGGCATCGAGTATTACCTGCCGCTCTTCTTCGCCGAGACCGCCACCCTGTTCGACTACCTGCCGCAGGACCTCACCGTGGTCCTGCATGGCGACGTGCAGCGGGCGGTGGAGGGGTTCTGGGCCGACACGCGTAGCCGGCACCGCCTGCTCGACAGCGATCGGGACCGGCCCCTGCTGCCGCCGGACGCCCTGTTCCTGGCACCGGACGCCTTCTACGCCCGCATCCGTCCCTACGCCCGCATCGAGCTGGGTGGCCGCGGCGAGGCGGAGGCCGCCCTACCCTTTGCCGCGCCGCCCGAGGTGGCCGCCAACCGCCGCGCCGAGGACCCTTACGCCCGGCTCAAGGCCCATCTGGCCCGCTTCGACGGCGCCACCCTCTTGGTGGCCGAAAGCCTGGGCCGGCGCGAGACCATGGCCCAGGCCCTGGCGGAATACGGCCTTAAACCCGAGTTGACCGAGGGCTGGTCCCCCCCTCGCCCCTCGCCCCTCGCCCCTCGCCCCTTCGTCTTGACGACCGGCCCCTTGGCCGCCGGCTTCGTCGATGTCGAGGCGAAACTCGCCGTGCTCACCGAGACCGAGCTCTACGCCCGCAGCCCCACCGCGCGCGCGGCGCGCACGGCCAGGCAGACCCAGGTCGAGGGCCTGCTGCGCGACCTGTCGGAGCTCAAGCTCGGCGACCCGGTGGTCCATGTGCAGCACGGCATCGGCCGCTACCTGGGACTCGCCGGCATGGACCTGGGCGAGGGCATGGAGGAATTCCTCACTCTCGAATACGCCGGTGGCGACAAGCTCTACGTGCCGGTGGCCCACCTGCACCTGATCTCACGCTACATGGGCGGCGACCCGGAGACGGCACCGCTGCACCGGCTGGGCAGCCCCCAATGGGAGAAGGCCAAGCGCCGAGCCATGGAGAAGGCGCGCGACACGGCGGCGGAACTCCTCAACCTCTACGCCCAACGTGCCGCCCGACAGGGCCATGCCTTCGAGTTCGGCCAGCACGACCTGGAGGCCTTCGCCGCGGGTTTCGGTTTCGAGGAGACGCCGGACCAGATGGCCGCCATCGAGGCGGTCCTGGCGGACATGCGCTCGGGCCGGCCCATGGACCGTCTGGTGTGCGGCGACGTGGGCTTTGGCAAGACCGAGGTGGCCTTGCGCGCCGCCTTCGTGGCGGTGGCCGGCGGGCGCCAGGTGGCCGTGCTCTGCCCCACCACCCTGCTGGCAGAGCAGCACTTCCAGACCTTTTCCGACCGCTTCGCCGACTTCCCGGTCAGGATCGCAGAACTGTCCCGCTTCCGTTCGCCCAGGGAGGTGGCCGCAGCGCTGGAGGGGCTCAAAACGGGCCGCATCGACATCGTCATCGGCACGCATAAGCTGCTGCAAAAGGATATCGTCTTCAAGGACCTGGGGCTGGTGATCATCGACGAGGAGCACCGTTTCGGCGTGCGGCAGAAGGAGCGGCTCAAGGCGCTGCGCGCAGAGGTGGACGTGCTGACGCTCACTGCCACCCCCATCCCGAGGACGCTGGCGATGTCGCTGGAGGGCATACGCGACTTCTCGGTCATCGCCACGGCGCCGCAGCGGCGGCTGGCCATCAAGACCTTCGTGCAGCCTTACTCCGAGGGCCTGATCCGCGAGGCGGTGCTACGGGAATTGAAGCGCGGCGGCCAGATCTACTTCCTGCACAACGAGGTGGAGACGATCGAACCGATGCGCGAGAAGCTCGTGAAGCTCTTACCGGAGGCGCGCATTTCGGTCGCCCACGGCCAGATGCCCGAACGCGAGCTGGAGCACGTCATGCGCGACTTCTACCACCAGCGCTTCAACCTGCTCTTGTGCACCACCATCATCGAGACAGGCATCAACGTGCCCACCGCCAACACCATCCTCATCAACCGGGCGGACAAGTTCGGCCTGGCGCAGCTGCACCAGCTGCGCGGCCGCGTCGGCCGCTCCCACCATCAGGCCTATGCCTACCTACTCACCCCGCCCGGCGCCAAGGTCACGCCTGCCGCAGCCAAGCGCCTGGAGGCCATCCAATCCATGGAGGAGCTGGGCTCTGGCTTTTATCTCGCCATGCACGACCTGGAGATCCGCGGCGCCGGCGAGGTGCTGGGCGAGGCGCAGAGCGGCGAGATGCAGGAGGTCGGCTTCAATCTCTTCAACGACATGCTGAACATCGCGGTCAAATCGCTCAAGGAAGGTCGCGAGCCCGACCTGGACGCGCCGCTAGCCGTCACCGCCGAGATCAACCTGCACGCCCCCGCCCTGCTGCCGGAGTCCTATTGCCCCGACATCCACGAGCGGCTGGTGCTGTACAAGCGCTTGGCCAACTGCACGACGGAGGGCGAGCTGGCGGCGATGGAGGAGGAACTCATCGACCGCTTCGGCCTGCCGCCGGAACCCGCGCGCACCCTGCTGGCGGTGCACCGGCTGCGCATTCGCACCCAGCCCTTGGGCATCACCCGCCTGGAAGCCACCCCCGAGGGCGCCAGCGTGCAGTTCGTGCCCAACCCGCCCATCGACCCGGCCAAGCTGATCCGTCTCATCCAGACACGGCGGGAATACAAGCTCGCCGGCCAGGACCGGCTGCGCATCGAGCGGGGGGGCGCCACCCTGGCTGAGCGCCTGGAGGTCGTGCGCGGCTTCCTGGAGGAGCTCGCCTGACCCCGACCCACGTGCCGCCGCCGACAACCGCGGGGAGGCCCGCACCGCATCACCGTCGGCGAGCATGCCCTGCCGGAAGGCCTGATCCCCCGGCGCCTGGACCCGGATCGAGGCGGTGAGCGTGCTCGGCGAGGTGCGGTCTCATGCGGCGGGCGGCTCATCCTCGTAGTTGCTGCCCAGGTCGATGCCCAGTTCCTCGGCTACCTCGAGCCAGTAAGGCTCCGCCGCGCAGGAGCAGCAGTCACACCAGACGGCGATGCCCTCGTGCATACTGGTGCGTCTTGCCGGTCGTGGGACCTCGCCCTCGCCCGGCTTTGGCATGACGCCGACTTCGGTCTGACTCTGTGTCCTCATCTGTCACCCCTCCACGATCTCCACTTCAGTATAGGGCGGCACGAGGTCGAACAGCTCGGCCACGTCCGCGCTGCGCATGCGGATGCAGCCGTGCGAGCGGGGGGCCTGTTCGAACGTCTCATCTGGACTGCCGTGGATGTAGATGTAGCGACGCATGGTGTCGCACGCACCCAGGCGGTTGAAACCCGGCTCCTTGCCCGAGAGCCAGAGGATGCGGGTGAGGATCCAGTCGCGCCCGGGCTCGGCCTTCCCCAGCTCGGGGGTATAGACCTCGCCGGTGGGTCGGCGGGACCGGAACACCGCGCCGAGCGGCTGCCCGGCCCCGATCTTGGCGCGCACGATGTGCCGCCCGCGCGGCGTGCAGAGGCTACCCGCCTGCTCGCCCGGGCCGTTGGCGGCCGTGGAGACGGGGTAGCGGCGCAGGACCCGGCCCTCATCGTCGAGCAGCGTCAGGGTCTGGCTGGCGAGGTCAATCTCGATCTTCACGATCGGGCAGGTCCGGTTGCCGGCGGCGCTGGGCGAAGAACTCGCTCACCAGTGCGCCGCATTCTTCGGCCAGCACCCCGCCGACGATCTCGGCGTGATGATTGAGCCGCGGCTCGGCATAGAGGTCGAGCACACTGCCGGCCATGCCGGTCTTGGGGTCGCGCGCGCCGAACACCACGCGGGCGATGCGGGCGTGGAAGATGGCCCCAGTGCACATCGTACAAGGCTCCAGGGTGACGTAGAGGCTGCAGCCGGGCAGACGATAATTGCCCAGCCGCCGGGCCGCCGCGCGCAGGGCCATCACCTCGGCATGCGCCGTGGGGTCGTGCGAGGAGATGGGCCGGTTCCAGCCCGCGCCGATGACCTCGCCCGCGCGCACCACCACCGCCCCCACCGGCACCTCGCCGGCGGCGCGCGCCAGTCTGGCCTGTTCGATGGCCAGCCGCATGTAGCGTTCGTCCTCGGGATGGATCATGCCACGAGCTTGCCATGAAAGCACTGGCCAAGGCCACTTTCCGTGCGCACCCGGCGCAGCGTCCCCTTCCCGCCGCGACCGGCTCACCTTCGGGCAGCGCCGGCTTGGCCCGCTCAGCCGTGCAACCCCAGTCCCCCTGTCCCTCGCTGTTGTACAACACGCCTGGATCAGTGCAGGGGACGGCAAGCATGCAATCCGCGGGCTGTCCAGGACTTGCCGTGCGCCGCGCTCCCCGGACAGATGCAGTCGGTCCTCGCGGTAGGCAACGCCGAAGACCACCGGATGGCCGCGGCGTCCACGGTAGAACGGCGCGGCGATGGCTTCTGGACTGTCGATAGAACTTGGACAGATCGAACAGACCCTGAGAAACTGGGTCAAGACTTTTGATGCCGCCAAGGTAAACGCTGAAGAAATCGGCGAGCGTGATAGCGCTGTGCGCACGCAGCCGCAGCGATCAGGACTGATCATATAGATAGGCGAAGGAGCGAAAACGAAGTTTCGGCGAAGCCAAAACGAAGTTTCGGCGAAGCCAAAACGAAGTTTCGGCGAAGCCAAAACGGAGTTTCGGCGTAGGCTAACATCGGCGAAGCCGATGTTAAGGCCGCAATAGCGGCCGGCTGAAGCCAACACCGCGCTTTGCTGCGATTCGCCCGCGCAGCCATTTATTCAGCGTT
>Ga0308417_1001744_pt1 | contig 14701 bp, 13 predicted proteins | sample HotsprSampleOS65_FD_203528 | JGI IMG/M metagenome (GOLD analysis project Ga0308417, IMG submission 203528) | Hot spring phototrophic mat microbial communities from Octopus Spring, Yellowstone National Park, Wyoming, United States - 20090730_OS65 ... | reverse complement strand
TTCTTCCACCTCTTGCGGCGTATTCCCATTCAGCTTCGGTAGGCAAACGGAAACGTGGATTAGAGGGAAGCCCCTGCAAAGCTCTATGAAAATCTAAATGAAGAGTTCTCCACTGACAAAATGTTTGAGCGGCAGTCCATTTTACACCTACTACGGGATAGTCATCAAAAGCAGGGTGCATGAAATAATATTCCATCATAGGGTCTCCCATGTGATGGGCATATTCATTGCTCCAACGAAGACTATCGGGAAGGATTCTCCCTAAGAAATTGGTATCTAATGTACCACTCCCGCCATAAGTAAATGCTACATTTTTTACAACTTGCTCTATATAGTCAGGGTCTAATTGCACACCTCCACTACTGCCGCCAGCAGCGTAAGTTTGCATTATTTCTGTAAAGAGACGATACTGGTTATTTGTAACCTCTGTCTCGTCCATAAAGAATGCACTGATGGTAATCTGCTTGTTGTAGTTGATTTGCGTATGAGGCACATCTTCATCAGCTTGCCCCATGTGGAAAGTACCGGCAGGAATAACGACCATACTTTGTGGTACGTATTGGTCCCATCCTGGTCTTACTACATCAAAACGGTAGATTTCTCCTTTTGATTTAATAATACGCTCGTTTATGTCTTTGCTTTTCATGATGCTTTTACCGCCACCCCCAAGCAAGCCACAACCCTGCAAGAAAATACCTCCTACTACAAGGAAGTACAGCCATAGATTATTACGATGAATCATTTTATTCATAACACCTTTTTATTAAACATTTTTGAGTTTTCACACTACAAATATAGTGCTAATTTTGATACAACAACTATCAAAGTTAAAAATTTACAATTTTTTTACAATCTTAATGTTTTTATCTTGTGCCGTGTCTTGGAGTTTCCTGTGTAGGTTTGTTATATCGTTTTACAGGTAGTCCATAGGATAGAAAAATTTCGTGTGAGGTAGGGGCTTTTCCCTGTCTTCCTGAAACGACATAATCAAAAGCGTAACCTATTCTCATTCTATTATCTTTGGTAGGGTACATTCCGATAAGAGCTGTTACGGCATCAGACTGCCTGTAAGCAAGTCCTCCCCAAAATTTTTGATTGTAAGTACCCAATGCCGAAATTTCAATAGAAGTAGTGCGTAGTCCGTTTTCAGGAAGCGTTTTGATGATTACAGAGGGCTGTAAAAGCCATTGGTCGTTGAGAGGATAATTGTAGCCCCCTGTAATGTATAGGTTTCGTGCCAAAGCATTATTTAAGCCATCTAAGCCAAAATTTATTTTAGAGCCGAGCAAGTGATTGCCAGCTATTCCTACATAAAAATCTTCTTGATTGTACCAAACCCCAAAAGCCATATCAGGTTTACTTGCGGTAAGTGTGTTGTTTTTGAGCGTTTGAGCGACTTGGTCGTTGGTTTCATCTACAAATCGGAGTTTGCCCGCATCTAAGGTCTGATTGTATATGCCTCCTCTTGCACCTATTGAGAGTTTTCCTTGTCCCTCAAATACATCTAAGTGATATGAAAAAGATAACTGAGCCTCGATGGAACTCACAGGTCCTCTTTGGTCGCGTACTACGTGCAGACCAATACCTGTATTGGGAACATAAACAAAAGGAGCTGTTGCACTAAACATTTGAGTTTGAGGCGAACCTCCATCATCGCCGAAAGTAGCGGCGTAACCAAGCCATTGCGTACGATGTGTCAGAAAAAAGTTAGCTCTGCCATCGTTACCTGCTACGGCAGGGTTGTAATAGAACCCATTGAACATATACTGACTAAATTGAGCGTCTTGTTGTGCAACAACTGAATTTGACAGTAGTATAACCATCAATGGTATGAAATAAATAAGTCTGATAAAGTTATTCATTATCCAATATTATTTTGATAAACTTTCGCTAAATTAGATAATTTTTTCTGAATATTTCCAAATATTCTTATAGAAAAACGGATAGTTATTTTACAAAAATCTGAAAATAAATTATTTATCCAAATAAAATTTTACTTTTTTTACAACAATCTATTTGATTTTATTGGCTAATCGTATGTAGGCTTCCAAAGCACCCGTCATTGAGGGGGCATTGGGCAGAGGAGCTTCTATATCCAAAATCAAACCTGCATCTCTTACAGCTTTGGCGGTTGTAGGTCCGAAAGCGGCTATTCGGGTAGCTCCTTGCACAAAATCAGGAAAGTTCGTAAAAAGCGAAGCAACCCCCGAAGGGCTATAAAATACCAAAACATCATATTTCACATCAGCCAAATCCGAGAGGTCAGCCGCTACCGTATGATACATTACGGCTTCGGTAAAATTGATATTGTTTTCTTCAAGCATAGCAGGGAGCTCATCTTTCCTGATGTCAGAGCAAGGATACAAAAATTTCTCGTCTTTATTTTTCTTAATAGCAGGTAGTAAATCCTGAGCAGTTTTTATGCCGGAAAAAATTTTTCTTTTTCTTACAACAATGTATTTCTGCAAGTAATTGGCAGTTTGCTCAGAAATACAGAAATATTTAGTTTCAGGAGGCATTTCTATTTTTAGCTCTTTACAGATGCTAAAAAAATGATCGACAGCATTGCGACTCGTAAAAATAACAGCAGAAAAATCTAAGGGATTGATTTTTTGCTTTCTGAATTCTTTCATATCAATTCTGTCTACCTGTATGAAAGAACGAAAATCTATTTTAAGGTTGTATTTCTTTGCAAGCTCAAAATAAGGTGATTTAGGGTCAGTAGGGTAAGGCTGCGTAACTAAAATACTTGACACCTGCTTCATTCTGTCTTTCACGTTTTTTAGAAGCATCTCTTTCATTCTCGGAAAAAAAATTTACAAAAATCAAGTAAAGAATAAAATTTTCACACATACCAACAAAGGTATGATTTCAGAGACGCAAAGATAAGAATAAAAATCTAATTTTCTAAATTCTGTAAAGCTATTTATATTGTAGGTAGTCGCCAACAAACGTACAATATAAACTAAAAGCAATAAATATTTTAGCCAATCGTACCAATAGTCCATTTGATAAGGAAAATGCAAGCAAAGCAATAAGCTTGTTGCAGTCAGCGGAACGAAAAACCAATGTGTAATGCGAATATACTCATAAAAATGTATGCTAATAAGCCGAGATAAGCCCAAAAGATTAGAAGTAAAAAATATGATAAAATATTTTCCTACTAATCCAAACAGCAACAACAGATACCAAATCAGTACATTCACCCAAGAAAGTTTGTAAGCACTTAGACTGTTGATGTATTTGCCCAATACAAAAGGCTCGTTACTGGGAGCAATAGCTTCCAGTATTACAAAAAAAGTAGTAAGCAAAGCTATGTAAATAAGCAAAAAAAGAACATTACTGTTCTGAAAAAACCTCAAAAACAAAGGATTATCTAAGCGTCTTTGAATTTGTAAAAACTTACTCACCTGCAAATATGCAAGCAAAAGTTTAGAGTCATACTGACGCATAAAAGCGTAAACCGAAAGTAAAACTATCAGAAAAATACTTGCTCGGCTTTTGAGCAAATTCTGAAAGGCTCTGCTTTTGGTGTTTTCGTTGGCTAATATGTTAGGATTAAATTTCGGTACTTGATTGATAATGAGTGTTTCTTTTAAAAAATTAGCCTTGTGAGCATAGATACTCACAAATATATTTTCTCGTGGGTAGATTTTGGCGAGGCTGTCCAAAGAAAAGTACGTTCTACCTTTTGGTATTTTTTTCTGGATATTATGATTGATAAAAAAATAGGCTTCTTCCTGCAAATGAAGCAACAAGTAGTAAGATTTCCATTGCTCGGGCTTCAACCAAAAATGAATCATTCTTGAATTTTGATGTAAATTTTCGGTATAAGCTGTATAACTATTGTAGGAGTTATCGAAGCACAACCATTGTTGATTAAGGTTACGAACTAACTGATAGTCTGTTTTTTGTCCTACGGCTGTGGAAGCAAAAAAAATAAAAACTGCAAAAATCCTTACAACTTTGTTAGGAGTTGTATTGATGTAGCCGAAAAATTCATCGTCCTTGATATTGCAAGGCGTAATATTGTTGGTATGCTCCCGATGTAACATTTTGTAGCCATTCCTTATTTTCTAGATACCAATCTACGGTTTTTTCAAGCCCTTCTTCAAATTGTAGGCTTGGTTTCCAGCCGAGTTCGTTCATTATTTTGGAGGCATCGATGGCGTAGCGAAGGTCGTGTCCTGCTCTATCGGTTACGTAGGTGATAAGCTGTTCGCTTGTGCCTTGTTCTCTTCCCAATTTATTATCCATTATTTTACAAAGCAAGCGTACAAGGTCAATATTTCGCCATTCGTTGAAGCCTCCGATGTTGTAGGTTTCGCCTATTTTACCTTTATGAAATACCATATCAATCGCTCGGGCGTGGTCAATCACATAAAGCCAATCTCTCACGTTTTCGCCTTTGCCATACACGGGTAAAGGCTTATTTTGTTGAATGTTATTGATAAACAAAGGTATCAGTTTTTCGGGAAATTGGTTAGGTCCGTAATTATTGGAGCAATTAGAAATGACAACGGGTAATTTGTAAGTATTATGATAAGCTCTTACGAAATGGTCTGAACTTGCTTTGGAAGCTGAATAGGGCGATTGTGGATTGTAAGGCGTTGTTTCTGTAAAGAATTCTTCGGGATTGTGCAAAGAACCATAGACCTCGTCGGTAGAAACGTGGTAAAATAAATGTTCTTGCAAATTATCTTTCCAAGCATTTTTGGCGATGTTCAGTAAGTTCACCGTACCAATTACGTTGGTCATTACGAACTCTATCGGATTGAGAATAGACCTATCCACGTGAGACTCAGCCGCTAAGTGAATTATACCTTTAAAATCGTTTTTACTGAATAATTCTTGCAAGAAAACCTCATCGGTAATATCGCCTTTTACGAAGGTGTAATTGGGTGCGTTTTCAATATCTTTCAGATTAGCTAAATTGCCTGCATAGGTGAGTTTATCTAAGTTGAATATGTGATAATTGGGATATTTATTTACAAATAAACGCACTACGTGAGAGCCGATGAAGCCTGCTCCGCCAGTAATCAATATTTTTTCCATTCCTTACATTATTGAAATAATTTTACAGATTTAAAAGGATTGATTTTGATTGATGCGTTTAATTCATCAATCATCATGCTTTATTTTACCATTCTCCTACGGTAATATTCTGATAAGTTGTTTTACCTAAGTGGTGTTTTTCAGCGAGTATTTCCATAATTCCATCTTTCAATCCAAGCCCTGGTACTAAAATTTCTTTAATTTTTGCCCACTTCATTACTGAAAGATACACATTGGTTGCAGGAACGATAATATCGGCTCTATCGGGGTTGAGTTCTAATTCATTCACTAATTCTTCCAAAGAATATTTGCTAATTTTCTGCACCACTTCTTCTATCTCTTTGATAGTGAGCGATTTACTTTTCTTTTTAGAAAGTTCTAAAATTTTGTTGATGTTTCCGCCAATGCCTACGGCTGTAAGTTTTGGGACAACATCTTTGATGTTTTTTTCTACCCAATGTTGCATTGCCTTCCACATCTCGTCGCTCACGGTTTTTTCCAAAAGCCTTACAGAACCCACCTCAAAGGATTTTGAAACAATAGGCTTTTTTTGGCTAAAAAGCGTTATTTCGGTACTACCACCCCCTACGTCTATATGCAGATAGTTTTTATCATCAATAATACGCAATATGCCTTTATTGACAATTTCGCTTTCTTGGTCGCCCGAGATAATTTGCAGGTCTAAATCAAGTTCTTTTTTTACCCTTCGAGCAATTTCTTTACCATTTTGAGCATCACGCATTGCCGAAGTTGCTAGCAACATATAGTCCTCTACTTGGTGCAACTCCATCAAAAGTTTGTAGGCTTGCAATAGTTTGAGAATTTCAGTTTCTTTGGCAGAACTGATATACCCTTTTTTGAATACATCTAAACCCAAACGCAAAGGAAAACGCACATACTCTACTTTTTTGAAAGAGATGCTATCGGGGTGTTTGAGAACACTACTAATCTGCATTCGGGCAGCATTAGAACCTATATCTATGGCGGCAAACTTCATGGCACAAACATAATACGCTTGTGCAAAATTTGCAAATTAAATTGAGATTTACCCCAAATTCTAATAGGTTCTTTCTATTCCACCACAATTTTTCTATGCAAAAGTATTCCTTCTTGGCTGAGAATGTGCAACAAATACAAGCCTTTGGGTAAGGTAAAATATAATTTTGGCAATTGCCAAAGAATTGGCAATTTTTTGCCTTGCAAATCCGTGAGCCAAACATCGCGAATATGTATTCCTTCTATGTTGATAAAATTTTTGGCAGGATTGGGATAAATTTTTAGATTTTTCTCCAACTCCTCGTTCAAAGAGGTAATCGCATTTGCCCTAAAAACAGGACGTATCATCAGACTGCCCTGTATGTTGGCATCTTGTTCCCAAATACCTGCTACATTGAAAAATACATTTTCAAAAGAATTGTTGTTGGCATCAAAGCCGATGGCAAGCAAATCGTCGGTGGTTTGTTGTATGCCTACAAAAATAGTGTCTTTCACTGCCAAGACCTGAAAACTATCTATCGGAAAACGCACAAATCCATTAGGTTTATTAGGATATTTTACCTGAAAAGAACGTTGAAACAGCACTTCTTGGCTTCGGTTTTGTAGGCGTTTCCATACCGAAAGCACAAAAGTCTGGTTGCTCAAATCTTTCTCAAAAGGCACAAAACATATATCTAAGTCCGAAAGTTGGGCTTCTTGCGTGAGTACGTATCTTACGGCTATTCTACCGAGTTTCTGATTTACACCTGCCACATATTCGGCTTCGCCATCGTCGTAGGCGTAGTAATCATCTAAAGTTGTGTAATGAACAATGGTGTCATTTTTTCTAAAATCAATCGGTGGGATAAGGGTGTTGCCATCGCTGGTGGCAAGTTCCAAACGAGTTGCCAACACCGCTTTGGTAGTGGTAAGGGGCAAAGTAGGCAGTTGTGGCGTGGTGCGTAGAACATAACTATCGGTTGGCTCAATAATAAAAGGGCTTCCCGAAGTAACCGTAATAGGCAAAGTAGCCACTTGCATTTGCGTAATCGTATCAAAAACAGGTGCATTGTAGTTGATAACTCTAAAATTGCAATCTAAATTTTTGATGCTAATATCAATGGCATTGCCCAAAAGTTGCGTGGGGTTGCTGTGCGAAAAGAAATGTTTGGCAGGCATTGCCGAATAATGTTTCAGATACGAGCCTGTGCTTTGCGTGGTGGCTATATCGGGAAAACAAGTGTTTGTAGCGGTTCTGTTTTTGTTGAGATACACATAATCAATATGCCAAACATCAAAATTGCCTGAGAGCCTGCCGTAACGCATAAACCGAAACTTAAAACCCGCGTGTAGCCATCTGTTTTGCTTTACAGGAAGCATTACGATTTGAAAATTAGGTGAAGGAGGCGTATCGCCATTTTTTTGCCAAACACTCTCCCACGTATTGGTATCATCAAGGAAATCAACACGCAAGAAGTCGTTTTCATCGGGGGCTTCGCCCAGCCCTTGTGCCTGAAAGAAAAAACTCAAATAGATGCTATCGGCAGGTATAAAAGACGATAAATCAATGCTTTGCGAGGTGAGCGTATCGGAAAAGCCTTCGGCAAGTGGCGAGCTGATATTGTAACTTTTGCCTTTGAGCGTGTAACTATCCAAAGTTGCGACACCTCTACTTACAGGATTGAGAGCGATACCGTTAGTAATCGTTACCCCTGCGTTCTGCCAGAGGTTTTCATCAATATTTTTTCCAAGAAAATCGTCAAAAAAAGGCAAATTGAGAGGTGTGCTTCGCTGATATGATTTTTTTTCCAAAATTTTATTATCTTTGGTAATCGGTTTCAGGATAATTTGCCCCAAAGCAACGAAATTGTAAAAAAGAAAGAGTACGAAAAATAAACTTCTCAACATTCTGCAAGGTTTTTTCTACAAATTTAGGCAATATTTACTTTATAGCAATTTTTGAACCAAAATCCTTACAATTTTTGTTTGAGTCACTTAAGACTAAATCTAAAATTTTAAAAATGAAAAAATCTTTGTTTTTGTTGTTGTTGTTTTGTTGTTTTTCTGAAACTTTTGGACAGAGCAATCGCCAAGACAGCTTGTTGAGCCTACTTGTCAAACAAAACGACAAAGAAGCCATCGGTACAGCCATAAAATTAGGAAACGAGTTGCTATCAGTAGCCCCCGATGATGCCATCAAGTACGCCTCTTTGGCTTTACGAAAAGCCGTAAATGCTGGTTTCAAGGCACGAGAAGCCGAAGCCCGAAACTTATTGGCAAATGCTTATTTTCAGAGGTCGCAAGCAGGCGACATCAAAGAAGCCTTCAAGCTATACACGCAAAATGTAGAATTGTTCAAAAATGCCAAAAATCTTACCAAAGAAGAAGAACTTGAAAAGGCACGCAGTTGGAGTGGTTTGGCAAATATTTATTATCAGTGGGGGGAGTACAAAGAAGCTATATCACTCAATATCAATTCTTTAAAAATAAGAGAAAAATTACAAGACGAGTACGGTATGGCTCGCTGTTTCAATACTTCGGGGGTTATTTATGATGCCTTAGGCGAATACGGCAAAGCAGTTGTAGAATATACCAAAGCTCTCAATATCTACGAAAAACTCAGAAAGAAACAAGAAACAGCAGGTGTTTTGGATAATTTGGCTTCTTCGCTCAAATTACAAATCGAAAACTCAAAAGAGCCAAATCCCGACTATTCGCAAATTATTGATTACTACAATCGTTCGCTGAAAATTAGTGAAGAAATTAACGACGCAAAAGGTATATCGCGTACGCTTAATAATTTGGGAATTTTGGCTCAAAGTCAGCAAGATTTTGCGAAAGCAAAAAAATTTTATGAAAAATCAATAGAAATTGCTCTCAATTCGCAAGAAAGACAAGGCCTCGCCAGCACCTACAACAACTTGGCTCGCCTCTACCAAGAACAAGAAATGCTCAACGAAGCCCTTGCACTCTACGACAAGGCTCTGCAAGTTGCCGATGAGACAGAGTCAAAATACGAATTGTACGTTACATTGAAAGAACGCTCAAAAGTATTTGCTCTCATGGGTTCATTTGCCGATGCCTACTCAGATTTGCAGGCTTCCAATATACTCAAAGCACAATTAGACGAAGCTGAAAATCTACGTACTACCAACAGCCTGATGGGAAGATACGAAATAGAGAAATTTCAGAAAGAGAATGAAAAGCTGAAATACGAAGCCACTATCCAAAGCCAAAACAACAAGATATTTTGGGGTTTTGCGAGTTTCTTCTTTGCGATAGCTGTTTTGTCAGCAATTTTTTATTTCCGTCAAAATCAAATCAGAGAGCTACACAACCGAAAACTCAGAGCTATCAATGAGGAATTGGAACGCAAGAACCAAGAAATTTTAGCCTTACGCTTAGGAGAAAAAAAAGAGGAGAACCTGCCTGAAAATTAGTAAGCAGTTCTCCTTGAATTTTGGTTGAGAAATCTCAAAAAACTACTTCAAAAAGTCTTTTACTTGGTCTACAGGTACCATTTCTTCTCTAAAAACATAAGAACCAGTCTTTTCAGACTTCACTGCTTTAATGACCTTCGCAAATGCTTTGGCATTGGGGTCTTCTTTTTTCAGGGTTGCAACTACTTTCTTTGCCATTGACTTAACGTTTTAAAATTACTTAATTTCTTTATGCAAGGTATATCTTTTCAGGATAGGGTTGTATTTTCTCAACTCCAAACGTGCCGAAGTATTTTTCTTGTTTTTGGTAGTGATATAACGAGACATACCTGGCATTCCCGATGCTTTGTGTTCTGTACATTCTAAAATAACTTGCACTCTATTTTCTTTTTTCTTCGCCATTGCCGTACATTTTTATGTGTAAAAATCGTATAATGTTAAATGAACCGCAAATTTACAAAAAAATAAAATATGCACAAGTTTTTAGAGAAATATATTTTCAAATTCAAAATCAAAAAACTCATCTTTTTTATATCCAAAATGCCATTTTTAGCGTTTTAGGAAAAAATGATTTTTTATGAGTTTGGCATCTTTGAGCCTACGGCGTCCTGTTTTAGCGGTGGTGATGTCTATTATCCTGATGCTTTTTGGAGGGATTGGCTATAAATTTTTGAGCGTAAGAGATTACCCCGCCATAGACCCGCCTGTTATCACGGTACGCACCCAATACACAGGAGCAAATTCGGATATTATTGAAAGCCAAATCACTGAACCTTTGGAAAAAGCCATCAATGGTATTCAGGGCGTTCGGACGATTTCCTCAACCAGTTCGCAAGGCTTCAGTACCATCACCGTAGAATTTACCTTAGATAGCGACTTGGAAGCCGCCGCCAACGATGTACGCGACAAAGTTTCGCAGGCTCTTCGCCAACTCCCCCAAGATTTAGATGCTCCGCCTGTTGTATCAAAAGCCGATGTATCTGCCGACCCGATTATCATTTTGGCTGTACAAAGTACGCAATTCAATCTGTTTGAAATCAACGATTTTGCCATAAATGTACTCCAAGAACGCCTCCAAACTATCCCCGATGTAAGCCGTATCAATATTTTTGGTGAAAAACGCTACGCGATGCGTTTGTGGTTCAAACCCGACCGCCTGCAAGCCTACGGACTTACAGTAGGAGACATTCAACAAGCCCTTGCACGCGAAAATATTGAATTGCCCGGAGGCAAAGTATTTGGAAACAAAACCGAACTTACTATCCGAACACTCGGCAAACTCACTACCGAAAAGGATTTTGAAGAGGTTGTCTTGCGTTCAGGACAAGACGGTATCGTTCGCCTCAAAGACGTTGCCGATGTAGAACTCGGCACAGAAATAGAAGAAACCAACTGGAAACTCAATGGAAATGGCGGTTTGGCAATGGCTATTGTACCCCAACCCGGCTCTAATTACGTAACTATCTCCAACGAATTTTACAAACGCTTAGAAGAACTCAAAAAAGAAATCCCCGAGCATATCCGCTTTGAGGTACTTTTTGATACCACCAAATATATCAAAAAATCTATTGAAGAAGTTGCTGAAACACTGCTCATTGCCTTTGGCTTAGTAGTGCTTATCATTTATTTATTTTTCCGAAATTGGCTGATTGCTATTCGCCCATTGATTGATATTCCTGTTTCGCTGATAGCGACTTTTTTCATTATGTATTTGGCAGGCTTTTCTATCAATATCCTTACGATGCTCGGCATTGTGTTGGCTACGGGTTTGGTGGTTGATGATGGCATCGTGGTTACGGAAAATATTTACCGAAAATTAGAACAAGGTTACTCTATCAGAAAAGCGGCACAAGAAGGAACCAATGAAATTATATTTGCTGTAATTTCTACTTCCATAACATTGGCTGTGGTATTTTTGCCTATTTTGTTTTTGCAAGGTTTTGTAGGTAGTTTGTTTCGTGAGTTTGGCGTAGTGGTAGGCGGTGCTGTACTGATTTCAGCTTTTGTATCGCTTACGCTTACACCTGTGCTGAGTGTGTGGCTCAATCGCCCCAACGACAAGCCCTCTTGGTTTTACAGAGCGACCGAACCTTTCTTTCAAGGAATGGAAAATCTCTACTACAAATCTTTGAAAGCATTTCTGAAAGTAAGACCTGTTGCTTTGGGAATCATAGCCGCTTGTGTAGCAATGATTTATTGGCTCTTCAATTCTTTGCCTTCCGAACTTGCCCCCTTAGAAGACCGCAGTAATTTCCGTATGAGTATTACTGCCCCCGAAGGCACATCTTTTGATTATATGGCTGAGTATGTGGATAGGTTTGCTACTTTCATCAAAGATTCTATTCCCGAAGCCAAAGGCGTTTTCAGCTCTACGGCGGCGGTTTTTGCAGGTGGTGCCCCAAACACTGCCTTTGCAAGAGCCATTTTGGTTGAACCTCACGAACGCACTCGCTCCCAACAAGAACTCGTCGATTATGTGAATAAAAAACTCTCTTTATTTAACGACGGGCGTATTTTTGTAGTACAAGAGCAAACTATATCAGTGGGGTTGGGTTCGCGTGGGGCTTTGCCCGTGCAGTTTGTGATACAAAATTTTGACTTTGAAAAAATCAAAAAAGTTATTCCCGAATTTTTGGAACAGGCTCGCAAAAGTGGCACTTTTCAAGCCGTAGATGTAAATTTGAAATTCAATAAGCCCGAATTAGAAATTAGTGTAGATAGGCTCAAAGCCAAAGATGCAGGCGTAGCTACTGCCGATATTGCCGAAGCCTTGCAAGCCGCTTATAGTGGCAGAAGAATGGGCTACTTTATTATGAATGGCAAACAATACCAAATCATAGGGCAGGTAAGCCGAGAAAACCGCGACGAACCCAGTGACCTTTCAAAAATTTATATCCGAAACAACCGAGACGAACTTGTTCAGCTCGGCACACTCTTACAAATCAGAGAAACGAGCAATCCACCTCAATTATTTCATTACAACCGCTATAAATCGGCTACGATTTCGGCTTCATTGGCACTAGGCAAAACCATCGGTGATGGCATTGCCACGATGCAAAACATTGCTAAACAACTTTTAGATGATAGTTTTGCTACATCACTTGCAGGTCCTTCACGCGATTACGCCGAAAGTTCTTCTAACACTGCTTTTGCATTTGTTTTGGCTTTGCTGTTGATTTATTTGGTACTTGCGGCTCAATTTGAGAGTTTCATAGATCCGCTGATTATTATGCTTACCGTGCCACTTGCTTTGGCAGGAGCTTTGATAAGCCTATGGCTTTTTGGGCAAACTATCAATATTTTTTCACAAATCGGTATGATTATGCTCATTGGTTTGGTTACGAAAAATGGTATCTTGATAGTAGAATTTGCCAACCAAAAACGAGAAAAAGGCATTGACAAACGAAACGCTCTGCTCGATGCCTCTAAACAACGCCTTCGCCCTATTCTGATGACCTCACTAGCTACAATGCTGGGTGCTTTGCCGATAGCTCTTTCGCTGGGTGCTGCCTCCCAAAGCCGTATGCCTCTGGGAATAGTGATTGTAGGTGGCTTACTTTTCAGCTTGGTGCTTACGCTCTATGTTATTCCTGCAATGTATAGCTATCTTTCAGGAAAGAAAAAAGTGCATAACGAAGAGTTGGAACACGTATGATAAGTAGTTAGACAAAAGACATCAGACTTTAGACACAAGGCAAAATATTGCTTTTCAACACATAAAATGGTGTAAAAAACAAGTTTTTAATCCTGAAATCAGGTCAAAAACTAAAAGAATTCATGCAAAAAAACTCGCTTGGTTGTATAATCAAGCGAGTTTTTTTGTATCAGTTTCTACCTACATTTTAGGAAATATTGGCACTTGTTACAAAGACTTCATTGCCTTTTATCTCTATGATTTTCACATTCACACCTGCGTCGAGCAGTTCGCCAAAGGTTTGTACTTCTATGCGTTTGCCGTCAAATTCGGCTATTCCCGAAGGGCGTAGAGCCGAAATCGTAATACCTTCTTGCCCAACCTGCAAATAATCAATAGCTTTTTGAGCTAACCGAACGTCATTTTCGGTGTTGAGAGCAAATTTTTTCCAAACATTTTTCTTGTAACCCCAATAAAATATCAGCACCATCAGCACCAAAGAACCACTCGCCAACAAAATCCCTGCCTTGCTGCCGTAGTTATTGAAACAATACCAAACACCCACAGCCATCAGCAAAAAACCTATCAGACCAACGAAAGTTGTGCCAGGCACAAATAGCACCTCTATTACTACCAAAGCGATACCAATTATCACAAACAAAGATATACCAATAACATCAGACATAAGTCGAGCGTTTCTTTTAAACGAATTGCAACAGCAAAAAATTTTATATTACTCCAAATAAACATCAAGCAAGCCATCGGGCAGGCACACTTGCATAATTTTGTTTTGCCTATCAACTCTCAAAATAGTTTCGTCATTGATAGGAATAAGCACCTCTTTGCCTTTGTAGAACATCACGAGCAAAGAACCCTCTGCAAAACTATAAACATTTTCTATGGTAGCAAGTTTGCCTAAATTTTCATCAACCACCTGAAAACCAATTACTTCGTGAAAATAAAACTGCTTCTCGCCAAGTTGGGGCAAAACGCTCAAAGGTAAATAAATCGTTTCGCCGATGATAGCCTCGGTTTCCTCAATTTTATCTATTCCAGCGAGTTTGAGCAAAGCATTTTTGGGTTTATTGGGCAGTAACCTTACTTGCTCAACCTCAAAAGCAGTAAGTTTGCCTTCTATATTGAGCAAGATAAGGTCTAAATTTTCGTAATCTTCGGGATAATCTACATCTAAAAAAATACTTACTTCGCCTCGTAAGCCGTGTGTTTTGAGAATTTTACCGAGTTCGAAGCAGTCGTTGAGTGTTAAATCTTTGCTCATAAATTCAAAATTTAACTTTCCGTAGGCAAATCGGGCAAAGCCAAAACGCTCATAAATTTTTACGTTCTGATAGGCAGTTCGGGATAAGGTATCAAATTTTCTAATAAAAATATGATGCTGCCTTTTACAAAAAGCGTAATAACAATGATAATCACTCCCACCAAAATACCTACGGCAACATTATCTTTGCTAATTTCTTGCAGTTCGTCTATTTCAGTATTGATAAGATTGAACAGATACATTCCCAAAAGTACCACCAAAAACGAAACCACAAAACCCACAGCTACAAAAATAATTCCGTATTTAACAATACTAAAA
>Ga0308417_1001739_pt1 | contig 14712 bp, 14 predicted proteins | sample HotsprSampleOS65_FD_203528 | JGI IMG/M metagenome (GOLD analysis project Ga0308417, IMG submission 203528) | Hot spring phototrophic mat microbial communities from Octopus Spring, Yellowstone National Park, Wyoming, United States - 20090730_OS65 ... | reverse complement strand
TTTGTTTGACGCCGGGGGAAGCGGTGCCGCCGCCCTTGCTACGCAACATCTACCCCATCCGCCACCGCCGACACGCCCGCCTGCTACGCAACCGGCTCGTAGGACCCGACGCATGCCCCCCAATCGATGAGGACCAGCCCCGACGCGTTGAGCGGCTGCGGTCCCGGACGGCAATGCGGCAGCGCCGATCGCGGCCCCACGCCGACGATCGTGTCGAATGCCGCTTGCCGCGCACCGAACAACCGCATTTGATAGTCCAACTCGTCCGCCACCCGCTTTTCCGACTTGTCGGGCTGCATGGCCGCCCGCACCACCTTGAATGCCCGCTGGGCGCAATCCACGGCCGTACGAATGGCGGCGACTTCGTCAGCGTCCTTGATGGCACGGAATCGCTCGATCATCCCCGAAGTGGCCTGAAAGGCCGTCCGTTCAGCGGCCGCCTTGAGGCGATCCATCCCGCCGACGGTCATCGCGTCGGATTCGATGCCCACCGTCTTCGCTTTCGCCCACCGCAGCACCCGCGCCAACGCGTTGGTCAGCGGAACACCCGGCTTGCGGATGTGCAGCTCGATTTCGGGGCACTCTTCGCCCAATTGCACGGTGAACCGAGGATCGCTGATGATCACCTCGCCGCCGCGATGAAAGAGCAAGTAGCTGTCGTCGCCCGTAAAGCCCGTCAGATAAGTCACATTGACAGGGGCGGAAACCAAGAACGCATCCAACCCCGCCCGCCGAAAAGCCCGGCGCACGCGATCCCGGCGTTTTGCATAGTCCATCGGCGCATATCTTTCGTTTGCTGCAAGTCGTGTTGGTCGGGGTGCGCCGAAGGATGGCGCCGCGGTAAATCCGGCGGGAAACCGGCCTCGTCGAACAACCGTGCTACAATGCCGAATTTCGTGAAGCGCGCGGCACGTCGGCACGACGTCTAACCAAAAAATTGCTCGACAAGGCCCTGGAAACCTACGCGCGCCGCTCAACCGCGTGCCGAGGCCGAATGCGCCGCCGGACCAAAAAAGATTTCACCATCGTTTTCGTTTCAGTGTTTCTTCCGATTCTTCTTCTTGGCCGCCTGCGCCTTCTGCTGCTGTTTCTTCGCCTGCTCTCTTGCTTTCTGCTCCGCCTCTTTCATGCGTTTGATCACCGCAGGATCGGGAGCGGCAAGGATCTGCTCCATTTCGTGCTTGATCTCTGCCTTGAGCTTGGTGATTTCGCGGGCCAAAGGAATCCTTTCACGCTCCTCGGTGGCACTCTCGTACTTCCGAATCGCGGAGCGCAACGGAGGCTCGTATCGTTGCTTCAGCTTGCGCAGTTCTTCTTGCTGGTCCGGGCGCAAATGAACGCCCGCCGGCGGATCGAATACGCCCGCCATAAGGTTTGGCTTGTCCGCCGCCTGCACCGCACCAATGCACCAAAACAGAAGCCCCAACGCCGCGCCCACACACAATGTGCGAACCATGGCAAATGCTCCCCGAAAAATGCGACACCCCGTCGCGACGACCATCGCCGAATCGACCAATACTTAGTATAACGCGATTCAGCGGAGGTCGGCACACTGTCGCCACGGATTCTCCGGCGCGGAGCCAACCGACAATCGCCGATGTGCGGCAACGAAGGCAAAGACGGCCACGGTCGCCCTTTCGCGCTCAACCGTCGCGCGAGGCGACGACCGTTCTCTGATCAACGGTCAATCAAATACTACTTGCCGGGTATCGCCTGAGTATTGGCGCACCGTTTGCAGCGAATCCGCTGAGAATTGAGCTTCGCACCGCACTTGTTGCAGCGACGAGCCTTTCGGGCCTTGACGAGCTTCGTTCGGGGACGAGTACGCATGAAATCCTGCCTTGCCTCTGAATGACCAACTTCTGTACCAAATACCCCGGAAATTTTCTCCCGGAAACCGTTCCAACCAGCAACACGAGCGGGTTTCGGGCCGGGTGCGACAGCACCATTCGGCTGGCGGCCCTGCCGCCCTGTAACTCTGCCAAAAGCGAAATAACAAGTGGGGGCCCGGAGTGCGACCAAAACCGGTCCTATTCCCTTTTGGTTCTACTGCCTTTTCACTCGCTCGTTTCTTACTCGGCGAGAAAAATCGGGGCGGGGAGATTTGAACTCCCGACTTCCTGCTCCCAAAGCAGGCGCGCTAGCCAGACTGCGCCACGCCCCGCCGCATGCCTTGGCGGAGGAGCCGGCCGCAATGGTGCGGGCCGCGCACAAGCCGCCAACGACGGCAATGCGGACGGAAGCGAACATCCGACCGCATTTGCATAGAAAATAATAGTTTAGCGTTGCCCCGCTCTCACTGCAACGGCCACCGGCTCTCGGCTCGGCGGCCCCATTTGGTCAATTCAACCGGTCAGCAATACGGCGGCCAGTCCGAAGTAGATCGTCAGTGTGGCCAGGTCGGTCAGCGCCAGGGCGATTGGGCCTGAGGCCACCCGCGGATCGCGCTGCATCGACCACAAAACAGCAGGAACGGCTATGCCCAAAATGGCCGCCACCGCAACGGCCGCGGCAATGCTGGCGGCAATCGTGGCGCCCACAGCGGGCGCGCCGAGCCACAGCCACGCAGCCCCGCCGACAATCGCTCCCGCACCAAGCCCCAGCAGCAGCCCAACCGGCGCCTCGGCAACCAACTCGCCGAGCCAACGACGCCAGTTGCTGCGCGTGCCATGATGCGCTTGAAGCGTCAGCGTCAACGTTTGGATGCTCACGCTTTCGGCCAAAGCGAGGACGACCGGGATGAACAGTGCCAGCGTGATCACTTCGGCAAGCACCCATTCAAACCGTCGCGAAAGAACGGCGCACAGCAGTCCGCCGCCGATGTTGCACAGCAGCCAGGGAAAGCGGAAACGCACGACTTGCGGCACCGAGGCCTTGCGTATCTTGGCCAGCCGCACGCCGATCAACTGGAAGACGTCGTCGTTGATCTCGCGGTCGCCCAACTGAAGCAATTCGTCGGTGTAATGCTCGACATCGATCACGCCGATCATGCGGCCGTCGCGATCGACCACCGGAAAGGCCAACAGGCGATGCAGTACAAAGAGATCGCACACGTCCAAGAGCGTTGCGTCGGGCGGAACGGAGATCACCCGTTTGACCATCAGTTCGTTCAAACGGGCTTCCGGCGGACTGAGCAGCAAACCACGGGTCGGAATCACGCCGTGCAGCCGGCCGTCGGCGTCGAGTACATAGAAATACACGATTCGGCCGCCCACGGCGCTTTGCCGAATGGCATCGAGGGCCTCGGCAACCGTCTGATCGACGCGCAGCCGGGCGAAATCGGTTCGCATGTGCGCGGTAACCGGATCGTTGAGGTGGTCCATTCCCTTCACCCCGAACTAATCGAGCCGTGCAGCCGTCGATCGGCGCCGGGCGACGGACGACTCTCTGTTGCGATGCATCATCTTCGCCTCGGTGCGTCCGGGCCGCGCCAACGGGGCCGGTCGCCATCGGTCGCTCGCTCCCGTTTTCGAAAGCCGCCGTTTTCGGAAGCTGCTGCCCCGCGCGATGAACGAAAACGCCTCAAGAAAACAATGCGCCGGCGGGCCAACGCACGTCAAGCTCCGCCGGCGCGATGATCATGCCTTGTTCCAACCGCCGGAAGACGTCGGCGCGCCGCCAGGTGTGCCGAGCGAGCCGCTCATCGGCCGAGCGTTGGGCATGCCTACTTCTTGGCGACCAGCAGCCGGCCGCCGTAAACGGCCGCCTCGCCCAAAATCTCTTCGATGCGGAGCAATTGATTGTACTTGGCCATGCGATCCGTGCGCGAGGCCGAGCCGGTTTTGATCTGTCCGGTATTCAGGGCGACTGCCAAGTCGGCGATCGTCGAATCTTCCGTTTCGCCGCTGCGATGGCTGGTGACCGACGTGTAGCCGTTGCGGCGGGCGAGATCGATTGCCTCAATCGTTTCGGTGATCGTTCCGATCTGATTGACCTTGATGAGGATGCTGTTGGCGATCCCTTGCTCGATCCCTCGCTGCAAGCGCGTGGTGTTGGTGACGAACAGGTCGTCGCCGACCAGTTGCACCTTGCCGCCCAATCGCTGCGAGATCAGCTTCCAACCGTCCCAGTCGTCTTCCGACAGGCCGTCTTCGAGCGAGAAGATCGGGTACTTCGCCAGCCACTGCTCGTAAATGTCGATCAGCGCGGCGGCGCTGAGTTTCTTGCCGTCGAAGGTGTAGCTGTTCGATTCCTTGTCGTACAGTTCGCTGGCGGCGACGTCGATCGCGATGTACACCTGCTCTCCCAAGGCGTACCCGGCCTTGCCGACGGCCTCGACGATCAAATCGAGCGCCTCTTGGTTCTGCTTCAAATCGGGGGCGAAGCCGCCTTCGTCGCCGACGTTGGTCGCCAGCTTCTTCGACTTGAGAACCTTCTTCAGGCTGTGGAAGACCTCGCAGCCGCAGCGAATCGCATCGGAAAAGCTGTCGAAACCTAACGGCATGATCATGAACTCTTGAACGTCAACGGCGTTGTCCGCGTGCTTGCCGCCGTTGAGGATGTTCATCATCGGGGCCGGCAGGGTGCGGGCCGCCACGCCGCCCAGGTAGCGGAACAGCGGCAAGCCGCAATAGTCGGCCGCGGCGCGGGCAGCCGCCATCGAAACGCCCAAAATCGCGTTGGCCCCCAAATTCTTCTTGTTCGGCGATCCGTCCAGTTCGATCATCCGCTTGTCCAGGGCGACTTGATCGAGCGCGTCCATCCCGCAAAGCTCGTCGGCAAGCTTCGTATTGACGTTCTCCACCGCCTTGAGAACACCTTGGCCATTGAACTTCTTCGGATCGCCGTCGCGAAGCTCGACCGCCTCGTGTACGCCGGTGCTGGCGCCGCTGGGCACCGCGGCGCGTCCGAACGAACCATCGGCCAACTCGACGTCCACTTCCACCGTCGGGTTGCCGCGGCTGTCGATGATCTGCCTGGCCCGAATGTCAACAATGGTTGAACTCATAGTAGGTTCTTCCTTCTCGAACGATGGTGTTAGGTGTCTTTCGCCGGTTGCGCCCGGCGTTATCGGCGCATCGCAAACGCGGCAGTCGCCTCGCCTGCCGGAATCGCGGCAAACAAGACTCGCTACTATTCTGAACGATCGGTAGCGACTTGACCAGCGGGGGATCTCGACACCGCGCAACGACTTCCCAAAGGCACAACAGCGGGCAAATGCAGGTCTACACCATTCGGAAAGCGGCCGCTGAAGCGGCAAAAAGAAGGACGATTGCATGGCGCGCCCGCTGCCACCGCTTTCCGTTTTGCGCGGTTTCAATTAGCATAATGGTTTGCTCCCGAGGGTTTTCGGAAAGAGGCAGTCGCATCAGCGGAGTCCGTCGTTTGTTGCGCCGGAGAGGATGTGCGCTGAAACAGCGCTTTTGGGGAATGATCGTGCAATGAGCTCCACTGTCGAGTCGAGCCGCGCACCCGTGCAGCCGTTGCCGCCGAACTTCGTCGGCGTGCAACCGGGCGGCGGGGTGTGCTATCGAATAGAGATGCTATGGGGCCGTTGGCGTCGGTGGTGGCTCAAGCGATTTCGGCCCGGCTATGTGGCGCGGATGGCGGACAAGCGGATCGGCAGCGCCGACGGCGCTCCGCACGAAGTTCTCGATCCCCGCGATTTGAAGTATTGCCGCAATCTCTGCACGTGCGATTGGTTGCCCGAAGACGACCCTTTTGCATGGCGCGGGCGGCTGCCTGTGGCCCGTTGGGGATGGGCCGAACTGCAAATCTTCGGCTGGCCGTTGGCGTTGGCCGCCGCACTGGCGGCGTGGTGGTTCTGGCCGCTGGCGTTTGTGCCAGCGGTTCTGCTCGGCCTTGTGCTGTTTTTCTTTCGCGATCCGCCGCGACGGGTGCCGGACGAGCCCGGACTGATCGTTTCGCCCGCCGACGGCCGCGTGGTCGAGATCACGCGATTGCCGCACGATCCGTTTATCGACGGCCCGGCGGTGAAGATCGGCATCTTCCTTTCGATCTTCAATGTACATATCAATCGTTCGCCGGCAAAGGCCAAGGTGATCGAGCTTCGCTATCACCCGGGCGAGTTCCGCAACGCGCTTCGTGCCGACAGCGCCCAGGCGAACGAAAACACATGGATCGGCCTGGAAGAAGACGAGCCGCCGCATCGGCGGATGGTGGTGCGTCAGATTTCCGGGGCCATCGCCCGGCGGATCGTGTGCTCGTTGCGGCCGGGCGAAGTAGTGGATCGCGGTTTCAAGTTCGGAATGATCAAATTGGGTTCGCGGACCGAATTGATTTTGGCCGACCGCGACGATTTGCGGATCGCAGTGCAACTCGGAGATCGCGTTCGGGCAGGCAGCACGGTGATGGCCCGCTATCCCGCGGCTTCGAAAAACGACTAGTCTTCGACGATTCGTTGGGACGACGGTTGTCCGCTCGTCGGCGGCCTGGAGACGTTGTGGGAACGGCAATGGAACGGCAATAGAGACTGTTTCTTAGGGCACGTGAACGCGCAGATGAAGCCGCTTCGAACCATCGCCGTTTTCCCCACCCTGTTGACATTGGGCAACTTGGTGTGCGGGTTCTTCGCGATCGTCGTGGCGGCGCGAATCGGCAAGCCCGAACTCGGCACGGTGCCGCAAATCAACGCTGCCGACTTGTACAACGCGGCGTTGAGCGGATGGCTGATCTTTCTCGCGATGGTGTTCGACGGCTTGGACGGGTATGTCGCCCGACTCTCGCGCACCAGCAGCGACTTCGGCGCACAATTAGACAGTCTGTGCGATTGCGTAACGTTCGGCGTGGCGCCGGCCTTCCTGCTGGTGAAGATGTGCCCGCGGTTCACCGCATTCCACAGTCCGGCGGTGTGGATCATCGCCGCCTCGTACGCGGCATGTGCGGCGCTGCGTTTGGCGCGGTTCAACGTCGAGACAAGCGACGAAGACGAGCACTTGCGTTTCAACGGACTGCCCAGCCCGGCCGGCGCCGCGGCCCTGGCCAGCTTCGCCATCATGCAACATGCGATGTACGAAGGCACCCGCCCGCTGGCATGCGCCGAAACCGTTGACGTGATCCTTCAAAACGCGCTGCCGTTTTTCGCGATCATTGTCGCGCTGCTGATGGTTTCGCGAATACCCTACCCGCATGTGGTCAATCAGGTTTTTCGCGGGCAGCGTAGTTTCGCCCATGTGGTCGCCGTGCTGTTCTCGCTGGTGGCCGCCATGGTGATGCGCGGCTACGCCCTGCCCATCGTAACAACGGCATTCGTGTTGTATGGTCCGCTGCACTGGGCGTATCTGCATGTGGTTCGTCGAAAGAAGGTGGAGGAGTCGATCTTCTGAGCCTATCAGGCCGTCGCGGCGCGCTGGTTCAAGTATGTCTTGGTCGAGAAAGCGGCATGGGAGAGATTCAAACGATGTTTTCCGGCATTGTCGAGGCGTTGGGGACGGTGGCCGAAATCAAACAGGAGCCGCCCGGGTGTCGTCTGATCATCCGCGAACCGAAGATCGCCGCCGAGACAGCGGTGGCCGACAGCATTTCGGTCAACGGCTGCTGTTTGACCGTGGTTGAAGTGGCGGGCGATACGTTCGCCTTCCAGGCGGGTCCCGAAACGCTGGCCCGCACCAACCTGGGCAAGCTGGCAGCCGGCAGCCCGGTGAATCTCGAGCGGGCGCTTGCGGTGGGCGGGCGGCTCGGCGGGCATTTCGTCAGCGGGCATATCGACGGCGTCGGCGAGGTGCTCCGTCGCGACGATCACGGCGACTGGTCGTTCTTCTGGTTCTCGGTGCCCAAGGCGCTGGCCCGGCAAATGGCTCCCAAAGGCTCGATTGCCGTGGACGGGGTGAGCTTGACCATTGTCGATAGCGAACCTGATCGGTTCAGTGTGGCGTTAATCCCGTACACCTTGGCCGTTACCACATTGGGGAGCCGGAAGGCCGGTGATCAAGTGAATCTGGAAACCGACATTCTGGCCAAATATGTCCAGCGGCTGTTCGAATCACAGCAATGGAAGTAGGTGCCGGCGACGGACCTCTTGGCTCGTAACGACAAATTGCGGCGGCAAGCACGATCGCGGAAGACGGGGAACGCAGCCATGCCCGAACTGATGCAACGATGCGGTGTCTGTCGCAGCTTGCTCGACGAAGAGGACGTGTTCTGCCCGAATTGCGGCACCGAAGCTCCCCCGCACGACGAGGCGCCCGCGGCGACGGCGGCAGTGTCGCGCACCGCAACCTACAACTTCCAGTGCGTCGGCTGCGGGGCGTCGATGAGCTACGACGCCCGGGCGCAGGCGCTGCGGTGCCCGTTTTGTGGCTCGGTCGAATTGGAGTCGCGGCCCGACGCGAAAATCCTTGCCCCGCAGCGCGTGGTGCCGTTTCGCGTCGGGCAAGAGGCGGCTATTTCGGCGATGCACGGCTATTTGCAGCGCGGGTTCTTTCGGCCGGGCGACTTGTCGCAGCAAGCGGCGGTGGTGAACATGCGGCCCGTCTATGTGCCCTATTGGGTGTTCACCGCCAGAACACACACGCATTGGACGGCCGACACGAATCAAACGCCCCCCGGCGCCCGCGGCGACTGGTATCCCCTGGCGGGCGAGCATCACGGATTGCATCAGGGGGTGTTGATCGGGGCCAGCGGCGCGCTGACTCCCGCGGAAACGGCGGGCTTGTGCCCCTTCGACCTGGGGCAAGGCCTGCCGCCGGAGCAGGTCGATTTAGACAACATCACCGTCGAGCAGTTCTCCGTGCCGCGAAAATATGCTCGGCCGTTGGCGGTCGGGGCGATCGAGGCGGCCGAGGCCGATGCCTGCCGACGAAAATACGTGCCCGGCGCGTGCCGCAATTTGCACGTCAACGTGCTGATCGACGGGATGACCAGCGAGCCGGTGCTGCTGCCGGTTTGGATCATGGCCTATCGCTATCGCGATCGGGTGTTTCGATTCTTGGTCAACGGGCAGTCGGGCCGGGCCTTCGGACAGAAGCCGATTTCGTGGTGGCGCGTTGCCTTGGCGGTGGGAATCGGTTTGGCGGTCGTCGCGGCGGCCGCGGCCATTGCCGCGTTGGCGACATCGTAAACAGGATGGGATGAAAGGCGCTGCTGCGCCGGTTCCGACGGGGCGGCCCGCAATGAGGGGGCAAACAGAAGCTCCCTCCGCGGGCGCAATCAGGGACGACGCAATCAGGGAAAGGACGACGATGGCACGCGAAGCCGTCATCAAAACGTGGTCGCAGGGCAACGAGGACGATCGCGACCTTCGCCCGCAAAGCATGCGCGAGATGGTCGGGCAGCGCGAAGTGTACGAACGCTTGCAAATCGCCGTCGATGCGGCGGCCAAACGGGGAGAACCGCTGGGCCATATCTTGCTCGACGGGCCGCCCGGGCTGGGAAAAACCACCTTCGCCACCTGCATTCCGCGCGACCTGGGCGTGAGTTTCCAAATCGCCAGCGGGGCGGCGCTGGCCGCGCCGAAAGATGTCATTCCCTATTTGACAAACGCGGAGGAGCGTTCGGTCCTCTTCATCGACGAGATTCATCGGCTGCCCAAGGCCGTTGAAGAGTTCCTCTACCCGGCGATGGAAGACTTTCGCATCGACCTGACCTTGGGCGAGGGCGTCAATGCGCGAACGATCAATATGCCGCTTCGCCCGTTCACCCTCATCGGCGCCACGACGAGAACGGGCCTGCTCTCGGCCCCCTTGCGCGATCGCTTCCAAATGCGCGAGCATTTAGACTTCTACACCGTGGCCGAACTAGCCGAGATCATCCGCCGCAACGCGGGAAAATTGCGAGTGGATATCGAACCCCGTGCAGCGGAAGAAATTGCCGCCCGCAGTCGCGGAACCCCGCGGTTGGCCAACAACCGTTTGAGATGGGTGCGCGATTACGCCCTGAGCCGCGCCGACGGACGGATCACTTACTCGGTGGCTTGCGACGCCTTGGCGATGCAAGGAATCGATCGGCTCGGGCTTGATCCGCAAGATCGGAAGTACTTGGAAACCATCGCACGGGTGTTCGGCGGCGGTCCGGTGGGCGTCGAGGCGGTCGCCCACACATTGAACATCGCGCCCGATACGCTGATCGACGAGGTTGAACCCTTCTTGCTTCGCAGCGAACTGCTGATCCGCACTCCGCGCGGCCGGCGGCTGACGGCTTCGGGCTTCGAACACTTGGGCCTAACGCAGCCCAACGAGCCGGGCGACGATCGCCCCGGGCAAGGCACGCTCTTTTCCTGACGTGCGCGGCCTCTGCCGCAGAGTCGCCCTCAGATCCCGAAGAATTGAGGTGCCGACTCGTCGCGGCGGGGGCACCGCGGTCCGTCGACGTTTCGGACGATTAGCGCAAATGGATCAAGGCGGCCACTTGCGAACCCGCCCAGCGGATCTGCGTTCTGCCCGGCCGCTGTGCAATTCTTGTGCCCACGGCAAGCCTCTGCCGAGAGATTGACGAAAACCGTCAGGAAGCTAAACAGTTCCAAACCATTGCATCAGCGGCCGTCGGCGCAACAAACGGGGATCTTGCGTGCGGGCCCGCTTGCCCCCCTCCGTTTTTCTCGGTTGTATTTAGAAAACTTTCTTGCACCCCAATCAACCCCCGTTATACTGAAGGCTGGGTTGTTCCGCGCAGGAGGAAATCGGCAAGCCGACTAGAGCTGAGGAGAGTCGCCATGTTGACCATCGCGCCGGGGGTGGAACTAGACGTGCAGCGCGGGCCCAATTGGCTACTCGTGCGAATCGACTGTCTCGACGCCGACCGTTGCGATTCGATTCCGTTGGCCGACGAGATATGGGAATTGCTCCAGCGGCACTTCACGTGGCGGCTGGTGCTCGACTTGGGCCGAGCGCCCTCGTTGAACCGTCATCTGATCAACGAATTGCTCGATCTCCATCGGCGCATCGCCTCTCAGGGCGGCGTGCTGCGGATTTGCGGCGTTTCGGCGCGCGATGCTCGAATGCTCGCCTCGTTGCGGCTCGACGACCGCCTGACGCCCTACGCGAACTGGGAAGAGGCCGTGCATGGCGCCGGCTGCGCGCGAAAGCCGCGCTGATGCCCGGCACGGTTCGGCCGATCGGTCAATCCCAGCACACTTCCAGTTCGTTCTCGATTTCGGCCACGCCGTCGATCGCGCGAAGCGCCTCCTGCGCCATTTGCTTCTGAAAGAAGCTGCCCACTCTTCCCCGCAACACAACCCTGCCCTGATGGGCTTCAAAGCGAAGATTGCGTCGGGCGAGATACGGATTGCCTTCGATTGCGCGGCTGACGCGGTCGCTCAAAGGACACGCGGCGACAGATGGGCAGGGGGGTGGTTCCGGCGAATTCGACGAGCGCGCAGCAGCAAGGTCAAATAGTTCGGCCATGGCTACAACCGGGAGGGAAGCAGTCAACAATTTAGCCGTCGCAGCGCGACGACCGACATGCGGGTTTGCTTTTTGCATCGGTTGATCGCCATCAAAAACAAAACCCTTTCTATTGGGCAATATGCGAAAATCTTTCCGCCCACAAGGGACCGCGCGCGTTATGTCGGTTGTAACGCCATCGGTGGGCCACAGGAAAAAAAATTTCCGCCAAACGTGCCATTATTCCGCTAAAGAGATTCACGCATCGGACAACAGATACCATGAAAGAGCCGGGGAGAGCTCCAAGAAAAGTACGCCTGGGAGCGGCTCAAAACCCCAAGTTCACTATTTCCCAGCGGCCCGAGAAGGTTATACCTCGGTATCAACCGGCACAAGCGACAGTTGACGGTGAATCTGCGCGGCAAAGACGGGATGATGGTCCTCAAGCGGCCAGTGAGCAGGCAGTGGGAGAAGGTTCGTGCTTTCTTTGCCGATTTAGCTGAGAATGCCGGGCCGGAAGACGGCTTTCTCGCCATCCTCGAAGTTTGCGGCAGGAACCCTTGGCTGCGGGAAATGATGCGGGAGTACGGCCAAACCGCCAAGCCGCAAACGTCACAAGGCTGCACTTGCCAGATACGGCAGCATCGGGCAAAATAGGGATGGCTGGGTGAAGCCGACCGCAGGCGGAGGTTAGCGAAATCGGCCGAGCGGTCCGGCGCCCCCCAAATAGGTGAAAACAACCGCGAGAGCGGCCGGCCGTGTTCCGAAACGGCTCGTTGGACGTTGCCGCGGGTTGGAACGCTCTCCCTTTTCGCTTTTTTGACTTCCCCCTCGTTGCGATGAGATCAAAATGCGGCTTTGACCCCTTTCGGTCAAAGTCCGCGTTTTTTTTGGATGATGAGGACTGCTATGAGTGAACGCATTCCGATGACTCGCGCGGGCTACGACAAGATCAAGGCCGAGCTCGAACATTTGCAGCACGTCGAGATGCCGAAAATCCTCGAACGGTTAGCCACCGCCCGCGCCGAGGGCGACCTGAGCGAGAACGCCGAGTACCACGGTGCGCGAGAAAGCCAGGGCTTGTTGGCGGCGAAGATCGCGGCACTGCAAAGCAAATTGTCGATGGCGATGATCATCGAAAACGCCCAGTTCCCGAAGGACGAGATCGGCTTCGGCACCCGCTTTCGCGTTCGCGACCTCGACCTGGGAGAGGAAGAAGAGTTTACTTTGGTGGGTCACGGCGAAGAGGACTTCGACCAAGGCAAGATTCTCGTCAATAGCCCGCTGGCCCAAGGGTTCATAGGCAAGAAGGCCGGCCAGCAGGTCGAGATTCAAGTGCCCCAAGGCCTGCTGCGATTCGAGATTCTCGAAGTCCACAACGATTGAGTCGGCCGCATTGTCCTTGGAAGAAATGCCGTCGCGGGCAGGTGCCGTTCGCCTCGAGTCCGCCGGGCGGCCCATCACCCCGGAGGCGTCGTCGAGCTGAGGCACAGCAGGTGACTGGAGAACTCACCATCGTGCTGCGGCTGACGGCAGTACCGGGAAATCGCCGTCGGGCCTCTGCTGCTTTTTCAAAGTTCCACGGTCGCTTTTGTTGAGGCCGCATCCCGCGGCCGGCTTCGATATCGCCCATGGCCCATTCCGCTAGCTCCGCGGCCTTCCCGCTGCCTCTGTTGATTACCGGCGTAACCGGCGTGCCGGGCTACAACGCGCTGCCGTACTTTCAGGCGCGGTACCCCGGCAAGGTATTCGGCCTGCGGCAAGCAGACAGCCCGATGACCGGCCCCGGCATCCTGGCGTGCAATGCCGAAGACGGCGAGCAATTGGCGCGGCTGTTCGATCGTTATCAATTCGCCGCCGTATTGAACTGCGCCGGCAACTGCGCGTTGAAGCCGTGCGAACTCGATCCCCAACTGGCCTGGCGCATTAACGTCGAGGGGGTTCGGAATCTCTTAAAATTGACGGTTGATCGAGGCGTGAGGCTGGTGCATCTCTCGGTAGATCTCGTCTTTTCCGGTTTGCGCGCGGGCGGCTATCGAGAGACCGATCCCACCGACCCGGTAACCGTTTACGGCAAGACGATGGTCGCCGCGGAACAAGACGTACTGGCCGCCGACCCGACGGCCTGCATCCTTCGCATCTCGCTGCCGATGGGCGTCAGTTTCAACGGCCACGCGGGGGCGATCGATTGGATCGTTTCCCGGTTCAAAAAGAATCGACCCGCCACGCTCTACTTCGACGAGGTCCGCACGCCGACCTTCACGGATTGTATGAACGAGTTGTACGAGACGGTTTTTCTGCGCGGGCTGAGCGGGCTGTTCCATGCCGGGGGACCGCGCCGATTGAGCCTGTACGAAATCGCACAAATCATCAATCGGTTCGGCGATTTCCCCCCAGATTTGTTGATGGGCATTCCCCGACGGCTCGCCGGACCGATCCCGCCGCGGGCCGGCAATGTCGCCATGGACAGCAGCAAATTGATCGCGGCGCTCGGATACGATCCGTTCGATCCCTGGCCGCTCGACGACGCCCATGTGCCGACCGATCGCAATTGGCACCGCCATCGTCCGTCGGGCGAACCCCGCTCGATGGAAGTGCTTTACGACCTGCTAGCCGTCAATCGCAACCGGAGGCTCCGAAAAACCGGCTGATTGTTCGGGATGATGGCACCGTTTTGCCGGCGGCCGCCCCCCCGCAGGCTCGGGCTTTTCCCGCGGAAAATCAGCACGGCATGACAAGGCGGCCGCCAATCGCAAAACCAACTCTCTCCGAAGGAACACCTTCGCGAGAATGTGCCGGTATCCGAAAGACGATCAGCCCTTGGCCGCGCCTTCGTCGCCGCCGCCCACCGTGGGAACAACCCATACCTTCAAATCGGCCTCGATCTCGCGGCCGACGTGGATCTGCACAGTGTACAGGCCCAGTTCCTTCAGCGGTCCTTTGAGCCGAACCTGATCTTGAGAGATGGTCACCTGGTTGCGCTTCAGGGCATTGACGATTTCGGCTGCACCGACCGAGCCGTACAAATGGCCTTCGTCGTTCGCGTTGGCTTCGATCGTCACACTGAGCTTGCTCAAGCTATCAGCCAGGGCCTTCAGCTCCGTCAAGCGCGCGCGCTCGATCGCTTCGAGCTTTGCCCGATGTTTCTCGACCATCCGCTTGTGATGATCGGTGGCCAATGTGGCCAAACCTTGAGGCAGAAGGTAGTTCAGGGCATAACCGCGTTTCACGCGAACCACCTCGCCCTGCTTGCCCAAGTGCTCGACATTTTGAATCAACAATAGCTCGACGCCGCCCTGCGGACTGACGGGCAATCGTTGCACGCGGCTGACCTTGCGTCTTGTTTTCGTGTTCGCCATCGCAAATAAACCTCAGCTAAGTGATGCAAGCTCGGCACGTCGCGGACAAGATGATGTTGCCGGGAGCCGCTCGT
>Ga0308417_1001735_pt1 | contig 14717 bp, 11 predicted proteins | sample HotsprSampleOS65_FD_203528 | JGI IMG/M metagenome (GOLD analysis project Ga0308417, IMG submission 203528) | Hot spring phototrophic mat microbial communities from Octopus Spring, Yellowstone National Park, Wyoming, United States - 20090730_OS65 ... | reverse complement strand
TTCGTCAAAACGACTTGCCCTGTCGGGCGCAGAGCGTAGGTTAACAACCAAACGGCATTGCCGATTCAACCACAGGGGAGCCGCCATGACCACCAACCATGCCAACTCGTTGCTGACGGCCGGTGTGCAGCGTTATGTGTTGTCCAACGGACTGACGGTGCTGCTCAAGGCCGTGCCGGCCAATCCCATCGTTTCCACGATGATTTGGTACCGCGTCGGTTCACGCAACGAGCCGGCCGGAAAAACCGGGATGTCGCACTTTCTGGAACACATGATGTTCAAGGGGACGCAGCGGCTCGGCAAAGGCGAGATTGACCATCTGACGCTGGTCAACGGCGGACGTAACAATGCGTTCACCTGGATGGATTTCACGGCTTACTACTTCACCTTTGCGGCTGACCGCTGGGAAGTCGCGCTCGACATCGAAGCCGACCGCGCATGCAACACAACCTTCGATCCGGCGGAGTTCGAGGCTGAAAAGCAGGTGGTGCTTGAAGAGCTTCAGATGTATTTGGACAGCCCGTTTGACGCGCTGGAGATGGAGGTCTGGGCGACGGCTTTTCGGCAGCATCCCTACCACGTGCCGACCATTGGCTGGCGCGAGGATGTCGAACATCTCACGGTGGATGACCTGCGGCACTACTACGAAAGCTATTACTGCCCGAACAACGCCACGCTGGTCATTGTCGGGGACATCCGCCCGGAAGCGGCTCTGCGCCGGATTGAGGATACCTTCGGGGCGCTTCCGGCGCGTCCGTTGCCGCCGCCGCCCCATGCCACAGAGCCACCCCAGCGGGGTGAAAAACGGGTCATCGTCAAAAAGCCGACGCCGCTGCCCCGGCTGACCATAGGCTACCACGTCCCGGAAGTTGCCCATCCCGACTCGTATGCCCTGCACGTCGCGTCCATGCTGTTGTCTTACGGGCGCACCTCGCGGCTCTATCAGCGCCTGCAGGAGAAAGATGAGTCCGTGACATTTGCCACGGCGCACTATGCCGAGCACATGGACCCGTCACTGTTGACGATAGCGGCGGAAGTCAAACCCAACCACACGCCGGAAGAAGTCGAGGCGGCGATTACCGAGGAAGTCGAGCGGCTTATCCATGAACCCCCGACCGATCTGGAGCTGGCCAAGGCCAAGCGGCAGACCGAGGCGCAGTTCATTCTTGGCAACGAGGAAATCCTCAACCAGGCCATGCTCCTCGGCGAATATGAAACCATCGCCTGTGGGGCAAAGATTCCCGAAGAAGCCCGTGGGTATCACTACCTTGACGCTTACCTGAACCACGTCCGGCAGGTTTCACCTGCTGACATTCAACGCACGGCGGCGCTGTATCTGCACCGCGACAATCGCACGGCAGGATGGCTGATCAATCCCTGATGAGCAGTGAGCGGTACTTTGATTGGCAGGGCTGGCGCTGTTTCTATCAGGCGGCCGGTGAGCCGGGAGCGCCGCCGGTGGTGCTGATTCACGGGCACGCCACGTCGCACTTCACCTGGCGGCATCAGGTGGCGGCGCTTCAGAAGGATTTTCAGGTCTTTGCTCCCGATTTGCTCGGATTTGGGCGCTCGGCCAAGCCGCGCGACGTGGCGTACAACGTGGAAGTCTGGACGGCGCAGATCACGGATTTCATCCGGTCAGTGATTCAGCGTCCGGTTCTGCTGGTGGGGAACTCTCTGGGCGGACTCATTGCTGCGCATATTGCCGACCGCCACCCGGCGCTGGTCTCGAAACTGGTGCTCATCGCTTCGGCCGGGGCATCAAGCTACTGGCAAAGTTCGCTGGTCAACTTTCCGTTCCTGCTGATGCGGACGCCCGTCATCGGACGGACGCTGTTTGACACTTTGGTGCAACAGCGGTTTGTCGAGTGGAACATTCGCCATCGGCTCTACGCCAACCCGGCGGCTGTGACCCCGGAGGTCATCGCCCACTACCGGGAATGTTTCTTTGCACCGGACAACCGCGAAATCGTGTTTGAAGTCACCAAGCAGTTCTATGACTTTGTGATGGACGACGCCATGGCCCGGCGGATTGCCCACCCGACCCTGTTGCTGTGGGGTGAACGGGATACCTTCGTGCCGCCCATTCGTGGGCGACAACTTGTACGGGTGATGCCCCGCGCCCGGCTGGAGGTGCTGCCCCAGGCATCGCACTGCCCGCACGAAGACCAGCCGGAGCAGGTCAATGCCCTTCTGCAGGCATTTCACCGGGAAGCCGACCCGGTGGCATCCGGCGGCGGAAATGGGGTGCGCCAAACTCAGCCGGATTGATTTCAGTGCCAATCCCAAGGCACCCCGGAACGAAATGCCGGAACAGAGACCATGAAAAAAACGGGCGACCGAAACAGGTCACCCGTCAGAAAGTGGTAGCTGGAAAGTCGTGGTCGGGAGTTGCTACTAGATGCCGCGAATCTGGGACGGCGGCTGGGTCAGCAATGTCATGATTTGAACTGTGCGAAGGGCGCTTCCGGCAACCCGGGTGTAGGGATACCGAACCTGCACAATGACCCGCTTGACCAGGTCGGTATTGCTTTCCGGCGGACAGTTACTGTCGTTGCGAAGATCGTAGCTGTTGTCGTATTCCTTGTCGAAACAGGCCGAGGTTGTAAAAGCCGTGCGTACCAGCACCCGCATCGTGAAGGATTCATAGCGTGGATCAATGCCGCTGCTGATTTCATCCGGGTCAGGTGCTGTACCCCGGATCATGTCCCGGCCGGGACTGCGGTAAACAGGCCGAAACTCTGGGGGAAAAATACCGTTAACGTCCGGGCGGTTGCTGAGCCGGATGAAGGTGTTTTGATTGCGGTTGCCCGGCTCTGGAATCCCCCCAATGGCATTCATCTCACGCATCATGATGATCTGGTTGAGTGTTTCTTCCGCGAGATTGCGTGCCAGGAGCAACTTGTTGGCATTGAGGGAGTTGGTCAGTGCGATGGACATAAACGCCAGCGCCCCAAACATCCCGACAAACAGAACCATCAGCGCTATGATGAGTTCGACGAGTGTCACTCCCGACTGCGCCCGCTGAAGTTGAATCCGTCGAACGGTGCGTGTGACGTGTCCCATGTGCATCCTCATGGACGGCCTCCGCTGAAACGTCAAGTTCGTCTGCTGCAACCAAGGAGCAAGTCTGATGCCACGCGGGTGGATAGTGCTAACTGTACTGACTGTGGAAATTTAGCCTTCGGAAAAGGTTTTGGGAGGCATAGCTGCTCTTCAAAACTGTTACAGAAGGTGACATTTCCTGAAGCCAATGGCCCGGCTTAGCCCTTCTCCGTGGCCGCCGGCAGGGCTTTGATGACCACTACGGTCAGGTCATCCCCCAGTGGGGCCGGACTGGCAAAGGTCCGGGCAGCATCGTAGATGGCGCGGGCCAATTCCTGGGCCGGCGCTTCCCGCTGGCGCTGGACGGTCTCAATCAATCTGGCCAGTCCGAATTCCTCCCCGTCCTGTCCGGCTTCGGTCAGCCCATCCGTGTAGAGAACAATGATGTCACCCGGCTGCAGGGTGCAGTAGCACTCGATGTACTTCCGGTCCTCGAACAGCCCCAGCACCGTGTTGCCACAGGAAAGTTCCTCGTACGTGCCATCGGCGTGGATAAGCAGCGCCGGATTGTGGCCGGCGTCTCCATAGCTGAACCGCCGGCTCGCCGGATCGAGCACTCCGTAAATCGCCGTGACGTACTGGGAGCTGTCGAGGCTTTCCCAGAGCAGGTAGTTGACCTTGCGCAGAATGACCCGGATGGAGAAGTCGTTGCGCACCTGGGCGCGCAGACAGGCCCGAAACGTGGCCATGATGAGCGCCGCCGGGATGCCCTTGCCGGAGACATCGGCAATGGCAATGCCGAGTTGGTGATTCGGAAATGGGATGAAGTCGTAATAGTCCCCACCTACGGCTTCGTTGGGAACGGTCAGCCCGGCAATGTCAAAGCCTTCCACGGTCGGCGCGCGGTCCGGCAGCAGGCTTCGTTGCACCTGGCGTGCAATGGCCAGTTCGCTTTCCAGACGGCGTTTTTCCAACCGTTCCTGGTGCAGAATGGCTTTCTCGATGGAAATAGCCGCGGCCGAGGCAAACAGGGTCAGTACTTCCAGGTCGGCTGCCTTGTAGGCATCCAGGGTGCGGCTTTCGAGATTGAGCGCCCCGATGATACGGTTGTTGGCAATGATGGGGACAACAATTTCCGACATTGTCAGCGGGTCGGAACTGATGTAGCGCTGGTCGTTGCGGACATCAGGAATCACAATCGCCCCACCCGACTGTACCACCCAGCCGACGAAGCCTTCCCCAAGGCGCAGCAGGCGTTCCATGGAAGCCTCATCGTAGCCACGATAGACCGTGGCCCGGATGCGGCGGTCGCGGCCGTTGGTTTCCAGAACGTAAATGGCGGCGGAATCGTAGGGTACGAACGACTTGACCGAATCAATGATGAGCGACAGGGTCTCATCCAGATCGAGTGACCGGCTGATGGTACGGGTGATGTCCAGCAGCAGCCGGAATTTGGTCTCGAAAGACAGGGCTTCCGGCGAAGTTGCCGAGGCCGTCGCCGAAGGCGCCGGGTCTGAGTCCGTGGAGAGTGCAGGCATAAACGAGTCCTTCCGCTGCCATGACCTTATCGCTTTCGGCGTCGCTGCGCCATGTTTTCACGGTGCCAGCACCTTGCTGATGCCCACGCCGGGCATCCCGGCGCTGCCGTCCACCCACCTTGGGAGAGTTTCCGGGAGGAAAACAGGTTGCCGACTTGAAAGACTGGTTTTGTAGTTTGAGAATCATTCTGAAACTGTTTTGCAACAGTTCTGTCTTATATCCGGCTTCAAGGGTAACTGTACGATGCGCATCCTGCTCGTCGAAGATGATGTGGATTATGCCGCTGTGGTGCAGGGCTATCTCCGGCGCATCACGGCGGAAGTCACGGTTCAGCACGTCACCTCACTGGCAGCCGCCACTGCCCTGGCCGTGGCGGAGCACTTCGATGTCGGCGTGCTTGACCTCAACCTGCCGGACTCCCAGGGAACAGCCACAGTCACGGCGCTGGCGACCGCCGCCCCGCATCTGCCACTCGTCGTCCTGACCGGCGAAATAGCCAGCGACACCGACCTGCAGGCCCTTGAAGCCGGGGCACAGGAATACCTTGCCAAAAACGAGCTGGGCGTGGTTCCGCTCCGGCGTGCCATTCGCTATGCGCGGGAACGGCATCGGCTGACCCGAGCACTGGCGCAGGCCAACCAGCTCAACCGCCTTGTACTCGACCACATGCCGACCAACATCAAGCTCCTTGATGCGGAAGGCCGCGTGCAGTTCATCAATCCGGCCGGGCTGGCCGCCCTGGGTCTGAGCGACCCCAGTGCCGTCCTGGGACACCCATGGTTGCAGCTTTGGGCCCCGTCAGCCGAACCAGCCATCAGTGCGCTGCTGGAGCAGGCCCGTGCCGGGCAGCCTTCCACCACGGAAGCCTTTTTGGCGCGTGCCGGCGCTGCGCAGCATTGTGCGCCGCGCTGGTGGCATATCACGGTGCTACCACTGCCGCCGAACAATGCCTCATCTGCCCGTTATCTGGTTGTGACCCAGGATTTCACTGCGCGCCACTTCCACGAAAAACACCTCTATCAGGCGCAGCAGACGGCGCTGCTCAAGCACATTGCGGCCGGGGTTGCCCATAACTTCAACAACCTGCTCACCGTCGTTCAGGGCTACAGTGAAATGATGCTGCGTACCCTGCCGGAAGAAGACGCGCGGCAGCGCCGCCGGGCCACAGACATTCGCCAGGCTGCCATTCGGGGCAGGCAACTCGTCGAGCATCTGCTGGCCTACAGTCATTTTGCCGAGCTGTCACCCAGGATCATTGACCTCAATGCGTTTCTGGAGCAGGAAGTAAAACTTTTGGAAAGTACGCTCAACCCCCTTGCGAGCCTTGGTTTTGAGCCATCGCCGGAGCCGCTTCAGGTGTATGCCGATCCGTGGTTGCTGTCCTCGACCCTGCTGACCTTTGTGCTCAATGCCAATGAGGCCATGCCGGAGGGTGGAACCGTGACGCTATCCGTCAGCCGGGTGACTTTGGATGCCACGTTTCTGAACCAACCGGCCGCTGACCGGCTGGTGGGTGATGTCGAAGCCGTGTTGTCCACCGGTTCGCCAGTGCCGTTGGTCAGAATCTCGGTCCGGGATACCGGCCCCGGCATGGATGCCGCAACCCTGGCCAACATTTTCACGCCGTTTTTCACGACGAAACCGGCGGACAAAGGAACCGGCCTGGGGCTGGCCACCGCTGCCGCTCAGGTGGAGCGGATGGGTGGATTCATCGGCGTGACTTCGCAACCCGGCACTGGGGCGCAGTTTGATGTGTACCTGCCTCTCGCTCCAGCCCAACCGGTGCCTTGAATGCCCATCTTGTGGGCAACCATAGCTGACGGTTGCCCACAAGGGCCCAAGGGAGAAGAAAAATCTCAGGGACGTGGCGCGGCAGCGCGGATAGCCGGTTCGACCATACTTTCAAACTTGGCAAAGTTTTTGACGAACATCTCGGCCAGCCGTTTTTCCTGGGCATCGAACGCCGCTTTGTCTTCCCATGTGTTGCGGGGATTGAGGATGCTGTCGGGAACACCGGGACAGGTCACCGGAACCTCGAAGCCAAAGACCGGGTTTTTGATGTATTCGACCTGATCGAGATGGCCATCCAGCGCCGCGTGCAGGATGGCGCGGGTGTAGGGCAGGCTCATCCGCTGTCCGACGCCGTAGGGGCCACCCGTCCAGCCGGTATTCATCAGCCAGATGTTGACTTTGTGCTGGGTAATTTTTTCACCCAGCATCCGGGCATAGACGCTTGGATGCAGCGGCAGAAACGGCGCGCCAAAGCAGGCGCTGAACGTGGCAACCGGTTCAGTGATACCCATTTCCGTGCCGGCCACCTTGGCGGTGTAGCCCGAAATGTAGTGATACATTGCCTGTTCCCGTGTCAGGCGGGCAATCGGCGGCAGGATGCCAAAGGCGTCACAGGTCAGCATGACAATATGACGCGGAATGCCGCCCAGACCATCGCGCGTCATGTTGGCAATCTGCGTGACCGGATAAGCACCGCGCGTATTTTCGGTGATGCTGGCATCATCGAGGTCGAGAATGCGCGAATGCTCGTCGAGAACGACATTTTCCAGAACCGTCCCGAAGTGGCGCGTCGCCGCAAAAATTTCCGGTTCGGTCACGGGGGAGAGGCGAATCATCTTGGCGTAGCAGCCACCTTCGATGTTGAACACCCCGTTGTCACTCCAGCCGTGTTCGTCGTCCCCGATGAGCGTGCGGGTCGAATCGGCCGAGAGCGTGGTTTTGCCGGTGCCGGAAAGTCCAAAGAAGATGGCAGTATCGTCTTTGCTCTTGCCGTAGTTGGCCGAGCAGTGCATCGAAAGCACACCCCGCTGCGGCAGGACATAGTTCATCAGGGTGAAGATGGACTTTTTGATTTCTCCGGCGTAGTGCGTCCCGCCGATAAGCACAAGCTTGCGGGCAAAATCCAGAACGACAAACGTTGGAGATTTTGTCCCGTCAATCTCAGGGATGGCGAGAAAGCTGGGGACGTGAATGACCGTAAATTCCGGGACATGCTGCGCCAGCTTCTGCGCGTCATATTCACGCAGAAACAGTGTCCGCGCAAAAAGGGCGTGCCAGGCCGTTTCGGTCACAACCCGGATCGGCACGCGGTAACGTGGGTCAGCACCGGCATAACAATCCTGCACAAACACATCCCGGTTTTGCAGGTAGGCCGATACCCGCAGGTAGAGTGCGTCAAACACGGACTGCGGAATCGCCGCGTTGTTTTCCCACCAGACACGGGCTTCTGACTCCTCGTTGCGGACAATGTACTTGTCCTTGGCTGAGCGTCCCGTGTGCCGTCCGGTGCGCACGACGAGCGCCCCATCGTGGGCGAGCAACCCTTCGCCGCGCTTGATGGCCTCTTCGTAAAGCACCTCCGTCGCCGAATTCCAGTAGATGGCCTTCTGGTTGGTCAGCCCATGATGCTCCAACCCATAGTGACTCTTACCACGCCCAATGATTTCGACCGTACTCATAGCTGACTCCAAGGCCGGGACAAAACCGGCCAGGAAAAAGAAAAAACCAGCCTGGGGACCGTGCTGGATGCTTGCGTGCTAACGCTAACACACTCACTTTTTGGGGTGAAAGTACCCCATCTGCAGGTGCTGTGAGGGATGGCTCCACCGGCTTTCACATGGTTTTTCCCCAGCGTGCTATCGTTACGGAAAACCGTCCGAAACTGCCGCCGCGTTCTGCTGTCTTCGTCTGGGGGCGCTTTGAGGTCTGGAAACTATGCCTGGTGGAAGTCTGCTGCTTTTGCTCGACGACATTGCATCCACTCTTGACGACATTTCGGTGATGACCAAGGTCGCAGCCAAGAAAACGGCGGGTGTTGTGGGTGACGACCTGGCGCTCAATGCCCAGCAACTGACGGGGGTGCGTACCGACCGTGAGTTGTCCGTAGTGTGGGCGGTGGCCAAAGGCTCTGCCATCAACAAGGTGATCCTTGTTCCCAGCGCCCTGGCCATCAGTGCCTTTCTGCCATGGCTGGTCATTCCGCTGCTGATGATTGGTGGCGCTTTCCTGTGTTTTGAAGGCGTCGAAAAACTGGTTCACAAATTGCTGCACCCGGAAGAAAACCAGGACGCAGCCGAAACTACGCCTCACGATGGTGCATCTGCTGATGCCACATCGGGCAACGAACGGGAAAAGATCAGAGGTGCGGTCCGAACGGATTTCATCCTGTCGGCCGAGATCATCGTGATTGCGCTTGGGGCAGTGGCAGCAAAGCCGTTCCCTACCCAGCTTGGTGTGTTGACGGCCGTGGCCGTGCTCATGACGGTTGGCGTCTATGGGTTGGTGGCCGGGATTGTCAAGCTGGATGATGTGGGGCTTTATCTCAGCCAGCGCCCGACTGTGCTGCTGCGGTGGCTGGGGCGCGGGCTGGTGGGATTGGCCCCCTATCTGATGAGGTTTCTTTCGATTGCCGGGACGGCCGCGATGTTTCTGGTCGGCGGCGGCATTCTGGTTCACGGTGTGCCGGTAGTTCACCACTGGGTCGAGGAACTGGAACACCTGGTGGCAGCCATCCCGACGGTGGGGCGCGCCCTGTCCTGGTTTGTCGGCCCGGTGGGCGATGGCGTGTTTGGCGTCCTCGTCGGTGCTGGCGTTCTGCTGCTGGTTTTGGTGTTCAAACAACTTGCCGGACGGTTCCGAATGCGTCCTGCGTCCTGAAGGCTATCCTGGATAGGGGAAACACCAGCATGAAACCTGGATGGGTGACGGTCGTGCTGCTGACCGGCATGATGTTGCCGGTGCAGGCGGCCGTGAATGCCAAGCTCCGTACTTTCGTCGTCAATCCCATTTACAGCGCGCTCATCAGCTTTGGGGTCGGAACGAGTCTGCTCGTTGTACTGGCCTCCGCTATGGCCTGGGCAGGCTGGGCCGGGCATCTGCGGGGTGCGGTCTCCGCTCCGTGGTGGGCCTGGGTGGGGGGGGCGCTGGGGGCGGTCTTTGTCACCATGGCCATTCTGGCTGTGCCGCGTATCGGCGCGGCCGGCTACTCGGTAGCCATTATCACGGGACAACTCATCGGGGCGCTGATCCTTGACCACTACGGTTGGTTGGGGCTGGCACAGCAGCCCCTGACCTGGTCACGCCTGCTTGGTGCCGTCTTGTTGCTGGTGGCCGTGTGGCTTATCCAGCGTTAGCCGTCGCACAAGGCTAGTCGCGGGGTGGCACATCCGGCGGACGCCGGTCGCGGGGACGGCTTGCATCTGGCAGCGGCGGTGGTTCTGTCACCGGCGGCAGCTCCGGTGGGGGAAGCTGGATGTCAGGTTCGACCACGCCGCCGGGCGTACCCATCGCGGCGGCATCCGCCTGCGTACAGTCCTTCTTCGGGGCTGTTCCGGCCAGAAACCACTCTTCGATGGTTTCGCCCTGGCAGGCCGGGGAAGGCAGAAGCCCGGTTTGCAAATCCACGGTCACTTTTTCCACGCCTTCGGCATCGGGGAAGGCATCGCCAGTCAGGTCAGGGCGAAACTTGAGAACGGCGCGCAGAAAACTGACGAAAATCGGCAGCGCTGAATTCCCTCCGGTGATGCCGAGTTGGCGGTTGTCGTCATATCCGACATAGACCACGCAGACCATGTGTGGTGTAAAGCCGGCAAACCAGCCATCGCGGCTCGTGCCGGTTTTGCCGGCCAGAGCCTTGGTCAGTCCGTTGGCTTTGGTGGCCGTGCCACGTTCGATGGGGCCGCGCAGCAGATGCGTCATGACGGCGGCGACCGCCGGGGAGATGACTGGTGTTGTCTGCGGCTCCACCTTTTCCACGAGGTTGCCTTTGCCATCGGCAATGAAGGTCAGGGCGCGGGGTTCGACCCGCGCGCCACGGTTGGGGAAAGCGGTGTAGGCGCGGGCAACTTCCAGCGGCGTTGCCTCTTTCGTGCCCAGCGCCAGACTCGGATACGCCTCCGGGCGCGGCAGCCCGAACCGTTCAGCCGTACGCGCTACCCGGTCGTAACCTACGGCCTCGGCGACGCTGACCGTAACGACATTGAGCGACCTGGACAGCGCCGTGCGCACGGTGACGTATTGGTTGCTGTAGGTCTGTCCAAAATTGTCAGGGCTGTAGGTCTGCCCGTTGCCGTAGGTGAAGGTGCGCTTCTCGTCCTTGAACAGGGATGATGGGGTGATGACCTCTTCCTCAATGGCCGCCGTATAGACGAAGGGTTTAAACACCGAACCCGGTTGGCGGCGGGCGTCCGTAACGCGGTTGAGCTGGGATTGCGAATAATCCCGACCGCCCACCATGGCCAGAATGTCTCCAGTGTGGGCATCGAGGGCGATGAGCGCAGCATCCAGCCCTGGTGCCGGCTTTTTGACGAGATTTGCCAGCCCCTTCTGGACGGCTTCGACCGCGGCCTGCTGCAGGTTGATGTCCAGCGTGGTGTAAATGCGGGCGGCCGGGTCAGAGAGCACCCGGTCGAGTTTTCGCTCGGCAAGCACGCTTTGCAGGTAATCCAGATAGTAGGGGGCATCGGCGTTGCTGCTGGCGCGCCGGGGCGCAACGCCAAGCGGGGCAGCCTTGGCTTTTTCATACTCGGCCGGGGTGATGAAGCCGACTTCGAGCATGTCGCCCAGCACCTTGTTGCGGCGTTCGAGGGCGCGTTCCGGGTGTTTGAAGGGCGAGTAATAGCCCGGACCGCGGATGATGCCGGCCAGAAAAGCAGCCTCCGGCAGGCTGAGCTGAATGATGTCCTTGCCGAAGTAAAACCGCGCTGCTTCACCAAAGCCGTTAATGGAATAGCTGCCATCCTGCCCCAGGTAAATCTCGTTGCAGTACATCTGGAAAATCTGGGGCTTGGTCAGGCGCGTTTCAAGGATGATGGCAATGTAGGCTTCCTTGAGTTTGCGGCTCAGCGTGCGCTCCGGCGTCAGGAAAAAGTTTTTGACAAGCTGCTGGGTGATGGTTGAGCCGCCCTGCAAGCCGCCGTCCCGATCTGTGAAGTTCCGGTAGATGGCGCGGGCCAGTCCGCGCAGGTCAATGCCCCGGTGGTCGAAAAACCGCCGGTCCTCGACGGCGACTACGGCCTGGACGAGTACCTTGGGCAGGTCATTGAACTCGACGATCTTGCGCTTTTCCCGTTCCCTGTTGAGCGCCGTCAGCAGCGGCGGTTCCAGCAGGCATTCGGTGAGCGGTTGCTGGTTGGGGAGTTCGACGATGTTGACCGGCGTGTTACCGTTGAACCGGATGCGGACGGAAGGGAATTTCTGTCCGGCCAGCGGCGCATCGGTGCTGGGGAGAATGTCGAGCCGGTTGCCATCGAGCAGGTAGCGTCCGCGCGTGGTGTCACCTGCCTGGGACTGGGCAACGTAACCGGCCCGGTTCAGGTATTCCAAGATTTGCGCCTTGCCGAACGGGCCACCTTTGATGATACGCGCCGGAGCCGCATAGATACCACTGGACCGGACAAAGGACTCCCCCCGCAGCTTCTGGTCAATCATCGTCGAGAACACGACGTAGTAGTAGGTCAGGACGATAACGATCGGGAGCAGGGCCAGCGCCAGAAAAAAAACACGCCGTGGCGTAATGAGCCGTTGCCACCAGTGTTTGGTGCGAAAAACCCGCGGGTCGTTCTTGAAAGCTGGGTGATTTCCGGTCATGAGGCCATCGTACGGTGTTTTCTGAACTCACCACCCCCTTGCCAGAACTTTACGCTTGTTGTCAGGAGTTTTTTTCATGGATTTCACTGGGAAAGTCATCCTCATCACGGGTGGCAGCCGCGGCATCGGACGGGCTGCGGCGTTGAAGTTTGCCCGGCACGGCGCCGATGTGGCGCTGGCCGCGCGGACGGCGGCTGAGCTTGAAGCGGTAGCCGGAGAGATTCGCGCCCTGGGGCGGCGCGTTGTCGCCGTGCCAACCGATACCACCAACCGTGAGCAGGTGACAGCTTTTGTGGCGGCCACCATAAGCCAGCTTGGCCGCATTGATGTGGTTGTCAATGCCGCCGGGATAGGGATTCTCAAGCCGTTTCTGGAGTTGACCGAAGCCGATCTGGACCGGATGCTGGCCGTCAACGTCCGGGGCGTTTTCAACGTAACACAGGTGGCGGCACTGGAGATGACGAAAACCGGTGGCGGGATCGTCATCAACATTCCAGGGATCCTGGGGCGGGCAGCGATGATGCAGGCCGCCGGATACTGCGCCTCAAAGTTTGCCGTCACCGGTATGACCCGCGCCATGGCGCTCGACTTGAAGCGCAACGGCATCCGCTTTACGCTGCTACACTTTGGCGGTGTGGATTCACCTTTTTGGGATACCATCGCCATGCGCGTCCAGCGGGACAAAATGCTGTCGGTCGAAGAAGCCGCCAACGCCATTCTCTTTGCCGCCTCGCACACCGGCAACGGCGTGCTGAACGAACTGGTGCTCCAACCGGAAAGCCATCAGATGTGAGTTGCCATCAACCCCCGGCAGGGAAGCCATGGCTTCTCTGCCGTCTTTGGGTGTAGGGTATGGAAATCGTCACGCGCATTGCCCGAATGCGCCATTTGGCGCCGCGCCTCAAGCAGGACCGGAAAAAACTGGCGCTGGTGCCAACGATGAGCGCCCTCCACGAAGGCCATCTCAGTCTTATCCGCCGGGCGCAGATTCTGGCTGATGCGGTGGTCGTTTCGATTTTTTTCAATCCGATTCACTTTCAGGCCGGAGAGGAGTTTGATGTTCCGGCCCGTGACCTGGCGCGTGATGCCGAGCTGATGGCCAAGCGCGGAGTGGATGTTTTGTTTGCGCCGAGTGTGGACGAAATTTACCCGGAGGACATGCTGACTTACGTCACAACAGACACCCTGGATTGCCGGCTGTGTGGGGCCCAACAGCCTAACTACTTTCGCGGTGTGACGACCATTGTCAACAAGCTCATCAACATCGTACGGCCGGACTACACGCTGGTGGGGCAGAAGGATGCCCAGCAGTCCATCATCATCCGCCGGATGGTACGTGACCTGTCCATGGACACTGAAGTGGTCATCTGCCCGACCCACCGTGAGCCGGATGGACTGGTGACCTCTTCCCGGAATGCACTGCTCAGTGTACCGGAACGGCAGGCGGCCACGGCGCTCTACCGTGGATTGCAGCAGGCGCAGAAATTGGTTGAGCGAAATGGCGTCCGGGATGCGGAAACCCTGATCGGTGCGGTCCGGCAGGTGCTTGACTCAGAACCGCTAGTGCGCCCGGAATACATTGCCCTCGTGGATATGGAAAATCTGGCCCCGCTGACAGCGATTGCAGAAGGTGAGGAGTGCCTGCTTGCCCTGGCGGCATACGTCGGGCAGGTGCGCCTTACGGATAACATCATTCTCGTGGGGAGTACGGAATAACCTGGGTGCAATGGCTTTCTTGCCGTGAACTTTTTGAGAATGTTACTATGCTGCCGGTTGGCTGGCTTCGTGGCAGACCGGTAGCTATGGGCAGCTTGCCCTGAACGGCGACTTGGAGGCACAAAGCACCCGGAGCATGCTTGGGGTATGGTTTGGGGTGGTACGGGTAACTCGTCATGTTCTGCCCAAAGTGCGGTACTGAAAACCGTCCAAATGCTCGTTTCTGCAAAAGCTGTGGTCACGCTTTCGCCGGGGGTGGAGCCGGTGACTCAGCGCCGCTGACTGGCCCCCCGTCCATTCAGCAAACCTTTGTCATGCGTTCGGTCGGCCCTGATGACCCAGGGCGGACAAACGTCTCCCTGCCGGCTCTGGAAGTACAGCCGGAGACCGCGCCGCCAGCCGGTCAAACCTTGGACAACGGCCATCACGGGGACGGTTTCATTCTGGGAGACATCTCTTCACCCAACCTGCGGCTGGATGCGCCACCACCAAGCGCTCCTATTGGGCCGGAATCCATCCCAGACCTGTTTACAACGAACACTTCCACCCCGCAGTTTCCGCCAACGCTCATCCCACCGCCAGCCTCATCCCCACTGCCGCCACCGGCAAGCGGTTTTTCCGTGCCCGATCCGTTGGCGACCAAGACGGGCACACCAGCAACTTCTCCGCCAACACCATCAACACCCATCCCCCCCCCGCCAGCTTCATCCCCACTGCCGTCGGCAAGCGGTTTTTCCGTGCCTGATCCGTTGGCCAACCGAACGGGTACACCGGCAGGGGGAACACCAGTGGTTACGCCGCCAACCCCGCCGCTCAAC
>Ga0308417_1001732_pt1 | contig 14730 bp, 14 predicted proteins | sample HotsprSampleOS65_FD_203528 | JGI IMG/M metagenome (GOLD analysis project Ga0308417, IMG submission 203528) | Hot spring phototrophic mat microbial communities from Octopus Spring, Yellowstone National Park, Wyoming, United States - 20090730_OS65 ... | reverse complement strand
CTCTGGCAAGCCGAGTGGGTCAAAGCGCAGCTCGAACGGGCGGTTCCGACCCGTCGTGTAGCCATTCAAATCATCAAAACGACGGGGGATGCCATCCTTGACGCGCCGCTCTCGAAGATTGGCGGCAAAGGTGTCTTTACGAAAGAGATCGAGGAAGCCCTGCTGGCCGGGGTTGTGGACCTGGCCGTTCACAGCCTGAAGGACCTGCCGACGCGCCTGCCGGACGGACTCAAGCTGGGCTGTGTGACCCAGCGGGAGGATGTACGGGATGCCCTCGTCGCGCGGGATGGCATCCGGTCACTCGATGACCTGCCGCCCAAGGCGACCATCGGTACGAGCAGCCTCCGCCGCCAGGCACAGCTTCTGGCCCGGCGTCCCGATCTGCAACTGGCTGACCTCCGTGGCAACGTCGGCACCCGCTTGCAGCGAGTTGACGAGGGGCGCTACGACGCCATCATCCTGGCCGCAGCCGGCTTGAGCCGACTGGGCTTCGAGGCGCGCATTGCCCAGCGGATTCCAACCGACATCATGCTGCCGGCCGTCGGCCAGGGGGCACTGGGCATTGAGATTCGGGAAGGTGATAGCACGACCCAGGCAGCCATTGAGGTTCTGGCCCATCATCGCACCTGGCACGCCTGTGAAGCTGAACGGGCTTTTCTGCATGGGCTGGGGGGTGGCTGCCAGGTGCCCATCGCCGCCCACGCCGTCGTGGACGACGAAGGCCGGCTCCGCCTGCGTGGTCTTGTGGCCCGCGTGGATGGGACGCGCCTGGTTCAGGATGAACTCACCGGCGACGCCCGCTTTGCGGAAGACATCGGCCGGGAACTGGCCGAACGGGTACTGGCGCAAGGCGCAGCCGAATTGCTGGCCGAACTCCATACCTGACCCGACGCCGAGAAAACGGTGGGACGTGGCGCTTCCTGAAGCCCCTGAAAAAGGCAGCCTCCCTGCACCACTTGACGAAGCCGAATGACCTTCCGCACGATACCAACCCGGCCGGGCGGATGCCCTGCTGACCCACAAGAGTATCCACCCTGCCTGACGGCCTGATGGAAGGAGTTCCGGCTTTTCATGTCTGCACCATACCGCCAACGCTTCTGGACAGGCAGTTTGTTCATTGCCTGCCTTGTTTGTTCACCCCTGCTTGTGCCGGCACAGGAAGGGGCCACTTCTCCCAAACCGGCGACGCCCAAAGCCGCCAAAAAGCGCGTCAAAGCCAAACCAACGACTGAGGAAAACACATCTCCTGTAACCAACCCGGCTGACCTTCCGCTGGGCGTGCAGGACAATCTGGCCGAAGCCAGACGGCTTCAGGAACAATACCGGCGTGAGGAAGCCGCGCGCCGACGCGCAGAAGCTGAGGCCCGCAAGAAGGGACTCCCGTGGCCGCCGCCGGAAGAAACCAGCCCGGAACAACCTGCCACACCATCACCGTCCATAGCCCCCCAAACGGTTTCCCAACCGGCGCCACCACCTGAAGAAGAAACCCCACCGCCACCCACCACCCCACCGGTGGAACAGCAGATGACAACACCACAGCCTGAAAGCCAAAGTGGGAACGGCGCGCAAGACGCCAAGCCGGCACCACCGGCGCTACCGGCTGGAGGAAAAACCATCATCCGCACCTGGCCGCAAGTCAGAAAGACAACCAAGCCCAGCCCACCGCAATAGCCGGCACCATCCAAACCAACACAACCAAAGCCACCCGGCGGGCGGGGCGGACTCCATTTTCAGGACCTGAAACAAACCTTGAAACATCGCCGAAACGCCCGGCGCGTACCGTTGAGTAGTCGCTCCCACACCTGAGTTGAGTAGTCGCTCCCACACCTGATTGGATAAATCCCCGAGACAAAGGCTGAGATGAAAGGAAGGACCGCCATGAACCCGAAGTACACGACCGCCGGCCTGGCGTTTGGTCTCCTCGTTGCCCTTGCACCTGACACCGCGCTGGCCCAGAACCCAAAGCCACAGGTACGTCAGAAAGCTTCCACCCGCAGTGCTTCCCCTGCCCCCCAGACCACTAACAACCCTGCTGACCTGCCGATTGGCGTCCTGCAGGGTATGGAAGATGCCAAGCGTTATCAGGAACTCGTCCGGCGGGCCACACGCGAAGGACAGCCCGCCCCGCCACTGCCTTATGCAGCCCCAACCCCCAGACCGGCGGCCGTGCCACCGGCAGGAGCAGCCTATACCCTGCCATCAGGTGTACCCACCGCGCCGAGCCGGTCAGAGGTTTCAGGCGGTATGTACACGGTGACCAGTCCATATCAGCCTGTGGTGACACCGGCGATGGTGCCTGTGCCTGCCAACAGGCCACAGGCGACGCAGTATCTCCAGTCCCCCATGCAGCCGCCGATCAGACCGGACATGACATTCGGCCAGGCAAGACCGCAGCCGACAACACCACAACCGTCAGAGCAGGATCTGAACAACCTTCGTGAACAAATCGAAGCCCTCTACAATACTCTCCACCACAGCGGGGACTTCGGCATTGATCTGTCTTCCCCGTCTTTGCCGGTTGCCAGTCCACCCTCCCGTCAGCCCATTTCGATGCCCGGGCCAGGACCGAGAAGCCTTCCCTTTGGTCGTAAGCCGTAACCTGACCTGACATTCTCCAGCAGACAAAAAGGCGGGGTACACACGGTGTACCCCGCCTCCATTTTTAGGCTTCGGTTTCCCGACTACGGGACAGAGACCGGCGGCAGCTTGGGCTGCCCGTCCCAGTTACCGATGAGCGGCACGTCCCCCGGTGCGCCGTAGTTCACCCGCAACTCCGGCGTCCCGCCCGTGTTTGCCGTCCGCAACTGGAACTGGATGGTCCCCCCAAGGTTCACCACCACGCCCACCGTGGCAAACCCCTGCCGAAGCCAGTCCCCGGCTACTGGTGCAACCAATGTTCCGGTTGTCGTCACTTGGAAGACGGCATCCGGTGGGCCACTCGTGTTCGCATTTTTCAACAAAAACTGCCCATTGCTTGGTCGGTACAGTCCCAGCCCTGTCACTGCGATTCCGAGCGTCCAGCGCCCGGCCACCGGCCGGTCAGAAGCCTGGGCCCCGGTAATCACCACCGTCAGGTCGGGATTCCCGCCCACATTCGTATTCCGCAAGAAGAATGTCTGGTTGCCCGGACGATACACACCGCAGGTCACAGTTCCATTCCCGTCCCAGTCACCCGCGATCGGGATGTCACCGGGTTGCCCAAAGGCGAATGAAACATCGGCAAAGCCGCCGGTGTTGTTGTTGATGAGGAAAAAGGTCATCACCCCGTTGACATTCCGGTAAATGCCCGGCGTGTCAATGCCATCCCCATCCCAGTCACCTGCAATCGGCACGTCCCCGGCCGTCCCGTAGAAAAAGTCCTGGTCGGCAAAGTCTGAAATCAGCCGGTTTTTCAGGTACATATACCCGTTCGACGGCCGGAACATCGCCATCGTCGCGCCCAACGGCGCGCCACCAATGCCGCCGGCCTGCGTCACCGTCACCACCTGCCCGGCCACAAAAAATGTTCCCGTGCGTGGCGTGGAGCGTGGGTTGCGCCCGACACCAATGGTCAACGTAGCGTTGCCGATGCCGGAAATCACCAGCCGCCGATCCACTTGTCCCAGTTCATCCACCATGCGTGGTGTCACTTCCTGTCCGTTGGCGAGTCGCGCTGAAATGAGCTTGATCCATGGCGCATCCGTGCTGCGCACCCGCGCTTCCCAGGCGCAGCTTGGGCCCGTCGTCACCGTCAGTGTCACATTGTCAACGGCTTCTCCACCCACATTGAGCGCAGTTGGCGAGACCGTAAAGAAACACAGCCCTTGGGCAACGGTCAGGATCAGCCCCTGGGTGACAGCACCCAGACTGTTGGCAGCCCGAACCACGAGATTGTAGGTGCCTGCAGTGCCAGCTCCCGGCGTACCCACCAGTGTGGCGACACCAACGCCGCCAATGAACCGCACTCCGGCCGGCAGGTTTCCGCTCACAAGGGTAATGGTGGGAGCCGGGCTGCCGCTCGCGGTGATGAGGAAACTTGACGCCTGCCCCAAGGTGAACGTCACGGTGTTGGGACTGGTAAAACCCGGTGCGGTATCGGCAGCGCCGTTCTGCACAATCGTCAAGGCATTCCCACCGGGATCGAGGGTCAGCGTCGCCGTGCGTTGTGAGCCGGGATTTGGTGCGACCTGGAAACTGATGTTGGTCAACAGGTTGCCAGCCGTGGGAAAGCCTGTGATCCAACTGGGCAAACCCGCTACGCTCCACGGCCCGACGGCATTGATGGCAACTTGTGGCGTTGCACCGTCAGACGGCACCTGGAGTCCCGATGTGGAAAAGATGGGGTTGACCGTCCAACCCAAGTCGCGGAAGAGGTTGAGCGTCAGGTCCTGGGTACGCGGCAGGCGCGGGTTAATCGCTGGCTCCATCAGCAGCCGTGGGCGTACAGTGTTGTCCCAGTGCGACACCGAAGAACCCGCCTGCCGTGGATTGGGAGCAAACATGCGAATCCGTCCGTTGGTCGTTCCGGCAGGGCGGGTGGGGTCAAGGCGCAGTGTGGCCGTGACACTCCCGCTGGACAGGAAGTTGCGCAGGGTTGTGCCGTCTGCCTGCGAAATTCCGACAACCGGGATAGTGATGTCTGGGGCGGTTCCGCCGGGGATGAAGCCCCCCGTCGTGTTGTTGGCAATGATCAGCCCCTGCGCCCCGGCCTGCTGAGCGTTGGCGGCCTTGTCCACAAAGGGACACTCGCCCCGGTCCACCAGAGCAAAGTTGGTGTTGACCGTGCCCGGATTCGACAGCGGCCCACAGGCCAGCGGCGGCTGGGCCGCCACGAGTGGGCGCGTCAATCCGCCCAGAGTGATAGGGCCGCCAAACGTGGCCTGGTTGACGGCAATGAACACTGGCGGCTCACGCTCGATCCGCAGCACCGGCGATGGCTCTAGCGCAACTGGCAGCACGCTCTGGGTCGTGGGGCCAGTCCAGGTCAGGTTTCCGGTGTTGGTGGCCGATGCCTGCCGCTGTGCGGCCGTCATCTGGTTCCAGTTGAGGTTGAGATTTTCATCCCGGAGAAGGCGGGCATAGCAATCGGTGAAGCCGCCATCCGGGTTGGTATCATCCGCGCCGGCATTGCGTCCGTTGGCAGTATTGACAAAGGTGCTGAAGCCCAAACCGTGGGCGAATTCGTGCAGGACGACCGTGAGCAGGTCAACCTGGTCGGGCGGCGCGTTGTTGTCCAGTCCAAGGTAAAAGTTGAAGTTTGTGCTGAAGTTGGTGTTGATTTGCGCGCGCGGCGGGTTCTGCGGTGACAGGTCATTCCCGGCCAGCGCGTTGGCCAGGGCGTAGTGGTACCACGTATCCCCAAACGGCGCATTCGGGAAGCCACGGAAGATGGATGTCGTTCCAGCCGAGCCAAGCACCCCGCTGCCCAACGACGTGAACCGGCCTTCAACAACAATCGGCACGTTGCTGCGCAGCGTCGCGCCCCAGATTTCAGCCGCGCGCTGAAAGACGTTCAGGCGCTGCTGGCCAAGGGTCGTCCCCGGGTTGCCGCCGACCGGAGTGGCGGGCGTCGGATCGTTGAAGCCGACGCCAGGTTCATTCACGTTCCGAATGATGATGGTCGAACCCTGTGGGTTCTCGATGCGGACTTCAGACCGGGTTGCCAGACTCGTCACCACGCCAGCCGGCTTACGGAGCGGCGGCAGCACGAGGTCACGCCCGGCAGGGTGGTCGTTCTGGCCAGTGTGCTGATCATCCTGCCCGCCAGCAGCTTCATCGCCGCCACGCAGGAAGGCTTCCGCTTCGGTGACGCTGCCCACACAGCGCACGGAAATCCGACCGTCGGCTTCGGTACGCGCCAGGGCGACGTGCTGGAAGCCGTCGCCAAGTTCCATCATCAGGGCACCGTTTTTGAGCTGGCGGCAGGGAAGTCCCTGTGTCTCCCGGCGCGTAGCCTGGGCAACGAAATCAAGGGTCTCCCGGAGCGGGTCCTGGTCCGCCTTGGCGGCAACCGGACTTCCCCATTTCGTGTCAGACAGGAACGCTGAAGGCAGACCGGAGACGGCAACCAGTCCCATGAGGACAAAGACGCCGACCCGCGAAGCAAAGGACGAACGATGCGGCTTCCAGTACATAAGTCTCTCTGAAGGTTGGACTTTGAATGGCAATGTATGGGCAACAGGGTGGGCCGCAGCATAAGCAATCCCGTCCCAACCTAACAAGACCTTCCACAATGACCTTTTGCCCCGCAGACGGCCGCAGCATTGACCTGGCAAACCAGAAACTTGACAGATTCAGCCGCCGGTCACTAGACTTCCGGCTTTGCCCTTAAGTGCCGCCTATCGGCGTCAGCCGGCGATTGTCACGGGGAAGCAGGAGATACGCCATGTCTTATGCCATCATTGCCACAGGTGGAAAACAGTTTCGGGTTGCCGAAGGGGATGTCATTCAGGTGCCGAGCCTGAAAGCCGAGCCGGGGCAGACGGTGCAACTCGATGTGCTTGCACTGCACACCGGTTCGGAATTCAAGGTCGGGACGCCACACCTGCCCGGTGCCCGTGTCACGGCTTCGGTCATCGGGCATGGGCGCGCCCGGAAAATCATTGTCTTCAAGTTCAAACGTCGGAAGCAGTACCGGCGCAAGCGTGGGCATCGCCAGAACTTTACGGCGCTGCTGGTACAGAAAATCGAAGCCGCCGCGTAGTTCGTTTCTGCCTCCTGTCCGATCCCATTTCATCTACGAGGTCATACCAGCCATGGCTCATAAAAAAGGCGTTGGAAGTTCCCGCAACGGGCGCGACTCGCACGCGAAGCGCCTCGGCGTCAAGCGTTTTGGCAATCAGTTCGTCAAGGCCGGTGAAATTCTGGTTCGGCAGCGCGGCACCCGCTTCAAGCCGGGGCGCAATGTCGGTCTGGGGCGTGACCACACGCTCTTTGCGCTGACGGCCGGACACCTGCGTTTCCGCGACCGCGGACAGCTTGGGCGCTACATCGAGGTCATTCCGCTGGAAACACCACCGGCCACGACCGAAACACCCACCACGGCCTGAGAAGGACTGACTCCCAACGCCGGCGCCCAGAAGTGTTGGCGTCGGTGATGCTCCCGGCAACAGCACCCAACGGCAAGCCCAAGGTTTCTGACCAGCCTTGGGCTTTGTGCTTTGTTCCATGTTTGTTGACGAAGCCATCATCTATGTCGCTGGCGGCAACGGCGGTAATGGCTGTATGGCCTTTCGCCGTGAGAAGTTCGTGCCACGTGGTGGGCCTTCCGGCGGTGATGGCGGCGACGGTGGCACGGTCTATCTGCGGGCCAGCCACCACACCAACACGCTGCTCGCCTTTCGCTACAACCCGCGCTATGCCGCCGAACGCGGCGGCCACGGTGAGGGCAGCAACCGTCACGGGCGGAACGGCGCCGACTGCATCGTGGATGTCCCGGTAGGCACACTGGTCTATGACGCCGACACCGGAGAATGCCTGGCCGATTTGACCACGGACGGTCAGATGGTGGCCGTGGCCCGGGGCGGACGCGGCGGACGCGGCAATGCCCGCTTTGCCAGTTCGGTCAACCGCGCCCCACGGCAGCACGAACCGGGCCAACCGGGTGAACGCCGCACCCTGCGGCTCGAACTCAAGCTGCTGGCCGACGTGGGACTGGTGGGCTACCCCAACGCCGGCAAGTCCACCTTCATTGCAGCGGTTTCGGCGGCGCGGCCAAAAATTGCCGACTACCCGTTCACCACCCTCGTGCCCAACCTGGGTGTCGTCGGACTGGAAGATTACCGGAGCTTTGTCATTGCCGACATTCCCGGCATCATCGAAGGGGCCCACGCAGGGCGTGGACTCGGCCTGCAATTTCTCCGGCACATCGAGCGGACGCGGCTGCTGCTGCACCTTGTGGATGTGTCGCCAATGGCGGCCCAGGACCCGGTGACGGCCTACAACGCCATCGAAAACGAGCTGGTGCGCTATGACCCGGAACTCGCCGCCCGGCCGCGCCTGGTCGTCGCCACCAAACAGGACATTGCCGATCCAGCCCGGACAGCCGCGCTCCAACAGCACTGCCAACAGCTTGGCATTCCCTGCTTTCCGGTCTCAGCCGTGACCGGCGAAGGCATCCCGCCGCTCATTCAGCAGGTGGCACGCCGGCTTTTTTCCTGACCTTCCTAAGCCTGGCGCAAGCTGTCCGACGCAGTGCGAAGGGCGCGGGCTGCCGCAACGCCGGCCACGTAGCCGCTTGACCACGCCCACTGAAAGTTGAAGCCCCCGATGCGGCCGTCCACGTCGCAGATTTCCCCGCAACAGTACAGCCCCGGACAGCGCCGCGAGGCCATGCGGCTGACATCGAGTTCCCGAAGTGGCACGCCGCCAGCCGTCGTTTCCGCATAAGTAAATCCCCGGTCGCCAGTGACCGGTGCCGCCCACTGCAGAACGGTGGTGATCAGCGCCTGCCGTTCGGTACGGGTCAGTTGTGCTCCGGTACGGGTGAGGGGAACGGCAGCCAGTTCGAGCAGAAGCTGCGCCAGACGCTCCGGCAGATACTCACTCAAAAACCGCAGGAGGGTCGTCCGCCCCAGCGACAGCAACTGCTGTTCAAACCTGCCCGGCGGGAGTTCCGGCAACCAGTTGATGACAAGCTGCGCCGCCAGCCCTTTCTGCCGCGCCGCCAGCCAATGCCGACTGATGTCAAGCGTCGCCGGGCCGGACAGCCCAAAATGCGTACACAGCAGCGACCCCGTGACGGCTGCCAGCGTCTTGCGGCCCACTTTGACGGACAGGGTGGCCGGCGTACTGATGCCACGCCGGTCACACAGGGGATGGTTCGGCGGAAGCAACAGTGGGACGAGCGCCGGAAACGTCGGCGTGATGGTGTGCCCCAGTGCCGTTGCCAGGTGATAGCCGGAGCCATCCGAACCCGACTTGGGCAGACTCCTGCCGCCCGTGGCGAGAATGACCTGCCGGGCCGCCACTGTCCCCCAAGGGCCGCCAACCAGAAACCCCTGTGCGGTCGGTTGCACGACTTCAACCCGGCAGGGATGGCGACACTCAACCCCGGCCGCTGCGGCTGCCGCGAGCAGGGCATCGAGGACCGTCCGTGCGCGGTCAGTGACGGGAAAGAGCTTGCCGGTGGCTTCCCGCTTGAGCACGACGCCCAGTTCATTGAAGAACGCAACTGTGGCAGGTACATCAAACTGCCGCAGCACAGGGTGAATGAAGGTCGGCCCGGAGCCGGCAAAATCGTCAGCCGTCACCTGTTCGTGGGTCACGTTGCAGCGCCCGCCACCGGAAACGAGTATTTTTGCCCCCAGGCGCGGCGCACCATCCAGCGCCACGATGCGCGCCCGCGGCCCAGCCGTCCGGCCTGCCCAGATGCCGGCCATCAATCCGGCAGCACCCGCGCCAACAATAACGATGTCCGCCTCGCAGGTTGGCATGGATTCGTCAGGTCTCGGTCCGCGCCGGACGCCACAGTTCACTGAAGGTGTCCAGCGCCAGCATGACGGCCCCGACGGTGATGCAGCTATCCGCCAGGTTGAAGGTGGGAAAGTGCCACGCTCCCCAGTGGAAATCGAGAAAATCAATGACCGCACCATGCACGATGCGGTCCAGGGCATTGCCCAGAATGCCGCCCAGCAGGCAGGTCAGCGTCCAGCGCAGCAGCCGGCGGTCGGCTGGCGTCCACCAGAGGTACAGCCCGACGCCCACGCCTGCACAGGCAGCAATCACAAGCAGCGTCAGCCGCATGGCCGGCGTACCACTGTCCAGCAGGCTGAACGCAATGCCGGGGTTTTCGGCATAACGCAGGTGGAAAAACCCAGGTACAACGCGGATGACGGCATCCGTTGGACGCAGCGCCCAGTACACCCACAGCTTGCTGAACTGGTCCAGCACTACCAGTCCGCCAGCAACAAGAAAGTGGCGGTAGGGCGGCTCCCGATGGCCCGCGTCCGAAGCGCCCACGGCGACGGGCGTCACGCCACGCGGCGCTTGTAGTAGTAGTCATCCAGCGCCCGCACGGCAAAGCTCAGAATTTTGGCAACGTCGCCATCTTCCCGGCCGCCTTCCTTGGGATCGGTGTTGAGCGTGGCGACAATTTCCCCCTGGTCGTTGGCTTGGCAGTCCACATTGCCCAGCTTTGTCTTCACTTCAACCAGGGCGCCGAGTACATCCTGGTTGATCACCACCACACAGTCGAGATTTCCAAACGCATAGACCAGTTCATCTCCGGCGCGGGTGGGCGAAGTCCGGTGTTCCTTCCACAGGCGTTCAATGAGTTTGTAGAGCTGCTCAAGGGTTTGGGCATGTTCACCGCCAAAACGACAGGCAGCAGCAGATTCAACGACAGGCACGGCAGGTCAGGCTCCTTCAGTGAGAGTGTTTCCAGCCAGGGCGGATTATGGAAAGCCGACGCTCAGGCGACAAGACCGGATTGGTCGGGCTTGCTGAACACAGCCAACTTCACACCGGACGGTCAGCGCTTCCAACCAAGCCAAGCACAATCTGCCATTCGGCTTCTGTCACCGGCTGCACGGAAAGCCGCATCCCGCGCCGAATGACAAGCATGTTCTCCAGACCGGGTGTGCGTTTGAGTTCATCAAGGGAGATGATGCGGGGAAATTTTTGCACCAGCCGGACATCCACCATAAACCACGTAGGGTGTGCCGGGTCACTTTTCGGGTCGTAGTAACGGCTCGCCGGGTCAAAAGCTGTGTGGTCGGGATACCCGGCCCGTACGATTTCGACAACACCGACAATGCCCGGCGGGGTGGCATTGCTGTGATAGAAAAAAGCCCGGTCGCCAACCTGCATCCCATCGCGCAGGAAGTTCCGGGCCTGGTAGTTGCGTACCCCTTCCCAGCTTGTCGTCTGATTCGGTGCCGCCTGCAGGTCGTCAATCGAAAAGACGCCAGGCTCGGATTTGAGCAGCCAGTAGCGTGACATATCATTCGGGCTCGGGCAGGGACGAAACAGCGTGTGATGCCGCCAGCGGCCGGGCGACCTCCGGCGATGCTGCCACCAACTGATCCAGGGCCAACACCAGCAGAGCGGCCCGTACCAACGCCTGCGGACGCCCAACCGGGTCATACCATTCCTCCAGGGTATGACAGCCGCCATACTCACCACCGGCTCCAATGGCAATCGCAGGAATTCCCAGAGCCATGGGCACATTGGCATCCGTCGAGCCACTCTCCAGAACCGGACGCCGGCCACAGGCACGGGTGGCAGCGATGGCGCACCGCACCAGTGGCGAGGTGGAAGGGGTTTCTCCCGCCGGACGCTCGCCCAGACGCTGCACCGCCACTGACAGGCGACGCTGCCGGGTTGCCTGCTGTATTTCGGACTGCTGAGCTTCAACAGCCGCCAACCGGAGCGCATGTTCGAGCGCATCCAGGTCAGCCATCCGGTGCGCCCGGCAGTCCACTTCCCCCTGGGCCATGGTCGGAATGGCATTGATGGCGCTGCCGCCGCCGGCAATGGCCACCGTACAGGCTACGCCCCGGCGAAGGGGCAACCGCCGCACCCGGCTGATGAACTCGCCCAGCGCGTGAACCGGGTTCACCGTGCCAAAATCGGCCCATGAGTGACCACCCGGGCCATGAAAGGTCACACAGAACCGCCGCGAGCCAATGGCGCGGCAGGTGATGTGCTCCAGTCCGGGCCCGTCCAGGGCGATGAAACTTCGCATGTGGGGAAACTGCTCCACGACGGCGCGCGCGCCACGCAGATTGCCATTGCCTTCCTCCCCGACGGTGCCTATGAAACACACCGGGCCGGAGAACGGGATGGACTGGGTGACAAAGGCACGCGCCAGCGCAAGCAGTCCGGCCACACCACAGGCATTGTCGGCAATGCCCGGCGCACAGAGGCGCGTTCCCTGCACCCGGACGTTCACATTCGTTCCGGGCGGAAACACCGTGTCAAGATGGGCGGCAAGCACGATGGGCGCGCGGGCCAGCGTCTTTTCTGCCCCCGGCAGCCAGCCATAGACATTGCCTTCGGTATCCTGCCAGACGGAAGACAGTCCGCTGTCGCGCAGGCGGTCGGCGACAAAAGCTGCCCGGGCCGCTTCGTGAAAAGGTGGGGCAGGAATTTCTGTGATGGCCAGGTGCTCGCGGGTGATGGCATCAGCCGTCGTTGTCAGATACGCCGTCAAACGCCGCAGCAGCGGCGTCCCGGCCAGCGCCTCAACAACGGTTTCCGGTGTGGTCCCGGCAAGGGTCACAGCCATGGCGCACCTCCACAGACAACAACCTCAAGCCGTGGCCAAAGCCAGACCGGTGACGCCGGCCAGCCGGGAAAACTCTGCCGAAGAATCAAACCCAAGCTGCTGTGGTGCAATGACTCGTAGTGGCTCACCAAAGGTCTCACGGATGCACTGACTGATTTCAGCGCTTTCGAGCGGGACGTTGACCGGCAAAACCTCAAACCGGATTTCCTGTTCGGCCGAGCCAAGCCCGGACTCAACGGCGTGTTCACGGAAGAAGAGCAGCACCCGGAGCAACTGCTCGGCGGGCAACTCGCCGGCCAGCGGCAACGTGCGGATGGACAGCGGGACGCCCCGCTGAAGCAGCATAACGGCCAAAGTATCATCCTCCACGCTGATGAGCATCTGATCAGGCTGCACCGCAACATGCTGCACCCACAGCGCTTCCCCGACGAGCCGGGGCAGTAGCAGACCGGGCTGCCAGTTCAACTGTTCCAGAGCGGACTGTAGGCCAAGCGCCACGCGCCGGCTCATGGCCGCCAGCAAAAACCGCCTCCCGGCAGCGCCACTTGCGGTCACACCCGGTCCCAATTCGGCCGTGGCCATCCAGATGTCTTCCTGTGGCAGCCCGGTCAACCGCTCAGCTTTCCACACGAGGACATCCGGTACATCCTGCGGAGGAATGGTCGTCTCGATAGTTACGACATAGGCACGGGCGGTGGCTCCCGGCAGCAGCACCGACCACCGGCGCTCCCCAGCCAACCCCAGCGCGTGCGTCCCCTGAATCAACGTGGAGGCAAACGCCCTGGCCTGGCGGACGTTTTCCGTATCAAAGGCCGGTTGGAAAGCCTGGTCCACCCAGGGCTGAAAGTGTGACTGCCGGGTGCGCCGGTCAAACATGACGACGCCTTCGGCGGTCAGTGCACACAGGGCGCGTGAGGGAGACGGAAACACAAGCCGCCGCCAGAAGCGTTCAAAGATACTCATGGAGTTATTCCAGGGAGGTTGGGAAAGTAGCCGGAACACACGCGCCCGACGACGCGCGGCTTCACCATTCGTTGTAAGGGACGCCATCCGTGCCAATGCCCTCTGCGCCGCTGAAGACATCCACAATGCCCCGTGGCGCTGAAGGGACGACCGGCTCATCTTCCAGACGCACCACCCAGGTATCACGGCTCTGGGTGATGGGGTCAACCGGGATTTCGCGCAGATACTTGGCACTTGCGAGATCGCTCAGGGTTTGCGGCGCGCGGTTTTTGTCGTAGGTGTAGCGGTTGATGGCATCGCGCATCTTGAAAAGATTTTCGCGCAGAACCGTCTCCCGCGCCCGTACCAGAAGAGTGCGGTAGATGGGAATGCTCACCGTCAGCAGGATGGACATGATGGTCATGACGATGACCAGTTCCAGTATGGTGAAACCCCGGTCACGCCTTGCCCACAGGTGTCCCGAAGCACCCTCTGTACAGCTTCCTTTCAAACCAGCTTCCTCCTTACCACTCGTCATAGCGTGTTCCATCCAGGGCCGTAGCCGTCGAACGCGACCGGACATCAAACACATCATCCCCCAGGGAAAGTGCAAAATCCGGGTCATCCTGTGAACTGCGGGTTTGCCAGTCGGCTTTGCCTGTCATCGGATCAATCGGAAGCCGCCGCAGGAAAAAGATTTTCCTGCCATCCACGTTGCCGACCGGGACGAACCCTTCATAGAGCACTTCCAGGTTTTTGGGGTAGCCGCTCGGCGTACGCAGCTCGACCGGAATACGTTGCCCACCGGTCTGGTCATTGAACTCCTTGTAGCGGTCAATGGCGAAGCGGATTTCACGGAGCGCTCGCCGCAGTTCGGTCTCCTGTCGGCTTCGGGCAGCCGTGCGCGCCAGAGGCAGGGCGGCGCTGGTCAGGATGGCCAGAATCGCCAGAGTGATGATCATCTCCAGCAGGGACGAGCCACGCTGTGCCGCACGGCCGCTCCCCATCCAGCGCCTTATCCCGGACGGAGCCGGCCGGAAAGCAGCAGCCTGGTTGGTGCAGGGCCATCCCGGCGGCTGCCCATCCTTCACGTGGAGAGAAATCCATCCGTTCTTCACCGGTTTCACCTTCCTGGCGACATCTCACTGCTTGCCGTTCGGCATACCACCGGCAATGACCGGCGGTGCCGGGCTGGGAATGGCCGGGATGAGTTCGTTGGTCAGGCCGCGCAGGTCAAGCACATCAAGGCGGACATCGGCATTGCCCGGTGCAATCACCTGGAAGTCGAAAATGGCTACCGGCCCCATGGCGGGGCGGCCCGTGTTGACGCCCGCTGAAACCAGCGCCGTGGCAAAAGCCTGCCCGCCGTTGTCCCCGGTCTGGAAGCTGCCAGGTGCCAGCAACCCGCCGTCCCGAATACCAACGAGTTTGAGAACCGCTTGGTTGTAGTGCAAAAAGACCGATGCGGCCGAAATGTTCGTGCCGTCGCTGTTGAGAATGACCGCCACGGAAACCACCTGTCCCACCACCGGGCGCAGACTGGGCGACACCATCAGCATGGCGCGCACCGGCGTGGCAGG
>Ga0308417_1001731_pt1 | contig 14731 bp, 18 predicted proteins | sample HotsprSampleOS65_FD_203528 | JGI IMG/M metagenome (GOLD analysis project Ga0308417, IMG submission 203528) | Hot spring phototrophic mat microbial communities from Octopus Spring, Yellowstone National Park, Wyoming, United States - 20090730_OS65 ... | reverse complement strand
TCTTTTCCAGCATTTCGCCCGCCTTGCGTTCCGCGTCCAGCTTGAGGATCGCAGCTTCGCAGCAGGCTTCGTAGCTGGCCTTTGCCACCTGCAGCAAGTGGGTGGCGGCGGCGGCGATGTCGCGGACTTTTTTCACCTCGTCCACTGTCCGAGCCTCAGACAGCGCACGCTGAGCGTTGCGAACAAGCGCGAGCTGTTTGTGGCAGGCACTGTCAGCAGCGGCAATCTGCGTTTGTCGTACGTCAGCAAACCGCGTCATCCGTGCGATTCCTTTGTGGTTCTTTCGCAATCCTCGCAAGTCACCTCGTACAGTCGGAATCAAAAAAGCAGCCGGGGACAGCGGAGACGCTGGATTGCTGCTCGGTCGGGTGGACCGCCCACCCTGTTTCTGTCCCCGGCTGCCGATGTGTGATTAAACGCACATTATACCAAGTACTTCGCATGTTGCAAGAGCAAAAAACGGAAACACTCCGTTTCCGTCAGATGATTGCGGCCTATCCGACTTTGTGTCGCCGAAAATTGGGATTGCCTGGCTCCGGTGGGACAAATCGAGCGATTTCTTTACGCTCAATCAAATACCGACCAGCAATGCGCTCTGCCCGCAGGTAGCCCTTCTTGATGTACCGGTTTACAGTGGATTGGTCACGCCGTAACAGGGCAGCGGCTTCCGGTATCGTAACGTACTCTCGTAGTGCAGCCACGCTCATGCCCCCATTTTACCAGGTTCTTGCCGCGTTGCAACCAATAAATAGGCAGGTGTGTCTAGGCCCACCGGAGCGGTATCCCCCCGGCCCTCGCGGACACCGGGCACCTGCTCTGCCCCGCTTGGGCGGAAAACGCTGAATCCCTGGCCCGAAAAAAATTTTTCTGAAAATCGCGTGAACGCCTCTTGACGCGGCTGACGATAACGCTATAATAAGAATGAAGAGAAAAATGAAAGTCCAAGAGAAAAGGAGCAAGCCGATGAAACAGACATTCCAGGATTCGCTTGAGGCCCTCGCCAAGGTTGCCAAATGGGAAGCCGAAGCGCGGGGCGCTGACGACGCCGCAATTGAAAAGCTTCTGCGTGAACGTCTTCGCTGGGAAGGATATTCCGAGGCCGAATTAGAAGACGAAGCCGAAGAAATCCTCGATTGCTATTCTCCCGACCAGCCTCAATGGAAAAGCTTCATCGATGAGCTCTACTTCCTTAAGAGAGCAGCAATTGAGGCAATTTGCTCTGACGCTGTTGATGTGGGCGGCCAGGAAGCCGCAGAAGCCTTGCAAGAGGCGTGGAATGCGGTCGCCGACGAAGAAGAGCATCGTTTGAAAGTTGAAGCGGCACAGAAAGAGGTCGCCGTCGAATATCTCTCAGACGCAATAAGTGAGGCGGCTGGACGCGAGCCGCACTATTCCAATAAATCGATCTCTCGCTATTGGGAGTTTGGCAACACCAAGCTGCGGCTGTCCGATCACGAGCTTCCGCCCACTTATTCTCCGAGCGACATCGACATCACGGTTGGGCGATTGAATCCGGACACACATTATCACCTCCCGGTGCCCTATACCACCGACCAATTGCTCTCGCTTGATCGCGAAGTCCGCGATCTGGTCGCCAAGCTGCTCGAGCGCGAAGAAGAAGATTCAGAAGAAGAGTAAGTCAACATCTTCACAGAAGGAGGGAAAGACATGGCAACCCTGCGCAAAGACCGTAATGGCAACTGGCAGATCCTGTTTGTGGACGCCAGCGGCAACCGCAAGTGCATCCATCTGGGGAAGATCGACAAACGAAGCGCCGAGGCGATATTGCGGCACGTCAATGCTCGCTGTATGAGGGCTTATCTGGGGGGGCTAGTGCTCTCGACATTGAGATATTTAGAGAAGGAATCTCATGACTGAAGCGGAAAAAGGAGCAGCGAATGGACATCGTGCAAGCTGCGAAGATTCTGGCTGCCCGTCGCCGCCGAGTCGTCAGCCGCTGCCAGCGTTGCGGAAAGCGAATCAGCGGCACAATCCGACGCCGCTACTGTTCGGCGGCTTGTCGGCAGGCCGCGTATTACAGAAGGACAAAGCAGCGCACCACCGATTAGCTCGCATCGGGGGCGGCTAACACCCGGACAGCCCCCGACAGCAGCACGCTGTCTGTGGTCTGGTCACGCAAAACGAATCGATACGCTCCTGGCGGCGGCAGCTTTTGCTCGCTCGCTTCCAACGCGACCAGGCAGCCTTTCTCTTGTGCGGCGATGGTGATGTCACCGCCGCGGCACTCGGCCAACGCGGTATTGGGATCGCTGGCGGCGTAGACCAGGAACGCCAAGTCGTGGCCGCTCACGTCCTCGTCCAGGTACCAGCTTGCCCGCATCTTGGCGGCGGCCCAGAATGTGAGCGTGCCGCCGTCGCCGTCGGGCGTCAAAACGCGAGCGATCAAAGGCTGCACAAGCACAAGCAGTGTGCTGTACACATCCAAGGCCACGACCTGAAACTCAAGGTCAACTGGATCGGCACCGGCGGCTTCAGCGTGAAGCAGCAGCGGCCCGAGAGTGTCTACGTCAGCGGCGGCGGGCCTCAACTGATACCATCCGTGCCCTACCTCGGACACGGTGCCAACAGGTGCTGCGAACGGTGCGCCGTTCTTGCTGATTCTCACCGTCGGCGTCAGGCCTGTTTTCCCGGTGATGTGATCGACCTCATCACACAGCAGGAAAGGAATCGTCTTGGTCACATCATCTTTCCTCAATATCCTCATACAACGACCTCCCTTGTTCCCGCACGCAAACCGAGTGACCGGCGCTTCAGGTACCCAATGCCAGGCACCTTATCTTCACCGTCTGCCAGTGCTAACGCGATCACCGTTCCTTCGTCGAGGCAGTCCGCGTAGTCGTCGCCCTCGCACACAGCCGCAGCAGCGGCCCAGCCATCGTCAAGGTAATCGGCCTGGTCAAGGCCGACAGCAAAAGAAAGGGCAACACACAACCCTTCCTCGGCACCGGGCTGAACCAGCACGTCCACGCCTGACGCCGAAGCAATTGCGACGGCCACGCCGTCCACGACGTGCTCCGCAAAGTCACTTCCCGTCGCCGTGGCAAATGCCGAGGCCGCCCCGTCATCAGCGTATTCGGCGGCATCATTACCGCCGCTGTTCGCTGCTGCGAACGCGAGGCCATCCTCCGCGTATGCACCGACGAGCTCATCTTCACCGCTGCCGCTGGCCGTGGCAGCGCAGACACCAGCCTCGAGGTGCTCCGCAATCTCATCGCCCAGAGCGACTGCTGCCGCGGCGGCCAGCCCTGCTTCCTCGGGAACGGCAATCGCACTTTCGAATACGTAAGCAGTGGCCGATGCCTGCCACGCGCGCGTGCCCGATTCATCAAGGTAAACCGTGCTGTCGAGCTGCCACTGCCGCGTCATGCAATATCAACCTTCGGACACACGTACACAGTCGTTGACGGACGGGCCAAGCGCACGGTCACCCTAATTGGTCCCTTCATCTGCGGCGTGAAGGACAGGGACACCTTTTGCCGCACCGGATTTTGCAAATTGTGAACCCACGTCGCGTTGTCACTGTCAAGTGATGTTCCCGATTCCAAGATGTGCGGTTTATTCGTGACGAAGGACGATAGCGGGTAATCGGCGTTGCCGAGGTACTCAACCTCGACCCAAAGGTCTTTGTTGGTGAGCGTCACGCCGTTGGTTAGTACGTGTAGCGTTGCCGTCTTTTGCTGGCCCGTCGTTTCGTTCCAGCCTACTAGTTCGCCAAGTGTCAGCGGGTCTTCGTACTTCGCCCAATCACTGCTGACCATGCGGCGGCAGATTGGTGTAGTGCCGTCAGTCGCTCCGCCTTCGCGATAGATGCCGGTTTCGTGGAAGACCTCACCAGCGTCCTGGTAGCGATAATAGCGGTAATTGGTGTTGCCAGAGTCACAGTTCACGAGATCGATTCGACCCCAAGGGGTAAGCCTAGCGACACGGTTTACCAAACTGATATTTGACCCGAGGCGGCAATTTTTCAGCACAATGCGCCCAGGAAAACCTACTGCACACAGATACAAGTTGCTGTGCACGTAGCCGGAAAGATCGACACCTTCAACTACGACATCGCGCGTTTGAAACCGCTCATACGAGTCCCCCCCCGATAGTATAAAGATGTACGGCTTCACTTCGCCTGAAGTGTATATTGCTCCGCCGCGCCAAGTAAGTATTCCAGGAGCGCCGATGCCAATCCCACTGTAAATCGTCGATTGATACACCGTAACATTGCGAAAAGTGACGATGTTCCTGATGGCTAAATCTGCTTGTGTAAGTGTGCAATCTTCAAATATCCATCCATGCAGTTCCATCCTGCTACCAGGGTTCGCATAACTGACGCCGCGAGAGTAGGCGAAACCATAGACGTACATCCACCACCCGCCAGTTTTTGTTATCGTGGCCGTGCTCGCAGGCTGCAAGTCGTCGTCAACGCAAAGGACATATACCGGGTTTTCAATAACGCCAGGGCTGTTTAGGTAGACCCCAGGGTGGGCCTCATTATGTCCAGCATTCACATAAACGGTGTCGCCTGCAGCGGCCCAAGAAGAAGTGCCGTTGAGGAACAGTTGCAGCGCGGGCCCTGCCGCGCTCCAGCCGTAGGCGGAGTTGCCCGTAACCTCTTGCCAGACCACCGTGTTGTCATTGGTGGTGGATGCCTTCCCCAGGTTCCACGACGGCTCACTGCTGCCCGAAGTCCCGGCTTGTATGCAGCGAAAGACTCGACGATTCACCCAGTCGCTCGGCTGTGTCGCCTGCTTCACAAGCGCACCGACAGCATACTCGGTGTTCGGTTGCCAGGAAGCAACGAGGGCGTACTTGTTCGACCCACAGTACCAGTTCGCCATGCTAGAACCCAGCTACGGTTTTGATGTCGGCCATCTGTTATCCTGCCAACTGCAAGGTTATGGTCACCTTGAGACTATCACCTGGTCCCAGCGTGCGGGCTTGGGAAAGCGGAAAGGAAGCGATCAACTTCCCCTGCGTTCCAGTCTGAGCGGTGCAGATAAATGCTGTCCGGGCGGTAGCCCAGTTGCCCGTGCCCGAATTGGTGAATGTCACCTGGCGCGTCTTGACCTCCCAGTCGTTTGTGCCCGCGCCCTGGCTGGTGGGCCAGCCCGTGCCGCCGCTAGCGACCTGCTGCCGGGCGTATCCGGTGCCCGTGACTTCCGTGACGTCACCGAGCGTCGCGTTTTCCGCAAGCGAATCGTTCGTTGCCAGTCCAATCCAGCAACTGCTCGGCACAGAATCAAGCCCCGCCAGGCACTCAAGCAGCAATCTGAGACCCTGCGTATGCACTTCCGCCGCCATAGTGTTTTTCTCCTTTCAGTTACGACGGTACTCGGTTCCTCACGACCACGTGCTGGTGATTGGGATTACCAAAGTAGAAACCTTGCTGGCACCCACTGAAATCGCACTCAGCCACGACGGCCTCTTCGCTTGTTCCGGTTCCGCTTCCTCGCGTGTCGCTCCAGCCGTACTTGCTTCCGCTTGCCCGACATCGAATGACCTTGCTTCCTTTTTGCCCCGTGCCGCAGACCTGATAGGCAGCCTTGTCGTGATCCGCGATTCCAGGAAGGATTCCACAGTCAGTCACATCGCAATCGAGGATCGTCACACGTGAGGAGTCAGTAGCGATTCCAGGGCCGCCGCAGTTGGACACACGGCAGTCCTTCGCCACGCTCCCGTGCGACTTGTAGCTGATCAATTCTCCATTGTGATATTCCTCGAATGTACCAAGATTTATCCCGACATCGTTCGGGATTCCCTGCACGACAATTTTCTCGCACAGGGAATCCGGGCAGCCTTCAAGGTAAAGGCCAGCGTAGCGCTGCACGCTGTGAATGAGGGCTCGCCGGACGATGGCACCGCGACAGTTGAAAAGGAGGATTCCCTGTGACCCACCGTGCTCGGACAGGCAGTCCTCGATCAACGCCCCATTGGCATCGCGAAGGTGGAAGCCTGCGATGTTGTAACGCCCTGCGGGCGCGTCCTTCCCGCAGTACCGCGAAACGCAGCGATAGATTTCCGGCGCTGCTGCCCACGTCCGCACGTCCCCTGACTCATGGTTCTGGTGATTGTACCCATATCGCTGGGCATTGTAGCCGAACACGCATTCGCGGATCATGAGGTCGCTGCTCGGCTGGGCGAGGAAGATTGCGTCAAAGTCACAATTCCAAAAAGTGCTGTTGGTGATCTTCCAATCTCGGATCGCCGCCACCGTCGAGTAGATCGCAGCGCAGGGCAGCGCTGGTGGCCCCGTGGAAGGCGTGAATCCCTGATCGTGTATTTCCACGTTGTCGATGCTGATCCTGCTTGCAGGTCGCCCGTGGATCACCCAGCTTTTGTTCCGATCGGCAGCCCTGTTGCCGTCAACGCGGAAGTCGGAAAAGGCAATTTGGCTCTGGTTCGACAAGTAAAACGCGCCCCAATCGAAGGACGCGGAATCAGCGAGCCTGAAAGCGGACTGCCGTCCATATCCTCGCAATGAAAAACCGCTCATGAGCCAAACGGTCGCAGTCAGCGGATAAGGCGGGTTGCTGCCAATCGGCTCGACGCGGATCAGCCCAGGCGGCTGCGACATCAAGGCGTTGAGCACCGTGGTCGCGCTGCTGCTCTGTGAGATTACCGCGTTATCACTCAGCCGCCGCCCGACGACTTGCCCGCCTTCCCAGGCAATCTGATACTGTGCGTCGCCGTGCCGCCAAGTGGGCGTATTCCATGCGAGCCAGCGCGACAGCCCTGCCGTGACGCCCTCGCCGATCCGCTGCCAGCAGGCCCAGTGATAGCGGCACATATCCACGCGGCGTCCGCCGATTATGGCGTAAACGGTATCGTCGCTATCGTGGTTTCCCACAAGGCATCGCGGCATCAGGGCAACTCCACTTCAATTGTTTCGCCCGCAGTGATCGCCGTCACGCATCCTCTGAGGAAGGTCACATACACCGTTGGGAAGTACAGCTTCCCATTTTGCACGTAAGGGGCATTATAGAGGAACGGCCCGTAAACCCCTGTCAGCCCGCCTTCGGGAAGTGCAATACCGGTCAAGTCCACCAGGGCGGCTTGTGTTTCCGCTTCGCGGACGAGGAAGCCTTCCTCAAAGTCCAGGTCGCGACGCGGAATCACCAGCGTTGTGCCGCTGAGATACGGTGCGCCGTTGGGATCGAGCGTGAACACTTCGCCTCCCCAACGTTGTTCGGGTATCTCGATCCGGTTAGCAACGGCGAACCAATGCTCATTAGAGCCAGCACCCGCGACTTCCCACATCACCACAACCGTGTGATTGTCGATCGGGGCGAGCGTGTACCCGGCCTGGTAGACCCCGTTGATTTCCAGGCCGTTGAACGCGGTGCCCTGTCGCCCGCCTTCCTTCTGCGTCCACGCCCCGTTTCGCAGTTCCACCTCGACGAAGCCGTACCGATAGCGGAACGGCGGCTCTGGCGTCATGCCGACCTGCTCGACCTTGGCAAAGAAGCAGGACTCCGGACGCCCTAGGATTTCCCACTTGATTCCCTGTGATGTTCCTAACGCCCGCACAAGGGCGATGCTGCCGATTGCCGGCATCCCTGTGGCCACCGCGATCGCGTCGCGGATTGTTCCCTGCTGCGTGTACTTGTTCTCATCTGCCGACCAGTCCAGCAGGCGAATCTTTCCTTCAGTGGGACTGGTGACCTCCACCACCTTTGCAAAGCGAAGCGGGCCGAGGGTTTCCCTTTGCGGACGGCCTGGACGCAAGTCATCAGTCCAGTTCTCGACCGTCCGCACCACCTGCCGTATCCGCTCTACTGCTCCTTTTGAAAAGCCGTAAACAGCCATCGTCAATCTACCGGGATGTCATTGAAGTCACGCAAAGGGTAAGCGGCGAAGCTGAGCCACACCACCGATTCTGGGCTGGGATTGGGAAGTCTGTGCCCCTGCCCGTCGAGGAACTGCGGCGTGGCACACTCCGTTCCATCGTTGTCGGTGATCTTGACGCGCTTCCACTGTCCATCGATCTGTTTCCATTCGTACAGTCCGCGATCGGCAACTTGAACGTATTGTCCTTCAGGGTCGATCTCGACAACGAAGGTATGAGGGCGATACTCGACCTCGGTGCGGACGCCGCCGATTTCTGCTTCCCGCTTTTGCCGCGGCCCGATTTGCACACTCAGCAGTCTGGCCGTTCGCTTCGGGACTACCACGCCGTCCACTGTCCAGTCTTCTTTGTTCACCGCGTTCAAGTGTGTGAACAGTTGGGGCCAGGGCTCCGCCAGGTTCTTCTTGATCGTGACGCGATACACGGTTCGCGTAGTTTCCAGCGGCGGGTCGAGGAAGGGATCGCCCGCCGAATTGAGGATGGGAACGAAAAGCTCAGCGTCCTCCGTCAACCACTCTTGCCGCTGTTCGGTGCTCCACTCGATCTCTGCTGGTTCCTCAAGCGGGTTCGTGCAAGGCGTCCGCTCGGTCGTATAGTTTAACCAGCAGCGGAAAAGGTACTTCCCTGCTTCAGCCTTCCCTGGCTTTTCCACCTCGATGGAAGCCAGACCAGCTTCGGGATCGTAGTCGTAACGGCTGCCGATCACGGGAAGCTGCGAAAAGATGAGGGGCAGCATCGCACCGGCTGGGGCAGTCACATAGGCAGAGTGACGGTACTCGCGGACGGTTCGCCCGTCGCGGTAGCTGAACGTCGCATGCCGTTCCTCACCCCAATTGAACGCCATTGTTACAGCCCTGCCTCTTGGAACTGTTCGCGGGTGTTCGCAGCGATTTCAGCCAGGTACCTTGCGGCCTCACGCCGCCATTGTTTTTCCTCTTGCTTCGATTCGTCCCTTGCCATCGCCTCTGCCAGGGCACGGTAAAACTCGCCGCCGCGTACCATCACGCCAAGCGTGACAGTGGTGGCTCTGGGCATCAACCGTTCGCGTTCCTTCTCAAGTGCAGCAAGTGCCTCTTCGGGCTTCAGCCAGCCTTCCCGCACAAGGCGCCCCATCTGTTTCAGTACCACATCCAGCCGCTGCTGCCAGGTCTGAAGCGATTGCCGGATTTTTTCCGCTTGAAGCGCGCTGGAAAGTTCCTCGAACCTCGTGGCAAGATTCCCGACTCGCTCGGCCATCGCCGCCTCGCCCATTTTTTCAAGCTGTGCCCTGGCCTCGTGCAGTGGGCTGACGATCCGCCACGCTTCTCGCTCGGCATCCGACCAGCCTTCCCGCAGGGCCGTCAGCTCTTCTTCCATCGCCCGCAACTGTGATGTGGCTTGCGGGAAGGCCTGCTCGACAAGGGCGTAAGAAAGAGATTCAGCGGCCCTGGAAAGACGCAGGTATTCTTCACTTGCCTTCGCCAACTCCTCCAGCGTCTTTTCGGCTGCTTCTTTCGGCAGCCCTTGGGGCGGCGCGGCCAACCGCCGCCGATATTGCTGGTGCAATTCCTCAAGACGCTCCAGCTCACTGGTGAACTTCCTCGATTCCTCTGCTAGTTTCCCTGCTGTTCCCTGCAGTCCCTCGAATCGCTTCTGACTTGCAGCGACAGCCTCCGCTGCTTCCTTTTGCAGCCGACCTTCGCGTGCGAGGGCATCAGCGAGGGCCTTCGCCTGGGCCGCAGCCTTCGCCTTGCTCTCACCCAAGGCATCAAACTGCTTCTTGCCTTTTTCCAGTTGCAGGGTGAGTTGCTCGATCTCCTCTGCTACCGAGCCGATCGTGTTTGTCAGGCCCGCATACACCGCCCCCGCCGCCGCCGCAGAGGCCGCTACGATCAGCAGCCCCTTTACCGAGAGCCCGATCAGAAACGCCTTCGCCGCTGCCGCCGCACTGATCGCAATGCTGACCGTCTTCCACGCAATGGCAATCGAAGCGAGGATCGGCCCCCAGGTGAGCACGACGTCGGCGACTCTCTTCAACCACTCGACGATCGCCGGAAGGTTGTCGCTGGCAAGCTGTGCGACCGCGTTGAGGTAAGGCATGACCTGATCCCCAATGGACTCAAGCAAATCCCCGATCTGCGCCTTCAATGCTTTCATGGGCGACGCCAAGGCCTCAGCCATGCCACCCACTCGCGCTGTCAAATCCGCGATCAGGGCCTGCTGTGCGGCCTGCACTCCCATCGTCTCCTGAATAATCTTGATCTGCTCGATCTGCTGATCGCTGAGCATGATGCCAGCGCGGCGCAGCCGCGTCAGGCCTTCCTCGGGATGGACCATCGCCTTCGCCAGGGCCATCATCGCCCCAGTCACATCTTGCTCAGTGACCGCAGCCAGATCGTGGGAAAGGCCAATGACCTGCTTCAGGGCCGGACCGGTCAATCCCGTCAAGGCCACGGCCTGCGCTGCCGCCTGGATCGTCACCTCGTCGCCGACGCCTCTCACCTTTTGAAGTTCCGCGGCATACCGCTTGATGTCTTCCGCAGCCTGCTTTCCCCCCGCCCCGGCCTGCTGCAAAGCAAACGCGAGCCTCTTTTCCGCATTGGCCTGTGCGGTGGCCAGCTTAACCGTCTGCTGGATCGCAGTTGTCGCCCCGTAGACGCCGAAGTACGCCGCCGCGGCTTGGGCTGCAGTCTTCAGCGTTGCAGTCGCGCTTCGCACGCCGTGGGCAAGCGACTCGGCAGCGGCACGTACGCGATTCAATTCCTGAATCGCCTTTTCGCCTTTCGCGGTGACCTTGATTGCGATGTCAGCCACGTCCGCGCCTCTCTTGTTCTGATCGCCATTCGAGGTATGCCGCCCACTGCCTGAACTGCCGGTGGTCGATCTGATCCAGCATGGCGTCCACGTTCACATACCCGAGCTCATAGGCGAGGTGATATGCGAAGAGCCGGGCCTCGTCCTCGATCAGTTTTTTTCGGCTTCCTCAATCGCTTCCTCGGTGATTCCCACATGTTGCGAGCAAATGCGGGCCAGCCGTACAGTGATCGCCGCATCCCACTCGAGGACTTCCTGCAATGAATGAGCGACTTGCCCTTCCTCATTGCAGACACAAGCGGCAATCAGCCGGGCGTTGAACTCGGCCTTTTTCGTGTCCACGATGCGGATCAGGTCTTGCAGTTCCCGCTCGGTGAGGGAACGAATCCAGAAGTCCTTCTGGATTTCCCCGAACTGCACAGTGACCTTCTTGATTCGACGGTCGATCATGTGAGCTTCTCTTTCATCTGGAAAACGTAAGTCCTGCGTGTGGTGTCCCGACGCGTCAACTCGGTGTCGCCCAGATTTATGGCCTCGGCGTAGCCCTCGAAGAGCGGTTCCCAGGCTGAGCCGGTGTAGTAGGAAACAGTAACCTGGATGATGTCAAAGCCCCTTTGACCTACGATCTCCCCGATGTTTCCCTCGCCCTCGTGCAGCGACGGATCATAGGCAACCTCGACTTCAAGGTTGGCGATGCTGACCCGCGTCGGGATGCGTTCGGGGTACGCCGCCTCGTTTGACAGCAGATCGACCTCTGCCGTCTCGACTGATTCTTCGGGCAGCCGCACGCGCACTATCTGAGGCACCACTATTCGCCCCGACTGGCTGCCTCTCTGCCAATCGATGATGACGGTGTAGCGCGTTGGCCCCATGGTCGGCTCCCTCTTATGGCGCGGGCGAACTAATGACGCACGTGTAGGTGCGCTCGGCTATCCCACGCCTGGTCAGCTCCAAGTCACCCGCGTTGATCGCGACACAGTTGAATTTGCCCAGCGTGGTTTGTCCCTTTTTCACCTCGACAACCTTAGCCGAAGCGAAAATCGTGCCCGCGAGGCTGCCGATTTTCCCGCTTCCTTCATGCTGTGCAGGGTCATACGCGACGGTGATTTCGAGGTTGCCGAAGGTCACGCGAGTCGCCACCTTGTCGGTGTAGTCGTTCGCGTTGCCGAGCAGATCGACTTCGGTCGTCTCAACCTCCCTCGTCGGCAGCCTCACGCGCTGGACTTGTGCAACCTCCACAGTGTCAACTGTGACCGTGACTCCTGCCCCTGTGATGTAGGCCATCTTCTTCCTCCTTTTTCATTTCTGCCGCGCAGCGCGGCGAGCCACTTCCCTTTCCAAACGTTCCTGTGCCCTGGCTAGAACCTCGGACTTTGCGTCCGAGACGGCCCTCTCAAGAAGTCCCTGCAAGTGTGGACGGATGCGTCCTCGGAACTGCTTCGTCCTTTTTGTTGCTCGATAATATGTTCCCAAGACCCACCAGTGAATGTTGCGGCCACTCAATCCGGCACTAGTGTTTCCTCTCTTGACGAATCCCACCTTCACGCCACGACTCGTGTTCACGCCGATGGTACGCCCCGCAAGCCCGCGTGCCCGCCGCGACATATCCTCAACGCCCCGGACGTAACTTCGCAGCTTTTTCGCCACTGGCTGTGCCGCGTACCTCGCGATCTTGACCATCGTTCGCAATCCGAACACCTTTTCGGCCTCGGTCAGGACGCGGTACAGCCCGGCATACTCGACTTGCAGGTCAATCTCCAAAGGCATAAGCTTTGACCTCGCTCACGAACACGGGCTGCCCGCTCTCCAGCCTTTCCTCAAAGTCGTCGCGTCCGGCGTCCTCAACTGCGAACGTGAATCCTTGCGTTGTGTGGCCGTCGAGGCCAAGCATTCTCCCCGCGATTTCCGCAGCCTCAGCCCGGGTCGCCGCGACCACCCATATCGTCAGGGCGTACTGCTTCGGGCCGTCACCGGAAAGGCACTCGGTCGGCTCAATCCCCGTCACCTGAAAGGCGATCGCGGGCAGTGCGTCACTTGCGGGAAGAAAATCGGGACGCACTCGTTCCCCGACCTTTTCCCCCGCGAAGTTCCTCAGGGCGGCTCGTGTAACCTCATAAATGCTGCTCACGCCTTCGCCACTCCCGTGACGCTTACTGTCGTTCCCTCAATCACCGCCGGGCCGTCGAGCTCATATGTGTCCCCGTGCCACACAATCGCGTCGGCGGCCCTTAGCGACGCGGTAATTTCAGTTCGCCACAGTCGGAATGCGGCCCGCCTGCCGGAAACCAGCTGTTGGCTTGCGAGCCGTTCGGGCACGCTGGACTGGATCACTTGGGCCCGGGCTGTGCCGAGCGATTCCCACGTCCGCACAACCTCGCCGGAATCGCTAGTGCTTTCCTTCGCCCGCAGCAGTTCCACGGGCTCGCGTATCAGCGACGCCAGGCTCGGTCTGCTCACCACCGGTTCCGATGCCATTGCTGTTCGACTCTCCAATCGCCGCCGAGGCTTTCAGGCTCAGGCCCAAGCGTCCGCCGCTCCCACGCTTGGAGCACAGCACGCAGGACGCCTAGCTTCAGGTCGGCGGGCACAGCGCTTGCTGCGGCGTAGCCGCTCCTGTAATCGACCTGAAGCGCGACGCATATAGGCCACGCTGCCTTCGGCCACATCCGGTTCTCGACAATCACAAAGTCGTCGAGGGAAAGTTCCGTGGCGTTCCACTGCTCGTCAAGCGAGGACACTGCCTCGACGACCACCGGCGGATACGGGATCGCAATCACCCCATCCGCCGGTGGCTCGACCAGCAGCCGCAGCTTGCGCGCGGTGGTTCCGCGTCCCGCCGCCTTTTCCACCGCTTCCGTGGCCTCGGCGATCAGCAGGTCAAGCAACGCGCTCGTTTCTGCGTCGAGCACCAGGCCAATGTAGGATGCGGCTTCAGCAGCGGTGACCGGCCAGACTGTCCGCGGCTGCCGCTCGGTTACCCTCATGTTCAGGGCTTCATCGCCAGGCAGGCAATAGCCTTGGTGTTGCTCGTGGCCACCAGCGATGCGTCGAAATCGTAGAACGCCATGAGGCCCACGGCATCGTACTCGGCAAATCTCTCTTCGAGGACTTTCAGCCGTATTTGAGGAATCTCGCGGATTACGTAGCGCGAGAAGTCCCCGAAGATCAGCACCTTCTTCCCGGCCGCGATCGCGTCCATATCGGGATTCTCGACGACGGGCCTGCCGAAGATGGTCGCGGGCATTCCCGTCACCGGATTCTCGATCAGCAGGGGGCGGCCATCATTGTCGGCGAGGCTTCGCAAATAGAGGATCGTGCTCGTGTTCCCCATCCACGTCCCGCGGGTGCGGAATTGCTCCTCGACCGCGAAATACAGGGCGAGGATTTCGCCGAACGTGATCGCATTGCTGGCCGCAGTAGTGACTCGTGTGGGGACGCCACCGCTGGACGCCAGCAATCCCCGCGGCTCGCTCGCTCCGGTGCCCTTGGTGAAGTAGCTGTTTGCCGTGCGACCGATTCGGTCGGACAACACCTGGCTCAGAATCCTCTCCAGGTTCACCGCCGAATCGCGTAGCACCGTCCTGTTTACGACCACCGGTTTGCTGCAAAGGGTGTAGCAACTGAGGGTGACGCTGCTGACGGCCGGGTCAACAGAGGTCATCGGAACGCCGGTTCCCACGAGCATCGCCGCGTTGCCGGTGTCGTCAACGATCGGTATCTTGAGGTTCTCGGTCGTCGCCGTCCGCATCACTTGCGAGACGCGATAGACTGCACTGTACGTTCCCAGCTCATTAATCACCTGGTCGGCGATCGTCGTGGGGATAATGTGTGCCCCTTGCGACCCTCGCGTGATGTCGGCACGCGGAACGAGGAACACCTCACTGTGATCCTTCATTCCCTCGACGGCCTCTGCTTCCTCGCCTGTGAGTCCCATGCCCGTGCGGAGCTTCAGCCACGCTTGCAGCTTCCGCGTGCCATCGATCGGCTCGACCTTGGACTGTGGCACCAGTGTGGGAACCACAGGTGTCGGCGGGTAGGCCTCCTTCATCGCCTCGGCCACCAATTGGGCGGCCCTCTTCA
>Ga0308417_1001730_pt1 | contig 14732 bp, 11 predicted proteins | sample HotsprSampleOS65_FD_203528 | JGI IMG/M metagenome (GOLD analysis project Ga0308417, IMG submission 203528) | Hot spring phototrophic mat microbial communities from Octopus Spring, Yellowstone National Park, Wyoming, United States - 20090730_OS65 ... | reverse complement strand
TAAGTCTTCGCCAGGGTGTCGATCCCCGACGGTTCGCCGTCCGATCCGGTCTCCAGCAACAACCACGCCCGCACCAGCTCGCCCATCTTCGTGAACGTTGTGCCACTCGGTGGCAGCCAGTTCGTCAACTCCACCAGCGGAGTCGTCATTGAGGGAGCCGCCGGCAGCTCCGTAAGCATCCCCGTCACATATACCACATCCGACAACGATAACACGCTCACGGGGTTGGGTCTGCGGATGCATTTTAACTCCTCAATGCTGACTTTCACGGGCCTGAGCGGAATCCTTCAAACGGGCCTGATCGGCCAACAGCCTCCGGTGCCGGATACCCCGGACTACGACAACGATCCGGCCACAACCCACTACGTCCTGGTTTCCTGGGCAGACCTTCAGGGCAACTGGCCCAACACGACGCTGCCCGCGACGTTGTACTCCGCCGGATTCACACTGGCGCCCGGCCTGGCGAACGGAACAACGGCAAACATCAAGTTCAGCGCAAGTTCCACCGCCACCGGCTACGGGTTTACATCCAATCCGATCGCTGTTCGATGGGGCGTGTCGCTGAACTACGACATTGACGGCAATCGGGCTTACGATGCCCTCACCGACGGGCTGCTCATTATGCGTTATCTGTTCGGGTTCACCAACGGCCCGCTGATAGCGAATGCCATTGGTTCCGGCGCAACGCGCTCCACGGCGAACGAGATAACCGCCTATCTTGATCAACTGCGCAGCGCATGCGCACTGGATGTGGATGGGAATGGTCTGAAGGATGCTCTGACCGACGGGCTGCTCATTATGCGCTACATGTTCGGGTTCACCAACGGTGCCCTGATCGCCAACGCAATCGGCTCCGGCGCGACTCGGACGACGGCCGACCAGGTCATTGCGTACATGCAGCAGTACATGCCATCGGCGCAGGCGATGTCACTGGAGGTTCCGCTAACGGCCTCGATGCCGCTGAACGAAGTCGACTCAGCAGCGCCCATGTTGTCGGCGGGTGGCCGGCTCGCGGCCGCAGCACTGGGCGCGCCGGCTTCCCCAAGCATCTTGTTTTCCACGGATCCGATTCCGCCCCTCTGGGGCGAGGATGAGAGCATTCTGAATTGATGCTGTGCGGCGGGCCAGTTCTGTTCGGCGTCATGGCAGGTCGCCCGGGTTGGCGCAGTGTGTATGTGACTCGGTTGGCATTCATCCAACCTGCTCACACTGCCTTGAAGGAGGCGTCCAATGCTGGCATTCAGCAGGCGCATGTCGCGTCCGGTTGTCGCGAACCGTGTCCACGTGAGCGAAGCAGCCAGGAGCGTACTGGAAGCGCTTGAGCCGCGCCAACTGCTCAGCGGCAGCCAGATCATCACGCCGGTGCCGGCAACGCAGACGGCGGCGGCGGGTTCTGCGGTCAGCATCGAGGTGCAGTACAGCACATCGGACAACGACAATACGTTGACGGGCCTTGGCCTGCGAATGCACTACGACTCGTCGAAACTGACGTTCAACAACCTCACGGGCGTATTGCAGACGGCCCTGATTGGCCAGGGCAGCCCGCAGGAGGATACGGGCGACTTTGATGGTGATCCGGCGACGGACCGGTTTGTGCTGGTGTCGTGGGCCGACATGATGGGCAACTGGCCGAACGCGGCGTTGCCGGTTGGGCTGTACACGGCGAACTTCACCACGTCGCCGTCGTTGAGCGGGAGCACCGTGGTGCGTTTCTCGGCCAGTTCGACGGCGGCGGGGTACACGCTGCAGGCGACGCCGGCGACGGTGACGGCGGGCGTGCAGGCTCCGGAGATCGTGGTGGAGTACAGCGGGACGAACATTGCGGATGGGGACAGCACGCCGAGCGCAGGTGAAGGGACGGACTTCGGGGCGGTGCTGCAGGGTGCGGCGGCGGTGAGCCGGACTTTTACCGTGCGGAACACAGGGACGGCGGCATTGACCACGTCCGGGCTGACGGTGCCGGCGGGGTATTCGGTGACGGAAGGGCTGAGCGCGACGATACCGGCCGGTGGCAGCGACACGTTCACGGTGCAGTTGAGTACCGCCAGTGTGGGCACATTTGGCGGGCAGGTCAGTTTCACGAACAGCGATGCGGATGAAAGCCCGTTCAACTTTGCCATAACTGGCATCGTTGCCACGCCACTGCCCGTCGTGTCGATCACAGATGTTATCTTGACGGAGGGAGACAGCGGGACCAAGGCCTTCACCTTTGAGGTCACCCTTAGCGGCACGAATGCCCAGGGTGTGAGTGTGAGCTACGCCACGGCCGACGGCACGGCGATCGCCGGAGAAGACTTCCAGCCCGTAAGTGGCTCCCTGACCTGGCCTGCCGGCGACACGTCATCGAGGACGGTCACCGTTCTGGTGATCGGTGACACGACGTTTGAACCGGACGAGACTTTCTACGTCAACCTGAGTAGTCCCACCAACGCGACGCTCGGCAAGAGCCAGGGAATCGGGACCATCGAGGACGACGACGGAGTGCTGCCTTCGTTGTCGATCAACAACGCCACGGATTTCGAAAGTAATTGGTGGACCAAGAGCTTCAACTTCATCGTGTCACTGAACGGCTCCAATATCGACGGGGCGAGCGTCTCCTACTTCACCGTCAATGGGACGGCCACGGCCGGCAGCGACTACGTATACACCCAGGGCTCCCTCACCTGGCCCCCGGGCGACACCAGTCCCAAGACCATCACCATCGAGGTCTACGGCGACAGGACTTTTGAGCAGGATGAGACATTCTTCGTCGATCTCGTCAGCCCCACCAACGCCACGCTGACTCGGAGCCGGGGGGTGGGCACCATCTGGAATGATGATCAGCCTAATCAATCGCCCCAGGCGCGATTGAGCCCACCCTCCAGACAAGACGAGGCGAAATGGTTCTTTAGGGTTCGATACATTGACGACACACAGGTGAACACCGCAACCGTGGGGCGCAATGATGTTGAAGTCAGAGGTCCCAACTCTTTCAGGCAGACGGCGAGATTCGTGTCGGGCGCGCCGACCGCAGATGGAGGCTACCTGGCAGAGTACTGGATCAAGGCGCCAAACCGCACCGGGGCAAAGAGCCCCAAGGGAAAATACTACGCCTACATGCTGCAGAATGCCGTGCTGGATGAATACGGCTCACCAGTCCCGGCGGGCAAGCTCGGCATGATCGGGAAGAACAGCGCCGCCAGCAATGCGCCCGCCGCCGCAGGTGCCCTTCTGGCGGCCGGGGAGACACATTCACCCGCCCCGGCCATTGCGCCCGCCGCATCCTCCGCCTTCGCCAACGCGCCTCCGGCCGTCTTCAACTCCGCCACTCTCATCCGGTCGGGGACGGACGTGGAGGAGGATACGGAGCTCTGGGCTCCTCACCCCGCGGCGCTGCTGCGATGATGCGGCCGCGAGGCGACCGTACAGAAGCGGCCGGGGCGCGTTGGCCAAGGCGGGTGGCGGTGGGCCGGCGGCCGCACGGGCGCGTGCGGTGATGCCATCCTCGTCCATCACCACGTTCTCGCCCAGTTGCGCATCGCGCCGCTCCCGGTTCGTAACTTTCGCTGGCAGCAGCAGCCAATGGCCGTTCGTTCCCGACATCCCGCAGGAAGAACTGGAGACCGAGGCGGAGCCGATCATGCGAAGCGACCGGCGGAGGGGGGGTGGCGCTAATCATGTCTGGCCCCATACGCCGGATCATCGGCGCCGGAGCGAGCGGCCTCGGGATGATATGCTTCGACGGACGGAGAGAAAGGCACGGAGGCACGGAGGCAATTGCCAATGACGAAGGCCGAAGCCCGAAGCCCGAAAGAATGACGGATGGCGAAATCCGAAGGCTGACTGGCAACTGGCAACTGGCAACCGGTAGCTGGCAACTCGTTCCCAATCGAAAATCGAAAATCGAGAATCGAAAATCCAGAATATCCCGCCCCGCTGGCAGGACACCCTCAGCGTTCTTTCCACTCGACAAGCTTCCCGTCGATGTTGACCGGTCCCACGTCCCTCCATTCGTCGGTCTCCACAAAGTGCAGCCGCGCGCGGAGGCGGTCGATCTCGTATTCCACCCGGCGCAGCTCCTCGGACGCCTCGCTGCTCATCCGCGCCCCTTCATCGTCGGCGTGCATCAGCAGCGACCACACGCCAAACAGCGGGGCAAAACGCGAAAAGCCGTCATTGGGCTGGAACTCCCCCATGCCCCAGGAACTCTCCCAGCCCATGACATGCACCGTCCCAACGTGCAGGTCGTTGAGATACAGCTCGGCCGTCGTGCGCTTCGCCCGCATAAGAGCCATTATAGAGACCTTGCGGCCGCTGCCAATCGCCGGCGCCGGGCGCCGACGCCTCGGGCGCGCCAGACATGTCGCGGCGCGGTTGGATTCTGGCGGCCCGAGCGACCCCCGGCGCGAATTTCTGCGTCGGATGGAGCCAGGATGGCCGTGCACACGCTGAAGCGCGGACGCAAGTTAACCGCCCGCAAAGGTCGGGGGCACCGGCGAGGATGACCCTGCTACGGGTGGGGCGCCACGTCGTTAGGCATGGGCCAGGCCGCGCGAGGACGCCGGTGCTACGGAGGGGCGCGATGTCGTTCGGCACAGGCGAGGATGCCCGCGCTACGTTGTGCGCCGGCGCGATCCCGGACGCCGGCCGCGTAAAATCTCACGCGCTGTCGGCGCGATGTCGCCAAAGGGGCGTTTGACTGTCATCGGACACTCGGCTAATTATGCTTCTTCCGGGAGAGGTGCCGGAGCGGCTGAACGGGCCGGTCTCGAAAACCGGTTGGCCCGCAAGGGTCACGTGGGTTCGAATCCCACCCTCTCCGCTTTTGTTCGCCCGCGACTGAAAATGCTCGTAGCAGGACAGCGCGGGCCGGGATGCCAGTCATCGGCCTCGTTGCCCGCAGCACAGCTCAGGCCAGATCCTCCAGCAACAGCCGGGAACTGATCCGCGCGGACTCGAAAATGACGGGCAGTCCGCTGCCGGGGTGGGTCCCACCGCCGACCAGGTACATCCGCTCGAATTCCTCGAATCGATTTCGCGGGCGCAGGTGCAGCATCTGGCCGAGGTTGTGGGCGAGGTTGAAAGTCGCCCCGCGGTAGATCGCGGCGGAGCGTTCCCAGTCGGCGGGCGTGATAACGCGCTCGAAGCGGATGCGTTGCTCCAGGTCATCGAGGCCGACGTCGGCAAGCCGGCGCAACATGACCTGACGATACCGCTCGCGCTGCACGGTCCAGTCGATGTTGGGATGCTGATGACTCACGGGCGTCAGCACATACAAGGCGCTGTGGCCGGGCGGCGCCATGGTGTCGTCGGTTCGCGACGGATTGGCGACGTAGAAGGAGGGATCGTCGGACAGAACATGCTGGTTTTCGATCTCATCCAGGTTCCGCCGGTAGTCTGCCGCGATGTAGATGTTGTGATGCTGCAGGTGATCGTAGCGCCCTTCGATGCCAAGATAGAGCATGAATGTCGAACAGGAGAACCTCCTAGCGGCGATGGCCGCATCCGTCCACTTTCGCCGGAGGTGCTGAGGGACCAGTGTGGTCATGGCGTGGGCGAAATCGGCGTTGATGACGACGGCGTCGGCGCGATACTCGCCTTGCGGAGTGCGGAAGCCAATTGTCTTGCGCCCCTCGAAGAGGACCTGCTCAACCGGCTCGCCGAGGCGTATCTTGACACCCAGGTCGGTGGCGATGCGGGCCATGGCCGTGGTGACGGCGTTGCAGCCGCCGATGGGGTGCCAGATTCCGTGCTCGTACTCGAGGAAGGAGAGGATCGAAAAGAGGCTGGGGCAGCGGAACGGCGACATGCCCAGATACTTGGACTGAAACGTGAACGCGATCTGAAGGCGCGGGTCGCGGAAATACGACGCCAGCTCGGCATGCAGCGACTTCCACGGCTTGAGGTACGGAAGCACGGCGAGCAGCCTCTTCTGAAGCAGGGATGTCCATCCCAGGAACGGGGCCTGAAGGCATGGCGCAAAGCGGGCGAGCTTCTGGCGGTTCTCGCTCATGAACCGCGGAAACTGCGGCGCGTCCTCGGGCGAGAGCCTGGCGATTTCCTCAACCATTTGCTGCACCTGCGGCCTGCAAAGCAGCTCGCCCCCGGCCCCGAAGATGAGGCGATACTGGGGATCGAGCTTGTGCATGGGCACTTCGCGGTACAGATCCCGCCCGACTTCGGCGAAGATCTCCTCGAGCACCTGCGGGTAGAGAAAGAACGTCGGCCCCAGGTCGAAGCGAAAGCCCCCGCCCTCGATGACCGATGTCCGGCCGCCGACGCGCGGCTGACGTTCGATGATCGTCACGTCCAGGCCGGCATGGGCAAGGAGCATAGCCGCCGCGAGGCCTCCCGGCCCCGCCCCGACGATCAGTACGCGTTGCGACATGCGCTTGTGTATAGGCGAAAGGCGCCGGGCTGGCAATCTAAATGAGCGCGGTGGATGGGACGTCCCGGCCGGCGCCTGGGGGCGGGCCATGTGATCGGGTGGGCGCGCGATCACCCGCGAAGCAGGAACCGATACGCGCGTTTCAGGGTCTGGAGGCTGAAGCGCTGGGGCGGATATCGCAGGGAGGGATCGAAGAGCAGCGAGCGATGCAGCACCGACCGGTAATGCGTGAAGCAGTCGAAGCTCGAGCGGCCGTGGTAGGCACCCATGCCGCTCTCGCCAAGACCGCCAAAGGGCAGGTCCAGGTTGATCGCGTGGACAACGGTGTCGTTCAGACATACGCCGCCCGATCGCGCCCCGGCGAGCACCCGCTCCTGCGTGCGACGGTCCCGCGTGAACAGGTACAGCGCCAGCGGCGTTGGCCGCTCGCGGACCAGCCCAAGGGCCTCGTCCAGCGAGGCGAATTCCAGCACGGGCAGGATGGGCCCGAAGATCTCCTCGCCCATCACCGCGTCATCGAGGGCAACGCGATCCAGCACGGTCGGCGCCAGGTACAGGTCGTCGGCATCGTGATCCGCTCCGCAGGCGACGCGGCCGCTGCCCAGCAGTCCGACGAGCCGGTCGAAATGGCTTCGGTTGACGATCCGTCCATAGTCGGGGCTGTTCCGCGGGCACTCGCCGTAAAACGCGCGTATGGCCCGGCACAGTGCCTCGACCAGTGCCGCGGAGATCGCGCGATCGGCCAGAACGTAATCGGGCGCCACGCACGTCTGGCCGGCGTTCATGAACTTGCCCCAGACGATGCGTCGCGCAGTGGTTTCGATGGGTGCGTCGGAGCACACGATGCACGGGCACTTGCCGCCCAGTTCGAGGGTGACGGGCGTAAGGTGGCGGGCGGCCGCGGCCAGCACGGCGCGACCGACGCGCGTGCTGCCGGTGAAGAAGATTTTGTCGAACTTCTGATCGAGCAGGGCCTCGCCGACGCTGCGCTCGCCGGGAACCACCGCGATGTACTCGCTGGAGAAGGAATCAGCGACGAGGCGGGCGACGGCCGACGCGGTGTGAGGCGCCAGCTCGGAAGGCTTGAGCACGGCGCAGCAGCCGGCCGCCATCGCGCCGATGAGAGGCGACAGGAGCAACTGGAAGGGGTAATTCCAGGGTCCGATGATCAACACCACACCATATGGCTCGGGCTGGATGTACGCTCGCGCCGGCCAGTTCAGGAGGGGACTGCGCCGCCGCTGCGGTCTGGCCCAGGAGCGAAGATTTCGGCGGGCGTGGGTGATTTCGCACAGGACCGGCCCGAGCTCCGTGGCATAGGCTGCCTGAGCGGATTTGCCCAGGTCGCGCTGCAGGGCACCGAACAGTTCCGCTTCGGAGGCGGCGATCGCGTCGGCAAGCTTCTGCAGTTGGGCAAGGCGGAAATCCAGTGAACGAGTGGCCCCCGTCTGGAAGAAAGCGCGCTGTCGGGAGATGAGCCGGGTGAAATCCATCCTCAATGTGGTAGAGTGTCGGCTGTGGGTGGCGAGCGCGTCAAGGCCCGGCCATATTGACGGGCGAGGCTCGCATTGCGTTGGGTGCATGCGATGGGTGTGGGCGACAGCGTTGGACGGCGACTGCGTACAGGAGAGTCACGGCTGATGAGCAAGAACGTGCTGGTCATCGGTGCAGGCCTGGGCGGGTTGGCCGCGGCGATCTCTCTGGCCCAGGAGGGATACGCCGTGACGATCCACGAGAAGAACGACCGGATCGGCGGGAAGCTGAACGTGCTCAAGGAGCGGGGCTACAGTTTCGACCTGGGTCCGTCGATCCTGACCCTGCCGCACATCTTCGATCGCCTGTTTCGGCGATCGGGGAAGCGGATGAGCGACTACATGGCGATCCGCCCGCTGCGTCCGCACTGGCGGAACTTCTTCGATGACGGGACCGTGGTGGATCTGTATCCGGAACCGGATCGCATGGCCGCCGAGGCGCGGAAAGTTGGCGAGGATCCCGCGAATGTCGAGCGGTTCCTGAGATACTCAAGCGATCTGTTCGACCTGATCAACCGCGGGTATTTCGAGCACGGGCTGGACACCGCAGGGGAGTTTGGCCGGTTCTACGGGCTGTGGAGCTTTCCGAAGTTCGATCTGCTGCGCACGATGCACGGGGGCGTGAGCAGGTTCCTGAAGACGCGGCATATGCGAGACATCTTCGACTACTTCATCAAGTATGTCGGGTCCTCGGCATACCACGCGCCGGCGTTCATGAACTGCCTGCCGACGATCCAGTTCCGCCATGACCTGTGGTACGTGGACGGGGGGCTGTACAACGTCGCCGTGGGTCTGCGGCGACTGCTGGAGGAGCTGGGTGTGGCCGTGCATCTGAACAGCGAAGTGACCGAAATCCGCAGAGAGGGTGGCCGCGTCACCGGTATCGTCGCCGGCGGGCGGTTTCACGCCGCCGATATCATCGTCTGCAACATGGAGGTGATCCCGGCCTACCAGCGACTGCTGGGCGAGGATGCGCGGTTCATGCGGGGGCTCTCCCGGTTCGAGCCCTCCTGTTCCGGGCTCGTGCTGGAGCTGGGGCTCGACACGAGCTATCCCCAGCTCGCGCATCACAACTTCTTCTTCTCAGGCAATCAGAAGGAACACTTCCACACAGTGTTTCGCAGGCGCCAACTGCCGCCGGACCCCACCATCTATCTTGTGGCCGCGTCGAAGACCGATCCGACGGTGGCGCCGCCGGGTTGCGACTGTCTGAAGGTCCTGCCGCACATTCCCCACATCGATGAAGGCAATCCGCTCACCCGGGAGGACTACCTCGCGTTCGGCCGGCTCGTCATGGACAAGCTGGAGCGGATGGGGCTGAGGGACCTGCGGCGGCACGTGGTTTTCGAGCACTGCTGGACGCCGCTGGACATCCGCGAGCGGTACTACTCGAACAAGGGATCGATCTACGGGGTCGTGGCCGACCGCTTCAAGAACCTGGCCTTCAAGGCGCCCAAGCAGAGCACAAAGTACGCCAATCTGTTCTTCGTCGGCGGGTCGGTGAACCCCGGCGGCGGCATGCCGATGGTCGTGCTGTGCGGACTAAACGTGGCCCGTAAGGTGGTCGCATGGGATCGGCGCTGACTCTGCTGGCCGTCGCACTGGCACAGTGGGTAACGGGCTTCCTGGTGCTGGGAAGGCTGCTGTGCCGCCGCACGAGATCGGACAGCGCGGCCGGGGGCGGCGCCGCCGCCGGCTCGGTCTCGATCATCATCCCGGCCCGCAACGAGGAGCGAAACCTGCCGGTTCTGCTCGGCTCGCTTGCGTCACAGTCGTTGCGGCCGCGCGAGATCATCGTGGTCGACGACGGCTCCACCGACGCCACCGCCGAAGTGGCCCGGCGCTTCGGAGCCACCGTAGTTGCCTCTGAGCCGCTGCCCGAGGGGTGGCGAGGCAAGACCTGGGCCTGCTGGCAGGGGGCTGGGGCGGCCACGGGAGATCGACTGCTGTTTCTGGACGCCGACACATGGTTCGCGCAAGACGGACTGCGTCTGGTTTTGCAGAGCCATCGCGGCGGCGTGCTGTCGGTTGGCCCGTATCACGACGTGCGCCGGCCGTACGAGCAGCTCTCGGCATTCTTCAACCTGATGATGACAGCAGGCATGGGCGCGTTCGGCCTGCTGCATCGCCGGCCTGCGGGCCTGTTCGGTCAGATGCTGCTGGTGAACCGCGCGGACTATCTGCGCGTCGGCGGGCACGAGTCGGTCAAAGGCCGGATCCTGGAGAACTTCGCCCTGGCGGAACGCTTCCGCGATGCGGGCATACCGATGCGATGCGACATCGGCGGCCGCGCCTTCGCGTTCCGCATGTATCCCGAGGGCGTCGGTCAATTGATCGAGGGCTGGACCAAGGGCTTTGCGTCTGGCGCTGCCCGGACCGGCGGCGTGCTGATGCTGTTGATCGTGCTCTGGCTGGGCGGCATGGTGCTCTCGGCGATCATGCTGAGGCGAGGATGGGTCGGCGTATTGATGTACGGGCTGTACGCGGCGCAACTGTACCTGCTGCTGCGCAGGATCGGGCGTTTCCGCTGGTATACCTCGCTGTTGTATCCCGTCCCGCTGGTCTTCTTCGTCCTCGTGTTCATCCGCTCGTGGAGCCGCTCGGGGAGGCAGGTAACCTGGAAAGGCAGGCGGATCGATGCTGATTGAATGGCCGGCGGCGTGGATTGTCATCCTCAACGTCGGGGGCTGGCTGCTCATACAGATTGGCTTCGCATGGCTGTTCACGCGGCTGCCGGCCGGGTGGTTCAGCCCGTCCCCGCCGTTTACCTGGGAGCAAAGCGGGCGAATCTACGAGTGTTGGCTGGGGATTCGGCGATGGAAGGACCGGCTTCCGGATGGCGCCCGCTGGTTCTCCGGCGGCTTCGCCAAGGCGTCGCTTGGCGGTGTCGATCCCGACCATCTTCACCGCTTCGCCCGCGAGACCCGCCGAGCCGAGATCTGCCACCTTGCCGCGATCCTCTGCGCGCCGGTCTTCTTCCTCTGGAACCCGCTGTGGGGCGATCTGGTCATCGTCGCCTATGCGCTGGCCGCCAACGTGCCGTGCATCGTCGCTCAGCGATACAACCGCGCCCGCCTGCTGCGGCTGATGGAGCGGCGACGCTGATGAGCGGCTCATCCCAGCGCCGCCAGCAGCCGCGCCGGCCATTGCCGGGGCAGGTCGGGCTTCAGGAATCGACCGGGGGGGCGTCCAAGAGCCTCCAGCACGCGTTCGGCCGCCAGGTAGCCGCTTCGCACCGCGCCTTCCATGGTGGCGGGCCACTCGGTCCGGGTGTAGTCACCGGCAAGAAACAGATTGGCGATTCCATCCGCCGGCGGTGCCTGGGTGGGCCGCCAGCGGTCCACGCCGGGAAGCGGCGAGAAGGTGGCGCGTTTCTGGACCAGGACCAGGCCGCGCTCGAGTCGGGCGTGTTGGGCGGCCGGCAACAGCCTTCGCAACTGATCGGCGAAGATGTCCAAAGCCCGGCGGGAATCGATCTGCGTCCATTGCCTCGCGGCGCTGATGACTCCGTGCAACGCCCTGCCGGATGGGTCCTTGCGGAACACCCACTGCAATGGACCCTCGAGCAGCGCGGCGTGCGTGCGGCTCAAGACCGGCCGGTCATACCACAGATGCGCATTGAGAATCGGGACGCTGACCAGTTTCCCCAGCCCGGCGAAGCGGGCATCGCGCTCGGCCAGCTCGGCGGGGACCCATCCGCGCAGCACATGGTGGCCCACGGCGCACACAACGGCGTCCGCCGGCAGCAGCTCGCCGCCGGCCAGTTCCACGGCACGCACCCGCGTCTCATCGAACCGCAGCCCGCCGACGCGCACCCCCAGCCGCACATCGCGGCAGGGGAACGGCCGATACAACTGGCTGAGCGGACAGCGAGGCAGTCCCAGTAGGAATCCGTCCGAGCTGGAGAGGAAGGCATCCTGAAACACCTGGAGCGCGTACCGGGCGCTAGCCCGGGCCGGATCCTCGTTGAGCGCTCCGCGCAGCGCCGGGTCGTAGAACCGTCGGACGAGCTGCTCATCCTGGCGGTGCTCGCGCAGCCACTGGCCGAACTCGATGTCCGCCAGCCGCCGCCGACCTTCGCGCCCGATGCGCATCATCGCCGCCATGGCGCCGATCAGCGAGCGTCGCTCACCGGCATTGAGCGTCCGCAGGAGCAGCACCGCCGCTGTGAGGTGAAATGGGGCCGGCAGTCCCGGCATTGACCAGAGGTCGCCGTGACTGCGCGCGTCCAGGAAGTGGATCGTTCGCTGCCAGCGTATCTGGTGCAGCGTTCCCAGCCGGCGATAGAAGTCGATCAGATTGGTGCAGCATCCAAGCAGTACGTGCTGGCCGTGATCCAGTTCCTGGCCGCTGTGCGGGTCGATGAACGAGCCGGCGCGTCCGCCGAGACTGGGGCGCGCCTCGATCAGCGTGACCCGCAGCCCCGCCGACTCCAGGGCCATTGCCGCCGCCATGCCCGCCAGGCCGCCGCCGATGACGACGACGCGCCGGCTGTCAGCAGACTGCGGACGCAATGACGGCCGGGCTGGCATCTGGCTTGGCGACATCCTCTACCGCAGGAGCATGGCCCTGCCGGCAATCCAGAGCTTGGTCAACGCCGACAATGATACCCGTCGCCGCAGCACAAGGCGGGGCCGGGCGGCGATCTTTTCCAGCAGGCCGGCGTAGATGCGGGTCATGGCGCGCAATGTTGCGCGACAGTCCGGCGCAACAAGCGCCTCAAGCGGAGCGGATCGCTCAAAGTAGCTCCTGGCGCGACAAATCTGAAGCTTCATCAGGCGATCGAAACCTTCGAGGCCGACTCCGACTCCCCCGCCGCGAAGGTCCGATTCGCGAACCCCGTTCTGATCCAGCTCCTGGCGGGGCAGGTACAGACGTCCGCGCTGCAGGTCTTCGCGCAGGTCGCGCAGGACGTTGGTCAACTGAAACGCCACGCCGCGATCCTCGGCCATGCCAATCGTCCGCGCTCCGCCCTCGAAGCCCCAGATATGGATGCTGGCGACACCCACGGTGCCGGCCACGCGCCGGCAGTATGTCAGCAACTGGGCGAAAGTGTCGAAGCTGGCACGGTCCAGATCCTGGCGCTGACCCTCGATCGCCTCCTCAAAGACCTGCGGCGGTACTCGATATCGCCCGACCATGTCGGCAAAGGCGGGCCAGATCGACGGGGCGGCCGTGTGGTCCACGCGCCCGTCGACGGCCGCCCGGGTCCGCGCCCGCCAGTTCTCAAGGTCCTCGATCCGCCGCGAAACCGTCCGACCGTCGTCACCATCGGCGATGTCGTCGGTCAGGCGCATCCACGCGTAGAGCGTGTACATCGCCGCCCGCTTGCCGGCCGGCAGCAGTCGCATGGCGTAGCGGAAGTTGTCTGCCTGCGAACATGCCAGACGGCGGCAATGGGCCTGTGATCGACGTACCTTCGCGGGTTCGATGGGCGGGGCGATCATCGGTGGTCTGTCCTGGCGGCCGGCTTGAGAACCTGCGCGATGACGCGGAGGACGAGTGCTGCCTTCCCCCAGGCGGACAGCGAGGGTCTGCGGGTCAGCGTGTCGTAGCCCTGGCGCCGAATGGCGGCGAGGATGGCTCGCCCGCCCATGCCGTAAAGGGCAATGTGCGCTCGAACGCGCCCTTCGAGCAGCGGCAGCAGGCGGCTGCCCTCCGCAAACATGCGCTCGGTCCGCTCGACCTCGAAGCGCATGAGATCGCGAAATCGCTGGTCGCACCGGCCCTCGCGGAGCTGCGCTTCGCCAATGCCGAACCGATCCATGGACTCCCGCGGGATGTAGATCCGGTTGCGCTGGAGGATGTCGCGGCGAACATCCTGCCAGAAGTTCGTCAGTTGCAGTGCCGTGCAGATCAGGTCCGACAGTCGCAGCCTCGGTTCGTCCCGGTAACCACACATGTGCAGCACGAGCCGCCCCACCGGATTGGCGCTGCGCGCGCAGTAATCCAGCAGCGCCTCGAACGTATCGTAACGGCAAACCCGCTGGTCCTGCTCGAAAGCATCGATCAGGCGCAGGAAGGGATCGATGGGCAGACCGTGCCTCCGGATGGTGGACGAAAGCGCGACGAAGACGGCCGACTCGGCGCGCCCGGAGAAACACGACAGTGTCTGTTCCCTAAAGCGCGCCAGCAGCGCCGTCGCGGCGGCGGGGTCGCCCACTTCATCGCTCAGATCGTCGGCCAGGCGGCAGAAGGCGTACACGTTGCAGAAGTCCTGCCGCAGATACCGAGGCAGCAGGAGCGAGACCACAGGGAAGTTCTCGTAGTGGCACCGAACGAGGCGCCGGGTGAAGCGGGTAGCCTCGGGCTCGTCGGCCACAGGGCAAAATGCACGGCGCGCCGCATCGTGATGCATAACCACACCGTGAGTGTTTCCATCTGCCGATGCCGTATCCGTCGGCATCGCATGCCTCGCTATCCCGGCGCCGAGCGCCTGCAACACACATCTCAACGAACGGCCGGCCCAGCCAACCACGCGCCGTGGCCAGGCACTTTGCCCGTCAACAGTTCGGCGTTGCCAGTGCAGACACTGCGGAGATGTTACTGAAAAATGCGGCGCATGGCGAGCGTGGCCAGGCCGCCATCGCGCTCATGGACGTGTGACAGTCTCAGCATTGGATGGATCCGGGATGGCCGTGGCACACGTGGCACACGTGGCACGCGCCAAAGCGCGGACGCAGGCCCACGCTCGCAAAGGTCGGGGGCACGGGCGTTCTCGCCCAATGCCATCAACTTAAGATTGTTCGTAAGTCATTGTCACAGCGCGCTTTATGGCGCTAGCGCGAGCGAAGGCCTCCTGGCACAATGGTGTGATCTGAACAGCTTGCAAC
>Ga0308417_1001722_pt1 | contig 14763 bp, 14 predicted proteins | sample HotsprSampleOS65_FD_203528 | JGI IMG/M metagenome (GOLD analysis project Ga0308417, IMG submission 203528) | Hot spring phototrophic mat microbial communities from Octopus Spring, Yellowstone National Park, Wyoming, United States - 20090730_OS65 ... | reverse complement strand
GATTACGCCCTAGCCAGACGCCCCCCCATCCCAGCACTCGGTCCCTATTTCGGGCCTTCTTCCTCGGACCTGTCAACCCGAATCTATCTACTCGGCCCTCGCATCTCCGGCTGTTGACCGCCCGGCCGCCCAGTCCTACCGCACTCCTAAGCCTCGGTGCGGCGCGTCGTGGGCAACCTTTTCATCCACTCCCTCCGACCAGGAAAGCAGGTAGCCTCCGCTCTCGCCCAGCAGCGCCACCCTCTCCTAGGATCTCTGACGGACCCGGAACTCTCGGAGCTCACCAACAAGCCCGCTGCTTTTGCCGTGCGCTAGAAGCTCAAGGCCGGCATCGTCAGCAACGCGCCCGGAATGGGGTGTTTCCGTCGCAGAAGAGAAACGCCGTCGGAAGGGCCTGGAAACGTGGCCCCAGCCACTTGGCTGGCCTGCGTTGTTCCAACCGCCCCGGGTCAGAAGAGTGCGGAGGGCCGGGGCAAGGCGGTGCGGAATCCCCTTGGCAGTCATGAGCACTTAGACCAAGGTAGGGCCGATCTGGCAGCAGGAGCAGTACTTATGGAAGTCTTGGTCACGGGGGCAACAGGGTTTGTAGGGCGGGCGGTGGTGCGCCAACTGCATCAGAGCGGTCACACGGTCCGTGCACTGGTCCGTAACCCCGCCTCCCCCACGGCCCGAGACTTGGCTCACAGCGGAGGTGTACGCCTGTATCCCGGGGATGTGCTCGATCCGGGGTCCCTCAGCAGCGCGGCCGCCGGAGCCGACGCAGTGGTGCATCTCGTGGGAATCATCAGCGAATGCGGTCGCCAGACCTTCGAGGCCATGCACACCCAAGCCACGCGAAACATGGTGGAAGCAGCCCGGGCCGGGGGAGCGGGCCGATTCGTCCATATCAGTGCCCTGGGCACCCGACCTCACGCAGTCTCCCGCTACCACAGAACCAAATGGGAAGCGGAAGAACACGTGCGTGCGAGCGGATTGATCTGGACCATCCTGCGGCCTTCGCTCATCTACGGTCCCGGCGACCAATTCGTGAACCGGTTCCTTCGCATGGCCCGCTTTTCTCCGGTGCTGCCTCTGATCGGTCGGCGCGACGCAAAATTCCAGCCGGTGCCCGTGGAGATCGTGGCCCGATGCGTCCAGGTGGCCCTCACGGATCCCCGGGCCGCGCACCAGGTCTTGGACGTGTGCGGGCCGGACCAGCTCACCTTGGCGGAAATTCTGCAAATCCTGCTGGAAACCACCGGCCGCCGCCGCTGGCTCTGCCCCGTCCCCACGCCTTTGGCCACGGTCCTGGCCACGATGCTGGAGAAGATTTTTCCTGCGTTGCTGCGTCGACCGCCGCCGCTGAATCGCGATCAAATCCTCATGCTGCAGGAGGACAACGTGGGTAACCCCGAACCCATCACCCAGTTGATCGGTATTGCGCCGCCCCCGTTCCGAGAGGGGTTGAAGGCCTGGCTCGGGACCTGATCGAGGCCACCTGGGCCGCGCCCCTCCGGCCAGCAGGTGCGGCTTCTGCCTTTGCATCCCTCTAGCCAACGGAGCAGCCTTGGGCACCCGCCGTCAGGCCGAAGCGATGCCCTCTCCGGCACCGGCCTCCCGCACTGCCTCCAAGGGCCGCATCCTCTCTGAGGCAGAACCTGTCGGGGGCACTAGAATGAGCAGCATGGAGAAAGCCTCCAAGGCTCGAACCGCGTGAGGCCATCCCGGCGGCATGTAGACCAAGTGCCCGGCCCGCAGGACATGCGTGCGCCCCGCCAACACGAATTCACACCGCCCACTCAAGACCAACACCAGCGCGTGCTGAGTGGTTGTGTGCTCGGTCAGCTCCTGTCCTGCGGCAAAGCCGAACAACACACTTCGGGCCGACGGCAACCGCAGCAGGGTACGACTGACAATCCCATTCGGGGCAAAAACGGTTTCCTCGTCCAGCGCCAGTACGGCCGCCTGATCCGGTTGCACCAAGGGTACTTCGCTCATACCCTCAGTCTCCCCCCACCCTGGCCCGACGGCCTTGACCTGCGTCAACCAGGATTGCGCATCCCAGAAACCTGCTTATGCTGAAGTCGCCCTCGGATCTCCACGCGTGTCCGAGGTGGCAGAGGAGACACAAGCGATGCGAACGAGCAAGTGGTTGTTGTGGCTGGCCCTGGCATTCCTGGGTGCCGGGCTTCTTTTCGTGAGTGGCTGGTTGCCCGTAGGCCGCGCGGTGGGTGTTTATGTAACCCTGCCCATCGGCGCAGTGTTGTTGGGCATGGCCCTCATCTGGCGGATCATGGAAGGCGGCGAGGAAACCTCCGCCGCTGAAACCCAACCGGCCGCAAACCCAGCCGCCTCGCCCCCACCTCCCAAGCACGGGGGCTGCGGCTGCGGCTGTGGCCATTGATCAAGCCCGCCCCTCGCCCCGGCCTGCCTGCGCCAATGACCCGCCCCTGCGGTCGGCCCAGCGCCGCAAAGTCAACCCGCCCGCACCGCTCGCAACGGCCAAGCCCGTCGCCGGCCGGAACCTGCGCCCCTTGAGCTGAGTCATGCCCGAAAAACCGCGCACCCCTCACCAGTACGACGAAAGCAAGGTCAAAACCCTTTCTTCCCTGGAACACATCCGGCTGCGCACCGGAATGTACATCGGCCGCATCGGCAATGGCACCCACTACGATGACGGCTGTTACATCCTGCTCAAAGAGGTCATCGACAATGCCGTCGACGAATTCATCATGGGCTACGGCCGGCAAATCGACCTCCACATCGACGGCACGAGGGTCCAGGTCCGCGACTACGGCCGCGGCATTCCGCTGGGCAAGGTGATCGATTGCGTCTCCACCATCAACACGGGCGCCAAGTACAATGATGACGTCTTCCAGTTCAGTGTGGGCCTCAACGGCGTAGGGGCCAAGGCCGTCAACGCCCTCTCCCGCACCTTTACCGTCCGCAGCCACCGCAACGGAGAATTCGTCGAGGCCGTCTTTCGCCAGGGCAAGCTCGTGCGCGAACGCAAGGGACAGGATCCGCGGGCACCCGATGGCACTTTCATCGAGTTCGATCCAGACCCGGAAATCTTCAAAGACACGGCTTTCCGGCTCGAACACGTCGAGCGCCGCCTGCGCCATTACAGCTACCTCAACACGGGATTAAAACTGGTCCTCCACTGGAACGGACAAGCAGCCCGTGTCTTCCAGTCCCGCCACGGCCTCATGGACCTGGTGATGGAAGAGCTGGCCACCGACGGCAGCGAGCCCCTCTATCCACCACTGCACTACTCTTCCCGCACCCTCGAATTCTGTTTCACCCACAGCCACGGTCGCTACGGCGAGACGGTTTACTCCTTCGTCAACGGTCAGTACACCAGCGACGGCGGCACCCACCTCAGCGCCTTCCGGGAAGGACTGCTGAAAGCCGTCAATGAGTTCGCCCAAGCCCGCTTCGAGGGCGAGGACGTGCGTGAGTCCCTGGTGGGCGCTGTGGCCGTCCGCCTCAAAGACCCCGTGTTCGAGTCCCAAACCAAGAACAAACTCGGCAACACCGAAATCCGCACCGAACTCGTCAACAAGGTCCGCGAGGAACTCCTCCACTTCTTCCAACGCAACCAACCCATCGCGAATGCCATCCTGGCCAAAGTCCGCGACACCCAGCAACTCCGCAAAGAACTCCAAGCCGTCAAAAAACTGGCCCGCGAACGGGCCAAATCCATCAGCTTGCGCATTCCCCAGCTCAAGGACTGCCGACTCCACTACGACAAACGGACCGGCAAGGGCCAGGGCACGATGATCTTCATCTGCGAAGGCCAGTCCGCCGCCGGCTCGATCACCAGCTGCCGCGACGTCGAAACCCAGGCCGTCTTCGTCCTCAAGGGCAAGCCGCTCAATGTCTGGGACCTCAAACGCGACGTCATGTACAAAAACGACGAGCTCTACAACCTCATGCAGGCCCTCAACGTCGAGGACAGCCCCGACAACCTGCGCTACGAAAAAATCATCCTCGCCACTGACGCAGACGTGGACGGCCTCCACATCCGCAACCTGATGATCACCTATTTCTTCCGGTTCTTCGAGCCGTTGGTCCGGGACGGCCACCTGTACGTGCTGGAGACACCGCTGTTCCGGGTCCGCAACAAGGAACGCACCATCTACTGCTACAGCGAGGCCGAGCGCGACACGGCCGTGGCGGAGCTGGGCGGCAAACCAGAAATCACCCGCTTCAAGGGTCTCGGCGAAATCAGTCCCAAGGAATTCGCGCAATTCATCGGCAGGAACATGCGCCTAAGCCGCGTAGAATACGCGCCGCGGTCCGAACACGTGCCCTTGCTGGACTTTTACATGGGTAAAAACACGCCCGAGCGCAAAGACTACATCATGGAGCGGCTCGTGGTGCCGGTCACGGACTGACCGCCTTCCCACAGTTCACGAGGCTCACAGCGGATCCGTCCAGGCCGCCCAAGCACGCCCTCTGCAGCACTCCGACTTTTCCCGTACGCGCCCCCGGCAGGGGACCCAAGGCCGGTGCCGCCAACAACTCTGGTTCGAAGCGCGCTGCCTGACCGATCTCTACACACCGCCTCTCCGCCGGCATCCTACAACCCCGGGAGCCGTCGGCAAAATCCTTGGGCTTCGCCCCACCCCGCCATCTGTAGCGCCCTTGTCCCGGCTCCGGAAACATCCGCACCGTCTCGGCCCCGCAAGTCGGACAACCACGAGACCCGACTGCTTCACGCGATGCCCCCAAGGCCCCGCCTCCCGAGAAACCTGATCGACCCCTCGCCCTGTAAATCAGGCTTCTCCCTCGCATTCCCCACCGCAAAGGCGCTCCCCACACGAGCCTCGGACGATGGGCGGACGATAACCACATGAAGCTCAAACGCCCGGACCTGGGCCACTTCCACCAGGACACCTGTGCCCACTAATGCAGAAAGCAGGAACGGCAAAACCGGGGTCGTGCCGAAGGCTGCGGAAATCGTGCGGCTTCTGCTCAACGAAGTCACCCCCATAAACTAGCGCCCCCACACCGAGAGCCCCCCGAAACATCAAGAGCCCAACTCGCCCAGCAGTGTACCGCCCACCCAGAATCCTCCGGCGCACGCAGCCCTTGGTGGGCAAGCCCAACGGAACCCCAGCCGTAGCCAGGACCACTTGTCAACCCAAGAGCCGAACTCTGGACCGAATCCAATCCTGCGTGGCGGCACGGGACGATGCGACTTCCTTGCTCATGCCGAATGATCCAAAAGCAAGACCAACTGACACTGCCCAATTAGGCACCGCCCCCGACGCACATGCTCGATGATTCGCAGGGTTTCCATGCCCCAAGCAACCAGCCCATTCCCAACCCACGGCACCGGGCAAGCTTTGCCTGCACTTTATTCCTCAAGCACCGGCAGCTTTTGCCGATAACCTTGATGTCCAGGAACCGCGCGTTCGGCAGGACAACCCATGGGCGCACATCCCCGGAACCTGTCTGGACCCACAAGGCCCGGTCCTCCGGGGCCGGTAACGCGTCCATTGTAGAAGCAACGTTAGACGAATGCGGGAAAGAGGCATGGGCACAAGCAACGGATATCGGACTTGGGCCAAACGAGTCCTGTTGGCAGCAGGAGCATTGGGATTCCTGTGCGGCGACAGCTTTGGCCGGGCAATTGGCGCTTCATACCTCAAAGTAATCGGGCCGGCTCCCTTGAGATTTATATCGATACCTGACAAACCAGTTGAGGATTTTCAGGTTACCAATAACGATAACAACACAGAATCAGCAACATGCCAGCCTGACACGGAGACCAGTTCTAAAGATGAAACCGTCTCAAGTTCCAAACAACCTGATACCACAGAACCCCCAATTGCCACCCCGGATGCTAAGCTTTCCACCAGCGCATCGTCCACCATCCCAACCCGGGCGGCCTCGCCCCCTCCCATCCCCAGCCCTAGCATCACCAACGCTGCGCCCAGTTACGAGTTCGTGTGGCCCGATGCCCCGCCTGTAGTTCTCCCGAGCCCTGGGTCAGGCTCTGTCACAAACCCCATCAGCCCGGCAAGCGAAATGCTATTCGTGACACCGCAAATGCTGGTGGAGTTCTTCAAGCCCTTGCCGGGGAACACGAACACCGCCCCGGTGCGCGTAATCGTGCCGGTTGACATCGGCTTTCAACCGCCTTTGGGCCAGCCGACTCCCTCCAGCCAGGCCATTTACAGGTCTCCATGAAAATGGACCGGCTTGTGCAGAACGACCGGTGGCCATGGCACCGGGAGCACCTTGGCCAGAAGAACGCGGCCAAGGCCGTCATCGCCCTGATATGCGCTTCGGCTGCGGCCCTATCGGCGGCCACTTCCGGTCCGGTGGCCTCTATTGAGGGACCAGAGCCGACCAACTCCTCGGCTCCTGCCGGCACAGTGGCCCCGCCGACCAACCGGCCGCTTCCCGTGGGGACAAATTTGTCCGGCACCGTCTTGGCTACCTCAGGTCCTCAGGCCCCGTTGACTCAGGATTCCACCAACACCCCTGCCGTGCCGCTGCTGTGGCCTCCGAGAGCCCGCGAAACCGCAGTGGCCGAGGACTCGCAAAAGCTGGAGCGGTTGCTCAGCAGGTTGGAGCTGGCGCGGCACTTGCGGCTGACCCGGCAGATCGCCCAGGCGACCCCCTTACTGGTCGAGCTGCTGGCTGAGGACGTCCCCGACAGCGTGCAACGTTCCGCCCTGTTGGAACTGGCCATGGTGGCCCAGGATGAAAACGACCTGCCCCGCGCCCAGCAAATCTACGCTCAATTCGTCCAAAAATGGCCAGCGGATCCGCGCGTGCCCGAGGTGTTGCTACGCCAGGGGCTGCTCTTCCGTCAAATGGGTCTGAACAACCTGGCCCTGGCCAAGTTCTACAGCGTCATGACCGCTGCCTTGGTGCTGAAAACTGACCACTTTGAGTACTACCAGCGGCTCGTGTTGCAGGCGCAAATCGAGATTGCCGAAACGCATTACCTCAGCGGCAAGTACGCCGACGCCGCGGAATTCTACGGTCGGTTGCTGCGGCAAAACAGTCCGTTTCTCAACCGTCCGCTGGCCCAATACCGCTTGATCCGGTCCCTGGCCGCTGTCCACCGACACGACGAAGCCGCCAGCCAGGCCTTCGACTTTCTGGAGCGTTACCCAGAAGCTCCCGAGCAACCCGAAGTGCGGTTTTTGCTGGCCACCGCCCTCAAAAAGCTCGGCCGCAACAGCGAAGCCCTCCAGCAGGTGCTCCGCCTCCTGATGGAACAGCGGGCCCGCAGCAGTGATCGACCGGAAGTCTGGGCCTACTGGCAGCGCCGCACCGGCAACGAAATCGCCAACCAGCTCTATCAGGAGGGCGACTATACCAAGGCACTGGACATCTACCTGACGCTGGCGCAACTGGATGCTTCGCCCTCCTGGCAATTGCCCGTGCTCTACCAAGTGGGCATGACGTACGAACGGCTCTTACAACCCGAACTGGCCGCCCAAACCTACGAACGCATCGTGGCCCGGTCGGGCGAGCTCGGAACCAATGCTTCCCCGGGGCTCCAGGCCGTCGTGCACATGGCCCAGTGGCGTCTGGATTTCGTGAAGTGGCAGGCACGGTCCGAAACTGCCCTACGACGCCTGCTGCCCCCTGCCCAAGCGAGCATCACCCCCTTGGAAAGTGCCCTTCCCGCCATCCCATGAACCCGGCCGTTCCGTCTTCCGAGCCACCGCCCACCGAGCTGGGCGCCCTGCTGCAACATTATCGTGCCCTTTGTGAGGAGGTCCTGGCCCTCTACACCCGCGAGCACCAGCGCCTTCAACAGGGCGCGGACTACCAACCTTTCGAGTTTTACCGGCTCAGAAAGGACTTGCTTCCGCGACTGGAAGCGGCGTTGACTGGGTTTAAGCGGTGGCGCGGGTATGCCCGTTCCAGCGGGACCTTGGTTCCCGCTTCGTCCACCGAGTTGCGGCGCGTCATCGATCAGGTGCAAACCATGCTCATGCGGATCCTGCAACTGGACCGCGAAAATCAGCAGGCCCTGCTGCGCCGGGGCCTGTTGCCGGCGGCCCACTTGCCACCGCCCGCCGCTCAGCAGCCGCACTTCGTGGCCAACCTGTACCGTCGTCACAGCACGGCCTGACGCATGCCGATCGAAAAAATCATAGTCCTGGAAGACGATGCCATCCTGCGTAACAACCTGGCGCAGACTTTGCGCCGGCGGCGCTACGATGTGGCCGCCGTCTCCACCATCGCCGAAGCCCAGGAATACCTGGCAGCCGACAACTTTGACCTGATCATCCTGGACGTCCGGCTTCCCGACGGCGACGGCACGGACCTGCTCAAGGCCCTGCAACAGCGGCCCCAACGGCCCTTGGTGGTCATCACTACCGGTTTCGGCAGCGTCGAGTCCGCTGTCGAATGCATGAAAAACGGCGCCTTCGACTACCTCATCAAACCCTTTTCCACCGAGCAGATCGAGGTGGTCCTGCGCAAGGCCGAAGAATTCACCCAGCTCCTCAAGGTCAATCGCTTCCTCTCCCAGGAAACCGACGAGGCCGAGCAGGAATTGTTGGGCAACAGTCCGGCCATGCAGGAGTTGCGCCAGCTTATCCGCAAAGTGGCCCGCACCCAGGCCACTGTCTTGATCCAGGGCGAAAGCGGCACCGGCAAGGAACTGGTGGCCCGCGCCATTTACCGCGAAAGCCCCCGTGCCCACGGCCCGTTCATCAAGGTCAACTGCGCTGCCATCCCGGAAAACCTCATCGAAAGCGAATTCTTCGGTCACGAAAAGGGCGCCTTTACCGGCGCCATCAACAAGCGCGAGGGCCGGTTCGAACTGGCCCACGGCGGCACCATCCTCCTGGACGAAATCAGCGAAATCTCACCCAGCGTCCAAGCCAAACTGCTCCGCGTGCTGCAGGAACGGGAATTCGAACGCGTCGGCGGCACCCGCACCATCAAGGTCGATGTTCGCGTCATCGCCACCACTAACCGCAACTTGGAACAAAGCGTCGAGCGCAAAGAATTCCGTCAGGACCTTTTCTTCCGTCTGAATGTAGTGCCCATCCACCTGCCCCCACTGCGCGAGCGCCGTGGCGACATCGTCCCGCTGGCGGAGGAATTCATGCGCCGGTTCAGCCGCAAACATGGCGTGCACATCAAGGGCTTTTCCGATGCCGCCTTGGCCGCCCTTCAGGCCCATGACTGGCCCGGTAACGTGCGGGAGCTCCAAAACGTCGTCGAACGCGCAGTCATCCTCTGTGGCGACGACGGCTTGCTGGAGCCCAGGCACTTGGGCCTGAGCACGCCCGTCCAGCTCCGCTCCGAAACGCGCAGCGCCAACCCGTCCCCCGCCGTGCCTGCCCCACCCGGTCCCGCAGCCGACGGGCACTTCCCCACCCTGGCCGAACTGGAACGTCAGCACATCCTGGCTGCCCTCCAATTTTGCAAGGGCAACCGCACCCACGCGGCACGCGTCCTGGGCATCAGCATCCGCACCCTCCGCAACAAGCTCCACGAAATCAACGGCACCCGACCCCAACCGGAGGACACCGCCGAACCCGAGGCGGAAGTGCCCGCAGCCGATCCTTCCACCTGATTCCCCAGGGCCTGCTCCTGCGGGTTGCCCGGCCCCTCCAGCTCATACTGAACGACGGTGGTACCACCACCACTCCGCCAACAACAGCGCAAGAAAGATCGCCGCCAACCCCGCCCAAAACTCCCGCCGCACAAACAGCCCCGTCCCCGAACCGCCTGCCACCCGCTCCGGCTCCTTCAACACAGAAGCCCTGGCCCGCAGATCGCTCTCGTTCTCATCCAGCAGGTTCACGCACACTACTGACACCCCAGCCTGGCTCCGGAACCGATAAACTCCACAACGCTCCGGAGGCCCGAAGACCGGTCGATCCGTGAGCGAACCCGGGGTCCACCGCCAGACCTGACCCTCCGGCCCTTCCACCTCCACTTCCCACACGGGCCGCTCCAGTCGCAGACTTACCGGCTCGCCTGCCCGCACAGCATCCGGCGTCCGGCTGTCCGAAGCCAACCAGTTCACCGCATTGGCCATAAAAATCGGGAAACTCACCCGCAACGGCCAGTCACTGTCCAAAACACTGAACCCCGCCCACACAAACCGGCACCCGTCCCGCTGGCCGGCCAACAAAACCGGCCCCCACCGGCACTCGGCCAGCACTTCCGCTCCCGACAGAGGCGGCCGAATCTCCAGCCGGGCCGCATGCACTCCTTCCAACTGCACATGCCGCAACACCGGATGCGTCGGGTCCCAGTCCACAATCTCTGTGGGCGATTCCACAGACCTGGTGTCCGTCCCTGGCTCCCATGGCCACGTTCCAAAAGCGAGCACCGGTACTGACACCCAGCCCTGAAGCGGCACCCGGTCCAACACCAGCACATCTACCCCCGCCAGGTCCGGAGGTGGCTGCGTCGCCACGACACAGCTCGCCCAGGGCAGGGCCCGCAGCGCCCGTTCCAAAAAAAGGTTTCCCGGACTGACCAACACCACGCGCACCGGCCGGGGAGCGCGCACCGGCAGAACAACCCGATTGTCCACGGCCAAATCATCTCGGGTCTCCAGGGACAGCTCCCACAAACCAGCCCGCGCCTCCGGCAAGGCAAAGGCCAAAGTGGTCGACTGCCCCGCTTCCAACACCAGGGGCCGCCGTTCCAGCAGCTCTCCTTCGAACCGTAGCTCCGCCAGGGCCGACAAGGCCCGCTCCGAAAGTGCTTTCACCCGTGCCACCAGTCGCGCTGCCTGCGGTGGTTCCGGATCCACTCGAACCTCGCAGGCTACCACCGCCAGGTTCTCGCCCTGTCGACCGACCCGGTGCTCCGTCAACGGCAGCAGGCTGGCGTAGCCTTCATCCCAATCCGCCGCAGCCCCGTCGGTAAACAGCTCGATGCGCGCATCCGGCTGTTGCCGCACCAGTGCCTCGGCCAGTCGCAACGCCGGCATCAATCGTCCTGGCGCATCCGTCGGCTCCAGAGCACTCACCACCTTTCGAACGCTGGCATGATCCCGCGTGGGCGTCTGCACCAACTGCGGCTGTACACCGGCTCGAATCACCGCCAGCTCCTCACCGGGAGCCGCGTCGGCCACCAGCCGCAGCGCCTGGGCCCGCGCCTGCTCAAACCGGGACGGCGCCACGTCCGAAGCCTGCATCGAGGCCGAGACATCCAGGATCAGCACACGAAGCGGCGCCGGAGGCACAGACGTCACCCACACCGGCCGCGCCAGCGCCGCCACCAGCACCGCCAGGGCCAATAATTGCAGCAGCAACAGCCAGGAAAAATGCAATCGCTGAAAAGGATGACTGGCCCGGGTATCCTGCAGAAACCGTTCCCACAACACCAGACTCGGCACAGGCACATTTCGCCGCCGGCGCTTCAACAAATGCAGCAAGACCACCAGCACCAGACTGGCGGCAAACGCCCACGCCATCGGTTCCAAAAACCTCATGCGCACGTCCTCGCCAAAGGCCGGTCCCTCCCAATCAACACCCGGCGGCTCCGCACACAATCCTCACGACCACAGCCCCAACGTACGAAACTCTCGCGCCAAAAGCTTCGCCAGGTCCGCATCCGATCGCACACTCACAAACCCTGTCCCATGCCGCCGACAGTACTCGCGCAACTGATCCACGTACCGTTGCACGGTGCGCTGGTAAGCCTTCAGCCGATACCGGCCAAAGGTCACTTCCTGCCACAGCCCCGTTTCAACATCTTCCAACCGTAGCTCCCCGTAGGTGTCAGGAACCCACTCCTGAGGCGAGAGCACTTGCACCGCATGCACTTCCAAGCCCCGCGCCACCAGCGTCGCCAACCCGCCCGTCGGCGCTTTGGCATCCAGAAAATCACTCACCACCACTGCGACTGCAGGCGGTCGAATCGGTGCCGCCTGGGCACGAAACCACGGCTCCAGCTCGATGTGCCCCCCGGGGAGCAGCCCCTCCAAACAACGAAAGAACCGTAAGGCCCTCCCTCGCCCCCGAAGCCGACGCAGCCCCAACTCGCAGGCCCACTGCCGTGCCACTTCGCACCCCTGCTCTGCCTGAAATTGCTGGCCTGTTTCCGCTGCGGCCGCCCCGGTCGGAGCGCCCGCAGCCCGCTGCTGGCCCACCCGATCGCCAGGCCCGGGATAAACATGTACCGTCAAACATGCACCACTGCCCAAAGCCACATAACCCAGCGCAGCCACAATTTGGCAGGCCACGCGAAACTTTTCCGGCGCCCCCCACCGCATGCTCGCACTGGCGTCCAGCCAGACATGTACCCACAGTTCCCGCTCCTCCTCAAACAGCCGCAGAAACAACCGATCCAGCCGCCCATAAAGGTTCCAATCAATGTGCCGGAAATCGTCGCCTGCCACATAGGGACGGTAGTCGGCAAACTCCACCGAATGGCCCCGGGCCCGACTCCGCTGTTCCCCGTGGGCCATGCTGCGTGCCCATTGCCGACTGGACCAACGCAGCCGGTCCAACACGCGCTGCAACTCCGGCCCCACCAGCAGACTCATACCTCGCCCCGATCCGCTTCCATGTGCCTGGCGGCCCCGGCCCGGCCCGTCCAACCTGTCCCTCCTCTACCGTCCCGGCCCCGCCTCACCCCGGTCCGGTGTCGCCAACCTCTGCCGCAGCCGCTCCATGTGGGCCTCGATGCGAACGATGTAAGGGTTCGGCCCGTCCGGATACGGATCGTTCAAGAACCGGTACAACCCGAAAAACTCCCTCTCCAGCCGCGGTTTCACAAAGTTCTCCCAAAACGACGGTGTGCGCGCCACCAACTCCTCGGCGCTGCGAAAAGATGCCACAAAACTGTTCGGGTCCCCCCCATGGGCCGCAGCTTCCGCGAATTCCGCATACAACGCCGGCAGTTTTTCCAAATAATCCTCCGCAGCCATCTGCCCCAGTAGATCCGCCGTCCCCAGGGCGCACCCCACCAAACGCTCCAGCTCATCCTGAAACAACAGCCCGCTGGGGCGCGCTTCCACCCCCGTACACCGAATCATGTTCTGCACGGCGCGAATGTCCCGCTCCGCATAGCCCCTGGCCGCCAAAAAGTTCCGAGCAAACTCCGCACTCCGGCGCACGTGCACCAACGTGTACTTGGCACCCGTGCCTTCAGAGTCTTCCCGGCGCTTCAAATACCCAGTGTCGTGAAAAAGAATCGCCAGCAACCCAAGCTCGAACCACCGGCGCGGCACCAACGGCTCCGCCCCCACCCGATGCCGGCTCCAAAGCAACCGGGCAAAACACAACGTCCCTTGCAACGTGTGCTCCAGATCGTGATACCGTGTGTCCACCGGCTGGTATTCCGGCAATTCCCCCCGAAACGCCTGAAGCGTCCAACTGAAGGCCCGCGACACGAACAGAGGATCGCCTTCGGGAAACATCGCCCGATACGCGGATTGCACCTCCGCCGCGACCGCATTGGGATCCCGGGTGCTGCTCCATTCCGGCATGACGCCCCAAACCTAGGTCATTAAACAGCCTTCCGCACGCTTTTTCGCCGAGGCCAAGCGACTCCAGCAGGTGCCTGCCCGAAAACTGCCGCCGGCCCCGCGGCAGCCCGAAACCGCGTCAGCCCCGACAGCCCGGCCATCCCGGCAAAACCCGTCCAAAGCCCCAGGGCGCCGCTCGGTCATCCTCGCCCTGACCGCACGAAGAAAAAGCCCGATTCGCCCCAGTCCCGAAACCCTTACCCGTAAACCTCTGTCCAGCAATTCTCAGTACGCACAGATCTTTTGCGGCCGAAGTTTCCGCGCCCTGCCCGCGACTTTCAGAGGAGCAGCCTTCGACCGAAGCGCTTCGGAAAGCCTCAACCGTCAGCCCCTGGCGGCGGATTTTGCAGCTTTCCGCTTACGGCCCTCCGAAAACAAGGGCCCGCCGCTGCTTGGGCCCCGGTCAAGGGCGCACCCCACCCGCTGCCTGGGTTGCACGCTGCAATGAGAGGCACGGCCGCTGCTCCACTCACCTTGCTTTGACAGGCTCGGCCCGGTAGTGTCCTAAAAGTTCTGCAAAAAGAAGAGGGTCATGTTAGCCACTGGGGTGTGTTGGAAAACCCAGTTAAACGAAAGGCAGAACCATGACCCAAAAGCTGAAAAAGAATGACGGTGGGAAGGTAGTGCTGGATGCGGGGGAGGTGAAGTCCGTTTTGATGGCGCAGCCAGATTCGATTTGACTCAAAAAAATTGTTACCGAAGCGGGGGAATAGGGCTGCCGGACAGCCCCGGTTGACTCAACAATGGGTGTTACCGAGCCATGAACACCCAAATGAGCCAAGACACCCGTCAGGAAATCATCTCCCAGATGCGCCGGCGCTACCTCCGCGCTGGCCGGCACTACAAGTCCCAACTGGTCAGCCAACGGGTTGAGCTGTTCGGCTACCATCGCAAGGCCGCCTTGCGTGTGCTGCGGTCCAAACCCGTCCTGCCGCGCGCGCCCTTGGCCCGGGGTCGGCCCCGGGAATACTCGCCGGAGAAACTGCTGCCGCCGCTCAAGGCGATCTGGCTGGCGGCGCTGCAGCCCTGTGGCGTGCGCCTGAAGGCCTGCCTGCCGGAGTGGCTGGCCGACTACGAGGCGGACCATCGCCGCTTGGATGCCGACGTGCCCTTGGCGTTGCTCTCGGCCAGCCGCGCCACGCTGGATCGGCTGCTGCGGCCGGCCCGCATCGCGCATCGACGTCGGACTCTGCCCCGGCCCGGCAGCCGGTTGTGCGGCGAGATTCCCCTCCGCACGGAGTGGCCCGAAGCCGCCGCCGGCTACCTGGAGATGGACACGGTGGCGCTGTGCAGCGGGG
>Ga0308417_1001719_pt1 | contig 14790 bp, 12 predicted proteins | sample HotsprSampleOS65_FD_203528 | JGI IMG/M metagenome (GOLD analysis project Ga0308417, IMG submission 203528) | Hot spring phototrophic mat microbial communities from Octopus Spring, Yellowstone National Park, Wyoming, United States - 20090730_OS65 ... | reverse complement strand
AACGGTAGCTCGGGCTTTTCTGGTTTCACGCACACCAGACCAGCGTACAGCAGCCTGCCCGAACTACCGGGCGGGCTGTTTTTTTGGGTAACACAGGACAGCAGTGCATGACCACTAACGCTGAATTCAAGCGCAAGCCGACAATTATGAAGGGGTCTGGATAGCTGCGCCATGTGCCACCTGTACGCAGGCTCGCGCCGCCCAGACCTCAACCGGGCGGCGTTTTTTTGCTCACACTACCCCTGCTTGTGATCTTGTGATCAAGGAGAGATTCGAAATGACGACTACACCCTGCCCCGAATGCGACGCCAACCTGTCTATTCCGCCGGGCGCCATGCAGAACGAACTCATCGCCTGTCCCGACTGCGGCGCTGAACTTGAGATCATCAGTCTAGACCCATTTATCCTCGATCTGGCCCCGGCGGTTGAGGAGGATTGGGGCGAATGAGCGCGCGCGTAGCCCTGCTCATCACACACCTCCGCGCCGAGGAGAAACTGCTCCTCAGCGCTTTTGAGGCCCGCGGCATTCGGCCTGATGTCATCCTCGACCGTGACTTGAATGTTGACCTCACGACGGGGCCGGAGCAAACAGCGCCCAGCGGCCTGCCCTGGTCAGCTTACGACATCGTCTTGGAACGCTGTGTCAGCACGACACGCGGGCTGTACATGCTTGCGCTGCTCGAAAACTGGGGAGTCCTAACCGTCAACCGCTACCACACAGCCGCTGCCTGCGCTGATAAGCTGCTCACGAGCCTCGCGCTGGCAAGGGCCAGCGTGCCTCAGCCCGCCGTGCGTGTCGCCTTCGATGCTGACAGCGCGCTCCAGGCACTTGATTGTTTGGGGTATCCTGCAGTGCTCAAACCCGTGACCGGCTCGTGGGGACGCCTGCTGGCCCGCGTTAGCGACCGTGAGGACGCGGAAACCATTATCGAGCACCGCGAAACGCTTGGCAACTACGTCTACCACACGTACTACGCTCAGCAGTACGTTGAGAAACCAGGCCGTGACATCCGCGCGTTCGTCGTCGGCAGCCGCACGATCTGCGCTATCTACCGCACGTCGCCCCACTGGATCACCAACACAGCTCGCGGCGGGCAAGCCTTTAACTGCCCGGTGACACCGGCGCTCGACGATTTGTGCCAAGCCGCAGCGGCGGCTGTGGGCGGCGGCGTGCTGGCCATCGACGTGCTCGAAACACCTGACGGACGGCTGCTGGTCAACGAAATTAACCACACAATGGAGTTTCGCAATAGCAGCGCTCCTACCGGTGTAGACATTGCTGCTGAAGTAGCGGCCTATGTTTTGGATACGGTGAGGGTGCAGGCGTGACGCGAGTGAGCATCGTCGGCGGCAGCGGCTACACCGGTGGCGACTTGCTGCGCCTGCTGCTTTTCCACCCCGGCGTCACGCTGGCGCAGGTCACTAGCCGCGGAGAAGCCGGCCGCTACGTGCACGCTGTTCATCCCCATTTGCGCGGCGTCACCGAGCTGCAGTTCATCCACCCAGATGCTTTAGAGCCGTGCGACGTGCTGTTTCTGGCGCTTCCGCACGGCACAGCCGCCCGCGAGATCGAGCGCTGGGCCGCGTTGGCCCCAGTGATCGTAGACCTCTCAGCGGATTTTCGTCTGAAAGACGCTGCCACCTATCAACGTTGGTACGGTGAAGCACACCCCGCTCCAACCTGGCTGATGCGCTTTGTCTACGGGCTGCCCGAAATCAACCGCGACCAACTGCGCGGCGCGCGCTGGGCCAGCGGCGTCGGCTGCAACGCCACTGTCGTTAACCTAGCGCTGTGGCCTCTGGCACAGGCAGGCCTGCTTCAACGCGCCGACGCTGCTCTCAGTGTCGGCTCATCTGAAGGCGGCGCAGAAGCAGGCCCAGGCTCGCACCACCCGATTCGCAGTGGCGCAGTGCGAACCTACAGCCCGGCAAATCACCGCCACCTAGCCGAGGTGCAGCAGGTGTTGGGGTCGCACATCCCTGTTCACTTCACCGTAACAGCAGTCGAAATGGTGCGCGGCGTTCACCTGGTTGCGCAGTGTGAGCTGACTGCACCTCAGACCGAAAAAGACGTGTGGCGGCTCTATCGGACAGCCTATGGCAGCGAGCCGTTTATTCGGCTGGTAAGCAGCCGGACCGGTCTGCACCGCTTCCCAGAGCCGCGCATCGTAGCGGGTACGAACTTCTGCGACATCGGCTTCGCGCTCGACAGCGACGGCAGTCGGCTGATCGTGATCGCAGCGCTTGACAACCTAGGCAAGGGCGCAGCTGGCTCCGCCGTGCAGTGCATGAACCTGATGCTGGGGTTCGATGAGCGCGCTGGCTTGTCATTCCCAGGCTACTACCCCTGAATCCTGTCTATGGAGGCTTTAGACTGTGATAAACCAAGACATGCACACTCTGGACAACATTCTGGTTGTCAAACTGGGCGGCGGCAGCGGCCTTGACTTGGCAGCAAGCTGCGATGACTTAGCGGCGCTGGCCGCCGACCGACCGCTGGTTGTTGTTCACGGTGTAAGCGCGCTGGCCAACCGCCTGTGCGAAGAGGCTGGCCGCCCGGTCAGGACGCTGACTTCGCCTTCCGGCCACGCTTGGCGCTACACAGACGCCGCCACACGAGACATATATGCGCGCGCGGCGGGCGCAATAAACGCTGAAATTGTGTCCCGCCTGCGCGAACGCGGCCGCTGTGCCGTTGGCCTAGCAGATGCGGAGATTGTGCGCGGTGAGCGCAAAACCGCTGTGCGCGCTGTCGTCAACGGACGTGTGTGCGTTATCCGCGATGACTACACTGGCTCGATAATCGGTGTTGACGCCGCCAACCTGCTTGATCTGCTGCGGGCCGGCTGCGTGCCGGTCGTTCCGCCCCTGGCCGCCAGCCCAGACGGGCCGCTGAACGTGGACGGCGATCGCGCAGCCGCCGCTGTAGCCGCAGCCCTGGGCGCGGCTGAGCTGGTCATCCTCAGCAACGTGCGTGGCTTGTATCGCAGCTACCCCGACGAATCCAGCCTGGTGAGCCTGGTGCGCCAGCATGAACTAGAGCGTGCGCTGGAATGGGCCGGGGGGCGCATGAAACGCAAAGTGCTGGGCGCGCGCGAAGCGCTCGCCGGCGGTGTTCGTCGTGTTATCTTGGGCGACGGTCGCGTCGCCAGCCCGGTTCAGCGCGCGCTGACCGGCCACGGAACGGTGTTTGCGCCATGAGCATGTTAACGACCTTTGAGGCTGCTGAAGCTGCTACCATTGAGGACGCCCACACCTCCGGCGTTTATTCAAAACGCCCGCTGACGTTAGTGCGCGGCGCGGGCTGGCTGGTGTGGGACAGCGAAGGGCGCGCCTACATTGACGCCACCAGTGGCCAGGGAGTGGCCCTCTTGGGCCACAGCCACCCGGCGGTCGTCGAGGCAGTGCGGCAGCAGGCCGGAACGCTGATCACCTGCCCGGAAATTTTCTACAACGACCGCCGCGCTGAGCTGTACGCGCTGCTGTCAGACATTATGCCCAGCGGCATCACCCGCTTTTTCCTGTGCAACAGCGGCGCTGAGGCGATTGAGGGCGCGCTGAAGGCGGCGCTGCTGCTCACAGGCCGCAGCCGCGTGGTGGCTGCGCGGCGCGCTTTCCACGGCCGGACGCTGGGCGCGCTCTCGCTGACGTGGAATCCCAAATACCGCGAACCATTTCAGGCGTGGACGATCCCGTCAGTCACGCATGTCCCCTACAACGAACTAAGCGCTGCGGCAGCAGCAGTTACGACTGAGACAGCAGCCGTCGTCGTAGAAGCTGTTCAAGGGGAGGGCGGCGTTTACGCTGCTGACCCAGACTACTTGCGAGAGCTGCGCCGCTTGTGCGATGAGCGCGGCGCGCTGCTGGTTCTTGACGAAATACAGACCAGCTTGGGCCGCACTGGAAAATGGTTTGCTTTCGAACACGCAGAGATCGTGCCTGACATCATCACGTTGGGCAAAGGATTGGCCGGCGGCCTGCCGATGGGCGCGGTGTGCTGGCGCGGCGATCTCGGCACGCTGCCAGCAGGCACACACGGCAGCACATTCGGCGGCAATCCGCTGGTTTGCGCGGCGGCGCTGGCGGCGCTGCGGACGCTGCGCGCTGAGAATGTGACAGCGCTGGCCGCTGAAAACGGCGCGTGGCTGCGCGACGCGCTGCGCCAGCTTAACCATCCGCAGGTGCGCGAGGTGCGCGGCTTGGGCCTGATGATCGGTGTAGAGCTGCGCGGGCGCGTCACGCCGGCGCTCAAGCGCTTGCAAGACCTGGGCGTGCTGGCCCTACCGGCTGGTCTCAATGTGCTGCGCCTGCTGCCGCCGCTGATCATCAGCCGGGCCGCGCTGGCTGACATCGTGGTCGCAGCAGCGGAGGCCCTCGATGCCGTCTGAGAGGCGGGTAAGCGACGCTGACGCTGAGCGCCTGCTGTACGATCTGATCGCCGTACCCAGCTTGTCGGGCCAGGAACACGCGGCTGTCCGAGCGCTGGTGCGCTGGATGCAGGTGCGCGGCTTTGACCGCGCCTACGTAGATGAGGCGGGCAGCGCTGTCGGCATTGTTGGAAACGGAGCGTACGACGTCGTGCTGCTTGGTCATATTGACACGTTCCCTGGCGCGCTGCCCGTTTATCGTGACGGACGCCGACTGTACGGGCGCGGCGCTGTAGACGCTAAAGGGCCGCTGTGCGCCTTTGTCGTTGCTGCCCTGCGCGCGGCTGTTCGCGCAGACATGCGCCTGATCGTCATCGGCGCGGTCGAAGAAGAATCGGCCACCAGCCGGGGAGCGCGCCATGCGGCTCGCTGCTTTCGTCCGGCAGCGTGTGTCATCGGCGAGCCGTCGCGCTGGGATCGCATCACGCTGGGGTACAAGGGCCGCCTGCTGGCCGATTGGCAGTGGCGCGGCCCGCTGGCCCACAGCGCCGCTGCCGTCGCCAGCCCTGCCGAACGCGCCGTGGCCTATTGGGAACGTGTACGGGCGTGTGCTGCGGCTGTTAACAGCAGCCGCGATTCAACGTTCGAACGGTTAGATGTTACCCTGCGCGCTGTCAACACGCACGACGACGGTGCGCACGGCGAGGCTCGTTTGACGCTGGGCTTTCGCCTGCCCTTAGGCACGCCGCCGGAGTCGGTCGTAGCCGCCCTGTCAGATGGCGAAGGCAGCGTCGTTCGCGTCTACGGCGCAGAGCCGGCCTTCACTGCAGAGCGCGACACAGCGCTCAGCCGCGCGCTGCGCAGCGCGATCCGCGCGCACGGCGGCCAGCCGCGCTTTGTGCACAAGACAGGCACATCTGACATGAACGTTGTCGGCCCGCTGTGGAATTGCCCGATTGCCGCCTATGGCCCCGGCGACTCGGCGCTGGATCACACGCCGGACGAACACATTGACCTCGACGAATATCTGTTGAGCATCAGCGTCCTCAGCACAGCACTAGAGCATCTGCGGCTTGAAGCTTAACCCGCATCGTGCCAGCAGTGACGCTATACTTGATAGCAGTGCTGTTCACCGCTGTGCTGGGGATTCGCCATGCTCGCCATCGTTCGCGCCTGCGCTGTTGTCGGTTTAGAAGGCTATATCGTCGAAGTTGAAACAGACTTCAACCCCCGCGCCGGCGTTCCAGTCTTTACCATTGTCGGCCTGCCTGACTCAGCGGTGCGCGAAAGCCGTGATCGGGTGCGCTCTGCTATCAAGAACAGCGGCTTGCAGTTCGTCAACAAAGGGTACACCGTAAACCTGTCGCCGGCCAACCTGCCCAAGCACGGCCCAGCCTACGACCTGGCTATCGCTGTCGGTGTGCTGGCTGCCACGGATCAACTTCCGCTGGATGCGCTGAACGATGTGCTGTTCATCGGTGAGCTGTCGCTTGATGGCAGCGTGCGCCACGTCAACGGCGTGCTGCCAATGGCGCACACCGCGCTCTTGGAAGGCTATCGAACGGTTTACGTTCCAGCGGAAGACGCAGCCGAGGCCGCCCTAGTAGCAGGTATCAACGTGATCCCAATAGAAACGCTGGGGCAGCTTGTTGAACATCTCTACAACCTGGCGCCGATTGCGCCCTATGCCGCCCCGCCTCTAGCCAACGAGAATGATGGGCCGCTGCCAGATGGCCTGATTGATTACGCGGACATTCGCGGGCAGGAACACGCTAAACGCGCACTGGAGATCGCCGCCGCCGGCAACCACAACATCCTCATGCAGGGGCCGCCTGGCGCTGGCAAGACGCTGCTGGCCCGCGCCATGCCTGGCATCCTGCCGCGCCTCACGCGCGAAGAGGCCTTAGAAGTCACGCGCATCTACTCCGTGGCGGATATGCTCCAAAGCAGCAGCCCGCTGGCGCGCGTCCGCCCGTTCCGCGCGCCGCATCACACTATCTCGCAGGCTGGGCTGGTTGGCGGCGGGTCAATCCCCAAACCTGGCGAGATCAGCCTATCGCACCGCGGCGTGCTGTTCCTCGACGAGCTGCCTGAATTCGGCGTGCGCACACTTGAAGTGCTGCGCCAGCCAGTAGAGGACAAGGTCGTGACGATCAGCCGCGCCAGCGGTACGCTGACCTTTCCGGCCAATTTCCTGCTGGTTGCGGCCATGAACCCCTGCCCCTGCGGCTTCTACGGCGATCCCAGCCGTCCCTGCACCTGCACCCCAACGACCATCAAGCGTTATCAGGCGCGCATCTCAGGCCCGCTGCTGGATCGCATTGACATTCACCTCGATGTGCCGCGCGTCAACTATGACAAACTGATGGCGCAGGAGCGCGCCGAGCCATCTGCCAGCGTGCGCCAGCGCGTCGAACAGGCGCGCGAACGCCAGCGGCAGCGCTTCGTCGGACGCCCACACCTGCACGCCAACGCCGACATGGGGCCGGGCGAGATACAGGAGTTGTGCGCGCTCACGTCGGACGCGCGCCAGCTGCTCGATATGTCGGTGCGTCGCCTGCAGCTCAGCGCCCGCGCCTATCACCGTGTGCTCAAACTCAGCCGAACAATTGCCGATCTGGCTGGCAGCAAAGCGGTCGAGGTCGTGCATGTCGCTGAGGCGCTCCAATACCGCCCGAAACAGCTTATGACGTAACTTGCCCCCGCCTGTTCTAGAATCCGCTGAAGTAGCGGCGGCGTGTCGTCGCTGCTGCTGCGGCCTGCTCCGGCGTCAGCAGTGACCAAAACAGATCAGGCGTGGCAATGCGCCCACGGCCTACTTCGGCGTAGCGCCGCAGCAGGTCAAAGAAGGCGTCTGTGCCCAAATCTGCGCGCAGGGCGTGAAGCATGCGCGCACCCAACAGGTAAACGGCGTTGATGTACTCGCGCACAGACGAGAACTGATACACAGTCCCGTCAACAAAGCCTTCCGGAGCATAGGCGTCTACCCGGAAAGACCACCACCAGTCCTTAAGCTCTGGGTAGTATTCCTCGATGAACACGTACTCGCTGTAAGTGGCCAGCGCTTCATCCAGCCAAGGTGTGAGCGCTGGGTCGCTGCCCACTAACCCATACCACCACTGATGCGCAACCTCATGGGCAGTGATCAAGGTGAGATAGCCGGCTGGGTCGTCACGGTACTGCCTGAACCAGCTTCCGCTGACGAACACGATCCCGGAAAACTCCATGCCATCGGGGAAATCGCCTTCCACCACAACAAGCCGATCATACGGGTAGTGGCCGTACAAATCGCTGTACAGCTCCAAGCTGCGCACCGCGGTGTCCAGCGCATGCGCCGCGCTGTTCCCGCGGCGCCGGCCAGCGCCTGCGGCATTTGGTTCATCAGCCAAACTGTAAACTTCGACCTGTACGCCGCTGGGCGTCTGCTGGCTGACCACGTGGAAGGCATCGCTGAGGCTTAGCGTGAAATCGCGCGCGCCAGTAAGGGCAAAGTGCCAGACGCGCTTGCCAGGGCGGCTCTGCTGGCCGGGGCCGGCTACGACCAGTGTATCTGGCGCGCTGTTGATGCTGAGGGTCACATCCCAATCTGCAGCATCCAGCACGTTCTGTTCTCCGATGCGCACGCTCTCCCGCGTTATCCATTCACCACCGATGCGCGGCGCAACCACCGGCAGCCAGTGACCGAGGTTGAGCTGGCGCGGACTGTAGCCTAAGTAGCCCCGGTATGGGCCGAAGCCATCGCCAATCTGCGGCACGTCGAGGCGGAAATCGAGGCGCACAGTCAGGCCGCAGCCCGGCTCCAGCGCAATGGGCAGCTCAGCAGTCAAACGGCGACCCGTTAGCTCAGCGGCAAGCTGCAGCGCGTCTGGCTCCAGCGCCACACGCTCGAGCGTAAACGCGCGCGGCCATAGATTCGGCTCCACAACGAACACAATCTCATCCAGCGCTGCCGCGTCGGTGTTGACGAGACTGACCTGCTGCGCAACCAGCAGCGCACGCTGTTCGTAATTGAGATTGGCTGTGACTGTGTGCCTGACGGCTGGCTGATTGTCCCCATCGCGTGGACAACCTGGCGTGCCCGCAGGCGCTAAAGAAGGAACGGCACTGGGGACAACATGCGGCTGTCGCGCCAGGGTAGGCACAATCGTAGCAGGCTGTACGCGCACGGTGGTGGCGGTGGCTGGGGTGAGCGGCTCGGCACTGCGGCCCAGACCGCAGGCCGCCATCAGCAGCAGTGCAGGCCATATAAGTTTGAGCGCGGACATGGGACGCATCATAACATCATGAACGGTGAATTGCCAAGCGCAAGACGCTCATGGTATGATGTGACCGTCGCCAAATAGGCCGTTCACTACCACCACTGTGGAGGGGATACTTGGAACGTTCAACGCTGCAAATGCAACTGCGTGGTCTGGTACGCTTGACGCGGTGGAAAGAGTACGTGCCATTTGTCGTCCCGCTGACGCTGCTGGGCGCGCTGCTGGCCGCCCGTCCAAACGGTGTCATGCTTGATTGGCGGCTGGCTGTGGTCACACTGGCGAATATCCTGGCAGTAGCATACGCCTTTATGATCAACGACATCGAGGACGCGCCAGACGATGCCCGCGACCCGGATCGCGCTGCTCGCAACCCCGTCTCCACCGGTGAAATCGGTGTGCGCTTCGGCTACAACGCTTGTCGCGTTGTGGCCGCTGCTACGCTCATTCTATATGCGCTGGGCGGGTTTCACGTGTTCCTGATCGGTCTGGCTACGCTGCTGCTGTCGCATCTGTACTCGTGGCGGCCGGTGCGGCTCAAGGCCTGGCCTGTCACCGACATCGTCTCGCATTCCCTGATGCTCAGCGGCCTGCTGCTGCTGGCGGGTTACTTCGTCTATGACAGCAGTCCCGGCTTAGTGTGGTTCGTCGCCGCTGGCACAACGCTGTTCTCTGTTTACGGCCAGCTCTACAACCAGCTTCGCGATTACGATATGGACAAAGCCGCTGGCCTGTACAACACGGCTATCATGCTTGGCGAAACCAACACGCGCCGGGCCATGTACCTGTCCATCGGGCTTGCTGTTGTCTGCCTGCTAGCAGCCGTTTTCCAGGGCGTATTCCCCCTTTGGCTCGGTGCAGTGCTGCTGGTGAGCGCGGCCCTTAGCATGCTGTATCGCCCTCAGGCCGACATGCGCGGCACTGTCGCGGTGGATACCAGCGGCGCTCTGCAGGTTCAAGGACTGATCGCTGTCAACCTCACGGTCGTGATCTGGCTTGCTCAGGCATTGTTTTCCCAATACCTGGGATTCTAGAGGCCTTGCTTTGCAACCCGTGAGAGGGAGCTGCGCCGTGTACGAACAGCCTTGGCAGACGACATAGGGGCATCGTAACCGGCTGCATTGCTCAAGGATTGTGTTATGACCGCACTGGTGATTACAATATCGCCGGAATACTGCCGCCCGAGTAGCGAGACACATCTGTCATGGTTAACGGCGCCGGCGACAACCGGTTAGTTCTGATCGTTGATGACACGCAGAACACGCGCGAACTGCTGGTTAACTGGTTAGAGCTAAACAGCTATCGCACAGTGCAGGCCGTCAGCGGCGAGGAAGCGCTTCGGCTGGCTGCGGAGTACCGTCCCGATCTGATTCTGCTGGATGTCATGATGCCGCGCATGGACGGCATTGAAGTCTGCCGCCGGCTGAAGGTTGCCAGCAGCACTGCCGGCATCCCGGTTATTCTGATAACTGGCAAAACCCCAGCCGACGCCCGCGCTGAGGGCATGATGGCTGGCGCGGTTGATTTCATCACCAAACCGATCAACCTGCAGGACCTGACCCGCCGCGTGGAGCTGGCGCTGGCCGCTGACACCGAAGCGCCGATGGATACCAAACGCCTGGCAGACGAAGCCGCCCACACTGCGCTGACGGTGTTGGACAGCGCGCTGGTGTGGCTGCTGGCGCTGGATGCATCCGGGCAGACCCTCATTAGCCAGACCATTGCTGCACGCAGCGGCTCACACAGCGGGGAGGCGTTTCTGCTGCGCGCAGGCAACGGGCAGCCTGTGCCGCGTTATCCAGTCAGCGACGACACAAACCCGCTTTGCGCTGCCCTGATACGTCGTCAAGTAGCAGTCAATGTGCCGCTCAGCGCTTTTGCCACGGCTCGGACAACCAAGGGCATTGCGGACGGCGCGACCAGCCTGGGTCTGTCTGCGCTGACAGTCGTGCCGCTGGTGGCAGCAGGCAGGGCAGCGGGTATCATGGTCGTCGGAAACCATCAAGACCAGGCTTTGAGCACGGCGCGCGCGCAGCAGATGGTCGCAGCGCTGGCAAGCTACGCAGCCACAGCGCTGGATTACAGCCGGCTGATGAACAGCCTGCGCCAGCGCGATACCGAACGCGAGATCGAGCAGACGTTCCAGACAATGATTCTGGAGACAATGAGCGATGCGCTGGTCGTGATTGACGCGCAGGGCATCATTCGCTTTGTCAACCAGCGCCTGCTGCACATGACAGGTTACCCTCCCAACTACCTTGAAGGACTTTCAGTAGGGATGCTTTTCCATCCTGATGATCGGGAGGAAGTCATGATCGGCCTGCTGCGCGAAAACGCCTCCACTATGAAATTCAACCAGCGGCTCATCACGTCAGATGGCGAGGTTATTGATGTGCTGCTGTCGCGGTCGCGCACACAAGCCGACCACTTGAATAACCAGGTTATTGTCCTGTCTGATATCCGCCTACAGAAAGCGCGCGAGGAGGCGTTGGAACGGCAGGCCCGCCAGCTGATGGCTCTGAACAAAGCCGCCCAAGCTATTGCCTCAAACCTGTCGCTCCATGAAACGCTAGAGGACATTCTCAACTCAGCTCTGAACGTCGTTGAAGCGCAGGGCGCATCGCTGTTCTTGGTCAATCCATCGAACAGCAGCGAGCTAATCGTAGTGGCGGCCGTGGGCTACCGGGCTGAGTTCTTCATCGGCCTGCGCGTTCCCTTTGGCGAGGGCGTTGCCGGGTGGGTGGCGCGCGAGGCGCGTTCTCAGCTCGTTACCAATCCCCAGAGCGACCCGCGCTTCTACCATGAGGTTGATAAGCACAGCGGAACCAGCACGAAGTCGCTGGTTGCCGTGCCGCTCATCCACTCCGAGCAGGTAATCGGTGTGATCGAGGTGGTCAATAAGCTGAACGATGCCGCTTTCGACAACGACGATGTGCGCCTGCTCGAAAGCATGGCTGGCACGGCTGCGGTCTCAATCGTCAACGCCCGCCTGTTCGACCAGGCGCAGCGGCGCGTCGCTGAACTGGCTACGCTGCTGGGCGCCAGCGAAGCGGCATCCTCTACCCTTGAGCTGGCGCACGTGCTGGAGCATGTCGCCCGCAGCTTGCTGGAAAGCCTAGAAGTGGCGCGCTGCATCGTCACGTCGTGGAACGAGAACAAACAGCGCCTGGAGGCGCTGGCGGATGTAGCCGATGCCTATTGGCCAGACCGCACCGGCCCAGTCCGGGCACTGGACGCGAACAGCCTTGCTCATCAGGCCGTTGTATCGGGCAAGCCCGCAGCCGCCGCGCAGGAAGAGCGCGCGGCGGCGCGTTCCCGGGGCAGCGTGCTAGAGTCGAGCATCATGCCGTCCACCATGGCCGTGCCAGTGCTGCGCGGTGGAAAAGTGGAGGGTCTCATCACCCTGTACAGCGCTCCTAGCGGGAGCGCTTTCGGTGCGCAGCAGGTGGCGCAGGCGGCTCGGATCACAGCAGAGTGGGCACACCAAATGTTGCCCGATGTCCCGCTATCGGCCCTTGACCTGCAAGCGCTGTCGCTCATCACCCGTCGTCTGATCGAGAAGGTTGAGGGCACGTGTTGGGTGCATGTCGAGGCTGTGGACCTAATCACACACACCGCGCAGATGCTGCGTGAAATCGGATTCGCTGAGTGGACGCGCAGCCGCAGCTCACACCTAAACGTAGAGAACTATCCGACGCTGCGGGCTGTGATTGAACAACAGCGCATTGACATCATGCTGCGAGATGCGCTCCCCGGCGACAGCGCAGAGCGTGCCTGGCTCGAACGCCACGGCGGCGATATGTGCCTGCTGGTGCCTCTCATCAACCGGGGTGTGACTATCGGCGCGTTTCTGCTGATTGACCAGAGCCGAAACACCTTCGACGAACAGGAAATTAACTTGGCTCAGGGCATCGCCAATGTTGTTAGCAACGCGCTTGAGAACGCTCGTCTCTACGAATCCCTGCAAAGCCGGGCCAGAGCGCTGGAAAGCGCGTACAGCGAACTGCAGGAACTGGACCGCGCCAAGGATCAGTTCATCCAGAATGTCTCGCACGAGCTGCGCACACCGCTCATTCACGTCTTGGGCTACGCCGGGCTGCTGGCAGAGGGCGCTCTAGGGCCGATCACTGATGAACAGCGCGAAGCAGTGAACACAATTGCGCAAAAGGGACAGCAGGTGGCGGACATCGTTGAGGACATGGTGGCTGCTCAGGCACAGGATTCTCAGGTTTTCGAGTTCGCGCCTGTGGACATTTCGGCGCTCATCAGCGAAGTGCTGCGTGACAACGACGCGCGCATCCGGCGCGCTGGCCTACAGTTGACCACTCACTTTCAGAAAAAGCTGCCCGCTGTTCGGGCTGATGCCCGCATGATCGCCAGCGCGTTCGAGAAGCTGCTCGACAACGCCCTCAAGTTCGGCGCTGACGGCAAACGCATCGAGGTCGCTGTCCGCGACACCGAAGGGCCGGTGGTGCAGGTCGCGGTGCGCGATTACGGCATCGGCATAGACCCGTCCGAACACGAGAAAATTTTCCGTCGTTTCTATCAGGTGGATGGGAGCCTCAACCGCCAGTACGGCGGCGCGGGCTTAGGCCTGGCTGTGGCCCGCAGTATTGTGGAGGGCCACGGCGGGCGCATCAGCGTTAAAAGCCGCCTTAACGAAGGCAGCATTTTTTACTTCACTCTGCCCAAATACAATCTGGGGCAGTCCCGGCCACGCGATCAATGAACCTGAACGACATCCACAGCATCCTGTTCAATGCCTACATAATCTATGCCGTCATCCTGGGCGTGTGGTCTGCTGTAACCGCTGCCCGCGGCGAGTCGATTTCTGGCAGCTTCTGGGGAGCTGTCGCCACCAGCGCGATACTGGCCGCCGCCGTCACGCTTATCGGCATCCTCATGACGCTGCAGGGCCTGCGGCCGCAGCGCATCGTGGTCTACTATCTGTACATGGCGTTCTTGATCGTGATCATGCCCGGCCTATTCACCATGCTGCGCGGCCGGGACGATCGCAGCGCAGCCATTGCTTTCTCAATCCTGGCCTTTTTCAACGCCACTACTGCTTTCAGTATGTGGCAGCGCGAGATACTCGGCCCTTGGCTCATGCCGGTGCCGTGACATGGGCCGGCTTGCTCTTGTATTAGCGATAACAGCAGCGCTGGCGGCGTGCGAACCAGCGCCCACCCCCTTCCCAGCAGATCTCCCCGCCCTTCCACCTGAGAACCCCCCGACTGAAGGCGCGCCGGCGCGGTCAGAAGTGCGCTATGCACTCGGCGCCAGCGCCGCTGCGTTAGCCAACGAACCGCCGTTTCAATCGAGATCGGTTGACGTTTTGGAAGGCACGCCTGACCCAGCGCTGCTGGGCGAGCGTTACGACATTGCCGCCGACTTCGGGCTTTTTGCCGGCGCGGCGGCCGCGCCGCTTGCAGCTCATGTTTCCCTGGTCATGAACACAGCGCTGACACCTCTCGATGCTGTCTCCGTCGCCGAGGTTGTTCGGTCCGCAGCTATGCCCACAGGCGCACTGGACACAGTGCCTGGCGCTCAGTCGCTCGCTACACCTGCCGCATCGCTGGCAGCGCTGCGCACACAGCTGGCAAACGCAGGCTGGCCAGATGGTTTCAACGTGGCTGCCGCCGCGCCTCCCGTCCCCGGCGCTGGCCCTCTGCTGGCAGCCTTAAGCGCGGTAGGCATCGAAATCCGGCCAGCGCTCCCTGTGTTCATCTCAGCGGAGACCTGGCAGGAAAATCGTCTCCACTTGGGGCTGATCGTATGGTACACCGCAGAAACCCGTGAGCAGTGGGCGGCGCTGGCAGGCGCGGACAACGTTGTTGACCTCTACACGCTGCCGGTTGGCTACATCGCGGCTCCTGATCTGGAGCTGGTTTTTACGCCAGAAGGTTGGCCCCTGCCAGCCGCCTGGCAGCAGCTGCCCGAAAACTGAGCGGTGTTTGTGCACATCGGGCACAGGTATAATTTGCTTAGAACTACTTGCAAATTAAGTAAGACAAGAAAACGCGCCTGACAGGGGCATTATAGCCCCAAACGCATGCGGTGTCAGGCATGTGATGTATAATGCGGGCATGGCAGCCAGACACCAGCACCGGCCCCCGACGCGCGTCGGGGAAACAGATTTGCAGCGCGTCGTGACGCTTAGCGAGGCC
>Ga0308417_1001710_pt1 | contig 14829 bp, 9 predicted proteins | sample HotsprSampleOS65_FD_203528 | JGI IMG/M metagenome (GOLD analysis project Ga0308417, IMG submission 203528) | Hot spring phototrophic mat microbial communities from Octopus Spring, Yellowstone National Park, Wyoming, United States - 20090730_OS65 ... | reverse complement strand
ATCTTTTGTTGTATCCTGATTCATGGAGTCCTGATTTGCGCATGCGCGCATGATGCACCATGTCTGCCATCTCCCAGTCCACTTCTGCCGCTACGCCTGCCCCGGCGGCTGCCGCCAATGGCGCAGCGGATTCGTTTTACAGTCAGCCCGTAGAGTCGGCAGCGCAACGTCTGGAAGCCCGTCTGGAAACCGGCCTGACGGAGCAGGAAGCGCGGCAACGTCTGGCCGTTTATGGACCCAACGAACTGCCGGCGGCGTCCAGAACGCCGCTGTGGCGATTGTTCCTCGACCAGTTCAAGGACTTTGTCGTGCTCCTGCTGATCGCGGCTTCGGTCGTGTCGGCGCTATTGGGCGACACGATCGAGGCGATCGCAATCATGGCCATCGTCGTTCTCAATGGGATCATCGGCCTCGTTCAGGAGCGCAAGGCCGATCAGGCGCTGGAGGCGCTGAAGAAGATGGCGGCGCCGGATGCCTTTGCGCTCCGGGACGGCAAGCGGGTCAAAGTGCCGGCGCGCGAGCTGACGCCGGGCGATATCGTGTTTCTGGAGGCCGGCAACTATGTGCCAGCGGACATCCGCCTGGCTGAATCGTTCAACTTGCAGATCAATGAATCGGCGCTGACCGGCGAAAGCGAGCCGGTGACAAAACGCGCCGATCGGGTGATTGAAGCCAGCGCCCCGATCGGCGACCGGCTGAACACGGCGTTCAGCAGCACCGTCGTGACCTACGGGCGCGGCAAGGGCATCGTCACCGCAACTGGCCAGCGCACCGAGATCGGCATGATCGCCAGGATGCTGGGCGAGATCGAAGAGGAAAGCACGCCGCTGCAGAAACGGCTGAATCAGCTTGGCAAGACGCTGAGCCTGATCGCGCTGACGTTGTGCGGCCTGGTGTTCGTGATCGAAGTGGCGCGCAACACCGACGTGGGATTGATCTTCAGCCAGGGCTTTGCCACTTATCTGGCCGCTTACTCGAAGGCGATCACCGACTTCTTCATTCTGGCGGTCAGCCTGGCGGTGGCAGCGGTGCCGGAAGGATTGGCGGCGGTGGTGACGATCAACCTGGCGCTGGGCATGCGCGAGATGGTGAAGCGCAACGCGCTGATTCGCCGGCTGTCCGCGGTCGAGACATTGGGCAGCGCGACGGTCATCTGCACGGACAAGACCGGCACCCTGACCCAAAACGCGATGAACGTGGCGCGCATCGTTGCCGGCGGACGCGAGTATGCGGTGACGGGCGAACGGTATGAGCCGAAGGGCGACATCCGGGAGATTGGCGCGCGCAGGACTTCGTCCGCAGAGGCCGGCCATGCGCCCGATTTGATGACGCTGTTGCGCGGAGCATTGTTGTGCAACGACGCCCTGCTGGAGGCCAGCGGCGCGCACGATGACCAGCCCACCTGGCGCATGGTGGGCGACCCGACCGAGGGCGCGCTGGTGGTTGCCGCAGCCAGGGCCGGCCTCTGGCGACACGACCTGGAGCAATTGCTGCCGCGCATCGCCGAAGCGCCCTTCGACGCCGACCGCAAGATGATGACAACGATTCACCGCGATCGCAACACCGGCGCGCTCGTGGCCTATACCAAAGGCGCGCCCGACATTGTGTTGTCGCGTTGCAGCCATTGGCTGGTGGAGGGCCAGGTCAAACCACTGACGGAGGCCGATCGCCGCGCGTGGCTGGAGAAAAACGCGGCGCTGGCATCGGAGGCGCTGCGGGTGCTGGCAGTCGCCACGCGAACCGTAAGCGAGGCGGAATTGAAACAGGCGCAGGACGCGGGCGGCGGGCCGGCGCTGGCAAACATCGCCGAGCGTGACATGACCTTTGCAGGTCTGCTGGGCATGATCGACCCGCCCCGGCCGGAGGTGATTCCGGCCATCCGCCAGGCCAAAGAAGCCGGCATCCGCACCATCATGATCACCGGCGACTATCCCGCGACGGCGCGAGCCATTGCGCGACAAATTGGCCTGCTGACGGACAACGAGCAACGCGCGAGCCGGAATTCATCAGATGTGGTGACGGGCGCAGAGCTTGAGGCCATGTCGGACGATGCGCTGCGCGAGACGGTGAAAACCACCAGCGTGTTTGCGCGCGTGGCGCCGGAGCACAAAGTGCGCATTGTCACGGCAGTGCGCAGCAACGGCCACGTGGCGGCCATGACCGGCGACGGAGTGAACGACGCGCCGGCGCTGAAGCGGGCCGACATCGGCGTGGCCATGGGCATCACCGGCACTGACGTGAGCAAAGAGACCGCCGACATGGTGCTGACCGATGACAACTACGCCAGCATCGTCAGGGCCGTGGAACAGGGGCGCATCATTTACTCCAACATCCGCAAGTTCGTGTTCTATCTGCTGGGGTGCAACGTGGCGGAGATTTTCATCATTCTGGGCGCGACGCTGGCCGGCCTGCGCAGCCCGCTGACGGCGATCCAGTTGTTGTGGCTGAACCTGATGACGGACGGCGCGCCGGCGCTGGCCCTGGGGCTGGAGAAGGGCGACCCCGATGTGATGAAGGTTCCGCCGCGCCCGGCCAAAGAGCCGATCATCAACCGGCGCATGACGCTGGGCATGGCGACCCAGACCGTCGCGCTGATGGGAGCCGTGCTGGGCATCTACGCCATCGCATTGCAGATTTTTCCTGCTCAGGCCGAGACCATGGCATTTGCGGCGCTGGCGTTCGCCGAATTGCTATTGGCGTACACGTCGCGCTCCGAGCGATACTCGGTTGTCCGCGTTGGGTTGTTCTCCAATCGCGCGATGCAGTGGGCCGTCCTGGCATCGATTGCCGGCCTGCTGGCAGTGATGTACATTCCGTTCTTCAACCCGGTGTTCGACACCGCGCCGCTGACCTTGCAGCAATGGGCGCTGTTGCTGCCGGCCATCTTTGCGCCGGCTCTTGTGGCCGAGATCACGAAAGCGGTGGCGCGGAAGAAGGGCTGGCGCTGAGGGCGTCGTGCGGGCCTGTCGCCGCCTGGCGCCGCGTCCGGTACAGAATCTCTTCCAGCAGCCGGCGGTTCTCGCGCACCCGATCGGCGATGACACCGGTGATGAGCAGCAGCAGGCCAATCGCCAGCGAGATCGAGCCGACGATGAGGGACTGGACATTGCCCGGCAGTTGCCAGCCCTGTTCGGCAAAGCGGAACAGCAGCCGCGCCAGCAGGCCGGCGCCGACCAGCAGGAACGGCGCAGCTAAGGCGCCAAACATCTTGATGGGTTCGTAGGCGATGTAGGTGCGCAGCAGGATCAATGCCTGCTGGCTGATGAAGTGCAGCGTGCCGCGGTGCAGGCGCGAGGGGCGCGGGGTGTGGCGCGCGGTGATCGGCACGCTGGCAACGGCCAATCCCAGTTTGCCAGACTGAATCAGCGTCTGCACGGTGTACGAGAACTGGCTGGTGACAAAGAGCCGCAGCGCCGCCTCGCGCGAGTAGGCGCGAAAGCCGGACACTGCGTCCGGGATGGAGATGCCCGACGCCTGCTGAACCGTCCAACTGCCCAGCTTCTGCAGCAGGCGTTTGGCCGGCGAGAAATGCTCCAGACCGCCCACCTGCCGGTCGCCGATCACCACATCAGCCTGCCTGCGCAGAATGGGCGCAATCAGGGCGGGGATGTCTTCGCCCCGATACTGGCCGTCGGCGTCGATGTTCACGATGATGTCTGCGCCGCGCTCCAGACAGACATCCAGTCCATCCTGGAACGAGCGCGCCAGACCTTTGTTGCCCGCATGCTGCACGATGAGATCGGCGCCGGCCCCGATCGCTTCCTCAACCGTGCGGTCGGTCGAGCCATCGTTGACGACAATCACGGACACTGATTGCAGGCCGGGGATGGCGCGCGGGATGGCGCGAATCACCTGGCCAATCGTCTGCTCTTCGTTCAGGGCGCATATCTGCACGAACAGCCTGGGCAGCCTGAGCGGGGGGGTAATCGGCGTTGCGTCCATAGCCGCCCACTATAATCGGCCTACGGCGAAATGCAACGATGAAGAACCCGCGCGCGTCACTGATTCAGTATCAGAAATCGAAATACCTCACCGGCAATCCCATTTCCCGCCGGCTGATTCGCGGTTTTTTTGAGTCATTGGCGTCGTGTGTCCGGCTGGCGGAGGCGGATTGCATCCGCGTCAGCCGGCCAGTGCGCACGGTGGTCGAATTCGGATGCGGCGAGGGAGTGTCGTCCGACGCGCTGCGCGGCATATTGCCCGAAGCGACAGTGATCGGGTTCGACATCCATGCGCCGTCGGTGGCAATCGCGGCGCAGTATTGCGCGGGGGCAGCCTTCGTGGCCGGCGATGTCACCCGCGCGCCCCTGTCCGGCCATTCGGCTGATCTGGTGGTGATGCTGGAAGTGCTGGAGCATTTGCCCGATCCCGAAGCAGCCCTGCGCGAGGCGGCGCGGGTGACGCGAGGGTGGTGCGTTTTCAGCGTGCCGCACGAGCCAATCTGGCGCATCCTGAACATGGCGCGCGGGGCCTACTGGCGCGAGTGGGGCAACACACCGGGGCACATCAATCACTGGTCGCTCCGGGGGTGGATACCCTTTCTGGAGCAGCACTTCGACGTTGTCGAAATCAAGACGCCGCCGCCATGGCTGATGGCCGCGTGCCGGGCAAAGCGAAGGCAATCCGCGTGATCCAGACTGACTGATGGCCGCAATTCCCGCTTCGCAGATGACATACGCCGGTCGCGCTCCAATCCCACGCCGTGAGTGGATGTGGCATGTGGCCGCGCTGTTGATTCCGCTGGCTCTGGCGTGCATCCAGACGTATCCCGTTGTGGCCGAGATCACCACCCGGGCGCCGGGCTGGCCGGGTGACAATATTGCCTACATCTGGCTAATCCACTGGCTGAAACAGGCTGTGACGACAGGCGCGTCGCTTTTCTTCGACCCGTACTTCTATTACCCGCTGGGATATGACCTGTCTGCCATCGAATCGACGCTGGCCAACACCGCGCCGGCGCTGCCGGTGGCGCTGTTGGCTGGGCCGGTGGCGGCGTATAACATCGTGCTCCTGGCGTCGTTCGCGCTCACGTCCTACGGGGCGTTCTTGTGGGTGCGCGCGCTGACCGGCAACAACGTTGTCGCGCTCACATGCGGCGTAGCCAGCGCGTTCTTTCCCTTTCGCCTGGCGCACTTGCCCGGCCACCTGCCGCAGATGGCGACGCAGTGGATTCCACTGTGCTTCTATGCCGTCGAACGTTACACGCGCGCGCGACAGACGCGCTGGGCCGCCGGGGTGGGCGTCATGGTTGGGCTGAATGCCCTGTCGTCCTGGTACACACTGGTCTTTGTGGCGCTGGCGCTGCCGGTGTATGTTCTGTTGCGCGCGCCCCGCCTGTTGAGCCAGATTGTTCGAACATCGGCTGCCCGCCGCGATCTGGCCATTGCTGTAGTGGTAATCGCCGCGCTGCTTGCGCCGGCGGCAGGACCGTATCTGCGCGCTCAAGGGAGCGACGATCGCGCCCGATCAGCGGCTGAGATCGTGCGCGGGTCGATCAGCCCGCTGGAGTTCGTGACGCTCAGCGTTCGGCATCCGCTGTGGGGCGAATGGGCTGCCGCGCATTTGCCGATTGCCGAAAAGCAGAATATCGTGGAGCGCGTGGTGATGCCCGGCTACCCGATGCTGGCGGCTGCCGGCGCCGGTGTGTTGCTCTCGCGGCGACGGCGCGTAGTTCGGGCGTTGTGCGGTGTGGCGTGCGTGGGGATCTTTGGAGCAATGGGGCCGGTGTTGGTGGATCACACCGGGCGTCCGGTTCAGATCGCCGTGCCGGCCTCGACGATGAACTGGTTGGAGCAGGCCGGCGTGCTGGACGCGGCCGGACAATGGTTCGGGCCGGAGGTGGCAGCCGGCATGAGGGCCGGGCAAGGGGTGATTGTGCCGCTGCCGTATGCGCTCATCCATCGACTGCCGGTGATCGCGTCGATGCGCGCGGTAGGGCGGTTTGCCATTCTGATGAACTTTGCGGTGTGCGGGCTGGCTGCGCTGGGCGCGGACGCGCTGATTCGGCAGCTGTCTGCGCGAACGGGCGAATCGCGGCGCATGCGGCAGTGGCTGGCTGTGCTCGTGTTGTGCGCCGGCGGGCTGGTCGTGTTTGAATACTGGCAAAAGCCATATCAAGCCGTGCGCCTGACGGCGCGCGCAGTTGATGTGTGGCTCGCCGGGCAGCCGTTTGGGGCCGTGCTGGAATTGCCGCTCGATCCATTTACCCAGCGTCTGAGCGTCTATGCGCGCATCGAACACGGACAACCGCTGGCGCTCGGGCTGCGTGGTTCGTTTCCGCCGCCGGTGGATGGAGAGCGGCAGGCAATCGTCGAGCGACTGCCTGCGCCAGAGGCGGCGCAGGCATTGTGCGCATGGGAGGCGCGGTATGTGGTGTTAAACACACGCCGGATGATCGAGGAGGAGCGAACACGCTGGACCGAGGCGATGGAGGCTATGCCGGTGGCGCAGGATCTGGGCGAGGTGCAGGGGGTTCGCGTGTATGTCCTGGATGGATGTCAGGGAGTCGGGACGTCGCGTTGAGTCGCGGTCGAGTGTGCAGCAGTGGATACAGCAGGCGCTTTGGCCGACTGCAAATAGCCATACTTGCGCAATAAGGGAAAAGTCATAGCGGTTGCCACCAGGGCATCTAGCCGGCCCAGCTTGCGCCGCCACTCACTGTCGAGCGAAAGTTTGACTCGACCGGTCTGAAAGCGGTTGGCATTGCCGGCGATGATATGATGACTGCGAATGTGGAGCACTTCGTCGCCGATCAAAGGTGGCACGGCGTCCGGCTCGCCGACGTGGGTGAGGATGGTTTGAAAGGTGCGGCGAGGCTGCGCTATGAAGTCTTCGTAGCGGATCAAGCAAAAATGTGTTGCATCACGCTCCCACAAAAAGTCGGCCAGACTATTCAGAATGGCCCACGCCGCCGCGCTGCGCGGCGCGGTGTGGCGCTCCATATAGCGTGTGCCTTTAGCGGTAGGGTATGACTTGATCCGCTGCCACGAATAGACGACGGCGCGAGCATCACGCACCAGGTGGACGACGCGCACATCCAGAGACGGCGCCAGGCGGAGCAGGTAGGAATAGGTTGGATATTTGGACGTGTCCACGATAACGTTGCAGCCGGTATGCTGTTGGATCGAGTGATACAGTCGTTCAGTAAGCGCAACGTAATCCCGCACAGCGCCCGGCAGATGGTCGAGCGATTTCGCGCTGAGCAGCCGGGGCAACCCATGCAGGCGCACCACGCTGTTGCGCGCCCTGCGAATGCGCTGCGCAGTCTCCGCATCGTAATGGCCGATGGTAGTGGCGAAGATGCCCGACCAGTGCGGGCAGTCCAGGATCGGCCTGCCGCAACTGCAATGCTCGTCCAGCAGCCAGTCTTTGTCCCAGATGCGCTGCAGTTCGCCTGCGCAGAAAATCCCGTCAATCTGCCCCAGAGCCGTGCCCAGGATGGTGCTGCCGCTGCGGGAACTGCCGGTAATACACAAAACTCGAATGCGATTGCTCATAGGGTTCTCTTTGGGTGATGTGCGCGACATTGGCGCTGAAGGTCTAAAGGTCAGGATGATCCGGCCGCAGGCCGCTGGGTGCAGGGGCGCGACGGAATTTGAAACAGGCGGATTTTATCATCAGCGCCGGCAGGCAGCCCATTCACGCATTCATGCGCAGGAGCGCAGGGCCATCGCATTAGGAAGCGGCAAGTTGAGGGTTTGGCCATGTTTTCCAGCCGATTCAGCCTATGCTCCAGAAGCGGAAACTTTTCGTTCGTTGTAAAGCCGTTTGAGTGCAAAACGCCTTGCCTTTCCGCTGGAGGCGCGGGGTTCGATGATTTTCTAATGCGATTGCCCTTCGCCCAATCGTGAATGCGCCCATCAAGAGGCGCGTTCGGCTAGAATAGGCGAATCGATATACTTGCTGTGTTTCTGCCTCTGAATGGTTGCTGTCTAGCGCGCGGCGCCAAGAACTGCTGCCAGTAACCGCAGGCGATATCTCCTGAATCCTGCTTACGATGAAGCGAGCACCATCATTCTGGCAGTCCCAGGGAAGTCGATGGCGCAACGACATGCTTTGGCACGTCTGCGCGCTGATAACGCCTTTTCTTCTGGCTGCCTGGTTGACTTATCCTGTCATCGCAGAGTTTAACAGCAGGGTGGTGGGGACCGCTGGCGACAACATTGCCTATCTGTGGGTCATCCAAAAGCTGGCCCAGGCAGTGGCGCAAGGGAAAGATTTTTTCTTCGAGCCGCAGCACTACTACCCTGCTGGCTACGATGTGACAGCGATCGAATCCATCTTTGCCAGCGCGTTGATGGCGCTTCCAGTGACGCTTGTCAGCGGATCGGTGGCAGGCTATAACCTTGTCGTCTTTTCGTCCTTCGTCCTTACGTCGTATGGCACATTTTTGTGGACGCGGACCATGACACGGTCGAATCTGGTTGCGTTGCTTGCCGGCCTGGCCAGTGCCTTCTTTCCATACCGGCTGATCTATCTGCACGGCCAGATTCCACAGGTCGCCACCCAGTGGATACCGCTCTGCTTGTGGGCTGTCGAACGATATATGCGGTCTGAGCAGTTGAGGTGGGCCGTTGGGATCGGGGTGTTTGCCGGACTGTGCGCGCTGTCTTCGTGGTACACGATGGTGTTTATGCTCATCGCGCTGCCTTTGTATGTGCTGTTTCGTGGATCGCGCCGCAACTCGCTGCTGAGGCGCTGTCGCCAGTGGGGACACCTGACCTTTGCGGCGATCATCGCCGGCACGATGACCCTGCCGGTGGCGTTGCCCTACTTCCGCGCCGGGCAATCTGCCGCGAGACAGCATCCGCTGTGGCAGGTCAGGTACTGGTCAATCAACCCGGCGCAGTTTTTTGCGCAGAGCGCGTATCATCCACTATGGGGCGTCGCCGTCCGGTCGTGGCCGACAACGCTCATGACCGAGCGCCCGCCTTCGCGTCCGCCGGCTATGCTCGGTTGGGTCATGGCAGCCGCAGCAACTGCCGGACTGCTTTTTGCCCGCCGGAGACGATTCGTGCGGACGCTTGGTGTTCTGGGTCTGGCGGGGGTGATTGGCGCAGCGGGGCCGGTGCTGGTTGACTACAAAGGCGGCGCAGTCACTGTGCCGGCGTCTCCATTTGTCATGCAGGCGCTTGAATCGGCCGGCCTGTTGCGTGTTGTGTCCGACTGGTTTGGGCCAGAACTGGCGGCGCGCATGCAGAGCGAGCAGTCGCTGATCGTGCCGCTCCCTTACGCCCTGATCTACCGCTTGCCGCCGTTTAGTTTCATTCGCTTTTCGTCGCGCTACATCATCCTGGCCCATTTTGCGCTGTGCGGACTGGCAGCGCTCGGGACAGATGCGGTGTTGCGCGCGGCGATCGGTCGCCGGAAGTCCAGTCCGGGCCGAGTGCGGCTCTATCGCGCGTTGGCGATCGTGGCAGTGCTGCTGGTGTGGACGGCTGTTCTGGTTGAGTTCTGGCGCAAGCCCTATCCGACTGTGTCTCTGCGCGTTCGCCCAGTGGATGGGTGGCTGGCCGACCAGCCGCCGGGTGTGGTGGTCGAGTTGCCCTTGACCCGCCAGGCTCAGCGCTTCAGCGTGTACGCCCAACTGAACCACCATCACCCGCTGGCGCTGGGAATCGGCGGATCATTTCCGCCGCCAATTCACGCCGAGCGATTCGCTGTGTTGAAGAAGCTTCCTGATCCGCAAGCAGCTCAGGCATTGTGCGCGTGGGGAACGCGATACGTGCTAGTCGATCTGGATGCCGCGCCGGCTGGCGAGGGTGATCGATGGGCGGCGGCGATGGCCGCGTTACCCATGCCTTATGAGACAGCCTTGTTCGAGTCGACGCGAGTCTACATTCTGACAGACTGTTCGGAGACGCGGCCTGTCACAGGGCAATAACCGGCGCTCAGAAGGCAAGCCCACACACGAAAGCTCATGACAGAACAACACATCAGTCGAGTTCGCAGGCGACTCTTGCTCAGGGCAATGACGTTGGGGGCAGGCAGCGTCGCAATAGGCTCGGCTTGCCGCGCAGGCTCTATTCCTCGGGCCCACAGCCCAGTGGCGTCTGCAACGGAATACGCGCCGCTCGCACCTGCTGTAGACCGCGAGTATTGGCTGGAAATACTGCTGCGCCTGTCCGATCCGGTGTTGTCGAACCTGGCTCAGCACCGTTTGAAGGCTGTAATGCCAGTCGAGGCTATGAACGAGACGCAGGCTGCTTATGCGCGGCATTCGACACATCTTGAAGCAGTTGCGCGGCTCTTGTGCGGTATTGCGCCGTGGCTGGAACTGCGCGATCTGAACGGGGATGAAGAGGCGCAGCGCACCGCGCACGCCGAGATGGCGCGCGCGGCATTGGACGCAGCAACCGATCCACAATCGCCGGATTTTATGAACTATGGCCAGGGCATTCAGCCATTGGTTGACACGGCCTTCCTGGGCCACGCGCTCCTGCGGGCACCCAACGAGTTGTGGCGCAAACTGCCCAAGCAAACCCAACGCAATGTGGTCGCGGCGTTGAAGGCATCGCGGGCTATCTCTCCTTTGAACAACAACTGGTTGCTATTTGCTGCGATGGTGGAGGCTGCGCTGGCACAGTGCGGCGAAGAGTGGAGGCAAGATCGGGTGTCGCCGGCGCTGAAAAGCTTCCGCCGCTGGTATGTTGGCGACGGCGCCTACTCGGACGGTCCGGAGTTTCGCTGGGATTACTACAACAGCTTTGTGATTCAGCCGATGTTGCTGGATGTATTGCGCATTCTGGGAGACACGCGCAAAGAATGGAACTCGATGCGCGCGCCGGCGCTGGCTTTTGCCCGGCGTTACGCCGAAGTGCAGGAGCGTATGATCTCGCCAGAAGGGACGATCCCGCCGATTGGCCGGTCGATCACTTATCGCTTCGGGGCGCTGCAACTGCTGGGTCAGATCGCGCTGATGCGGGCGCTGCCAGAATCGCTGCAGCCGGCACAAGTTCGCTGCGCCATGACCGCCGTGCTGCACCGCATGATGGATGCGCCGGGCACATTTGATGAAAACGGCTGGCTGCTCATTGGCCTGTGCGGACACCAAGCTGGCCTGGCCGAGGTTTATATCTCGACAGGCAGCCTGTACCTGTGCGCAGCCGGATTGCTGCCCCTGGGCCTTCCGCCCGACGATCCATTTTGGGCTGACCCGGCAGTAGATTGGACGGCGCGCAAGCTATGGTCTGGACAGGATGGACCGGCCGATCGGGCTGTGAAAGGGAAGTTCCCCGAATGACACAACCACCTCCCCCTTCCGCAGAGGCTCTGACCCTGGATTCGCCGGCTGTGCTGGCGAAGCCGCGCCGGCGCGCCTCCTGGTCACGGACTCAATGGGCATGGTTCGTCCTGATCTCAGCCGCCTACCTGCTCAGGCTGATCCTGATGCCGGTGACCGGGCAGAATGATCTGGTGCTGCCAGCCTGGAAGGCGCACTACATCAATCAGGGACACTGGAACATTTACGCATACATGGCAGAGGTGTATGACGAGCGCAACGTAGTGACCGATCATCCGCCGGCTGCCTATCCCTACGGATTCTATGCCGTGACAGCCGGCTGGCTGGAAGTGTTGCGCCGCGCCGGCTTCATCGACTTTGACGGATGGAGCGCGCAATGGGCCATCTCCAGCCGCGCCTGGTGGTTTTTGTTATTGAAGCTGCCCTATCTGGCATCTGATCTCGTGATTGGTGTCCTGCTGTTTCGCGCCGCGCCCTCTGGTCGCGGGTTATTGGCCTGGGCCGGCTGGGCCTGGTCCTTGTCTGGCGCTTATCTTCTCTTGATGGGACAAAACGATCTGTATCCCACGCTGTTCACAGTTGGGGCAGCCTGGCTCGGCGGGCGGGCGCTTCAGGCGCAACGAGCAAACCGACCGCAGCGTGAGGGCGCTATGCTGGCCGTGGCCAGCATGGCCCTGTTAGGCCTTGGCGCCACCTTCAAGATCATTCCACTGGCGCTGGCTGCGCCGTTCGCGCTTGTGTTGGCATCCCGATGGCGAGACCGGTTGTTGTTGACGGCCATCCCGGCGGTCATCTTTGGCGCGAGCGCCGCGCCGTTCATCGCGACGCCGGCTTTTGTCAACGGCGTGCTCTTCAACTGGGAGGGTGTGCGTGTCTTTTCTGCTGCGCAGATATTTGCGTCACCCGTCTCCCTGTTCGTCATGGCATATGTGGCGCTGCTCATCGTCCTGATTGCGCGACCCGTGTCGTCGGCTCGTCCCATTGACCTGTGGGCGATTGGCGCCGTTGTGTTCAGCGGCCTGTTTTTGTTCTCCTGGTCTCAGTTCTACTGGGCGATCTGGCTCACGCCTTTTGTGGTGACGTTGATTGCGCTGGACAGCGGTCGCTGGCGCTACTGGCTGACGCTGTGGTTGATCATAGAAGCGACTTTTGCTGTTCTTCTCTTCAGCATGCACCGAGACTTCAGCATCGGCTTGCTGGCCAGCGCGTCGCTATCCTTCCGCCTTGCTCAATTTGACGCTGTAATCGCACTGTTTGCGCCGGCGCTGCAGCAGCCTGTAGAGATCGTTTGGACGGTTGCGCGCAGCGCCCAAACGACTGCGCGCTTGCTGGTGTTCGCCGGCGCGCTGGGGCTTGTGTTGCTTTCCGCGCTGCCAATTTGGAGGCGATATATGCGCCCGGGGGAGCGCAATGTGGCCGCAATGAGCCGGCCGGGAGTGCTGGTCCTGCCTGCGCTTGCCGGCGCGCTTGCTGCCATTGCTGTGTTGGGGCTGTCGCGTCATGCAGTCGTGCGGGAGTTTGGCCGCAACGAGATCGCTCGTGTTGCACTATCTGCTGAGCAGCCGGCCTTCGAACAAACGATCGCGCCGGTTGCGCAGAGCTTGACCGGTCTGCTGCTGCTGGTGTCGCAGGCAGACAGCGCTGCTCTGCCGGGAACGATGCAGGTGTGCGCAACCTCAGATGCCTCAAAGCCGGGCGCGTCTGCATGCAGCCAGGGACGGCTGATTCAAACCGGGTTGTTCTATGGCTATGGCTTTGTGTTTACTCCGCCGTTGCCGGCTACAGAGCATCCTTACCGCTTCGTTTTTCGGCTCATCGATCCTGCGTCTGACGCCCGTGTTGCGCTGGCGATTGTGACGCCTCCAGCCTCGCGCCAGCAGGCAGATTACACAGCCGAGCACGGCAACCAGGCTCGCACGGGCGTGGCGCGCCTGACGTTGCTTCGCGCTTTTGACACCGGGCAGGCTCTGCAAGATATGAGCAGCCGGCTGGCCGAAGATGGGCGGCTGCCTGTGCTGTGGCTGTTGAGCCTGGGCGCGTGCCTGGCGGTGATAGGATGGGTAGTGACTGCAGCGCCAAACGATGACTCCTCATCTTCATTGTCCTCGCAATCATGCGTATCTTGAAAGTCTATCCTGCCCTGCTGCGCGCCTACTGGGAGCGCGCAGCCGCCTACCGGGCCGTGTTCATGGTGTCATTGCTCAACGCGGTCTTCCCGCTGGTGATGATGGCCATCTGGATCGGCATGGCGCAGGACGGGCCGGTGGCCGGCTACACGGCGGCGGACTTCGCCGGCTATTACCTGGCTGCCGTGTTGGTGCGGCGCGTCACCGGCGTCGGCATCGTGCAGGATGTGGAGCGTTTGATCCGCACCGGCGAACTGACCGTGTATCTCATCCGCCCGCTGGATGTCATTCACCACTTCTCTGCCCGCGTGTTGACCGGGCGCGTGGTCGTGGTGTCCATGTTGCTGGCGCCCGTGGCGCTGGCTGCGCTGGCGATTCCCGGCGCGCAGTTCGACCTGCAGCCAGCCAATCTGCTCTTCTTCATTCTGGCATGCGTGATCGGGTTGTTGTTCGAGTTCCTGGCCCAATACCTCATTTCCGCGCTGTCGTTCTGGATCGTCCAGACGCAGGGTGTGGCGGCGGCCTATCAGTTTGTAAAGGCATTCCTGGGCGGCTACATTGTGCCGCTGGCGTTATTCCCGGCGCCGCTGGCCGCCGCGCTGACCTGGTTGCCCTTTCAGTGCAGCGTGGCCCTGCCGGTGGAAATCCTGACCGGCCGGCTGGCGCCCGAACAGGCTGCGCTGCGCCTGGGCATCAGCGCCGCCTGGGTGACGCTCATCGCGCTGGGCGCGCGCGCCGCCTGGCGCGCCGGCCTGCGCGGCTATAGCGCGGCGGGCGCCTGACCATGCGAGGCTGGTTCGAGGCCATGCGCCGTTATCTGGGGCTGCTGCGACTGTTCGCCCAAAACAGTTTGCTGACCAGCCTGGAATACCGGGTCAACTTCGCCGGCGCGCTGTTGATATCGCTGCTCGATGCTCTGTGGGCGGTAGGCGGCGCGTTGTTGTTTTACACCCACCGCTCCACCATCGGCGGCTGGACGTTTCACGAGGCGCTGATCGTGATCGGCATGTTCTTCGTCGCATCGGGCTTTGTGGACGCGGTGATGCAGCCGAATGTGCGCGATGTGATCGAGGCCGTGCGCACCGGCGCGATGGACTATGTGCTGATCCGGCCAGTGAACGCCATGTTCCACGCCACCCTGCGCCGTCTGCGCTTCGACAAATGCTCCAGCCTGCTGGTTGGCGCGCTCCTGATCGGGTATGCTTTGCTCCAACTGCGGCTGAGGCCGGCCCCCGAGCAGTGGCTGCTCTTTATCCTGCTCAGCCTGGCGGCGATTGCGCTGTTGTACGCCCTGATGGCTGCGCTGGCAGCGTTGTGTTTTTGGGTGGTGGACATTGCCAACATCGATGAGCTGGTGATGGGCGCGCTGGAGACGGCGCGTTTCCCGGCCCAGGCATTTCCAGAGCCGCTGCGCGGCCTGATCTCGTTTGTGATCCCGATCGCGTTTATCAGCACGGCGCC
>Ga0308417_1001708_pt1 | contig 14834 bp, 10 predicted proteins | sample HotsprSampleOS65_FD_203528 | JGI IMG/M metagenome (GOLD analysis project Ga0308417, IMG submission 203528) | Hot spring phototrophic mat microbial communities from Octopus Spring, Yellowstone National Park, Wyoming, United States - 20090730_OS65 ... | reverse complement strand
GAGCGAGGCGGTCCCAAGACACGAAGCGTTGGCAACATCCGCCGTCTGGGACCAACGATCATCACCGTCTCCTCGGCCGCGTAGAATCCCTCCTGATACAGCCATTTGTAAGGCTTCAGCTCGTAACCAGGGCCAAAAAGAATGTCAATGTGCTCGCGGGACAAATGACAATGGCGCGCCGAGACACTGACCACAACCTCCGGACGTTCCGCAGGTCCTCCCAGCAGCTTGACAACGACCTCACGGACGATCTTTTCCACCTGACTGCGATCAATCGGTGCCGCAACGCTCATGGGTCAGATATCCTTCTATCTCATGTCGCTCTTTTGCCAATTTCCCACACCGCTGAACCTCACGGTCCTTTTTTCGCCTGCGAACAAAGCAACTTGCACTTCCTTTCAACTTGCAGGCTCCGCTGTACCGTTCTCACTCACAGTCGCCACGATCAAACGGACTCCCAAAGCGTCGATCTTCGTTCGCCACTCCGGCGACAAACCATCGTCTGTCACAACGCAGTCCACGTTATCAAGGGGACAAAGGTGCATCAGGCTCCGGTGACCAAACTTCGAACTATCGGCAACCACGATGATCTCGTCGGCAGCCTGCATCATGGCACGTTCCGTCTCGACGAGGAGCACATTGTTGTTAAAAAACCCCTCATCATTGGCCGCGGCCACGCTCAAAATCGCCTTTCGCACCCGGAGGCCAGCGATCATGGCCTCCGCATGTGGGCCTTGCGCCACACCTGTCCGCGGACAAATACTGCCCCCAACAAACACTAGGTCACTAGCAGGGTCAGAGGCAAACAAATTTGCCACTGGCAGAGAATTCGTGACAACATGGATCGGCAGCCCCAGCAACAAACGGGCGACTTCATACGTCGTCGTACCACCATCGAGGATGATCGTATCCCCCGGCGATATTAGCTCCACGGCTTTGCGGGCAATCGCCCTCTTTTGTTCCCACCGCATCGGTTGACGAACGTCGAAATGCGCCAGTTTGGGCGATGTGCCAGTGTAAAGGGCACCACCGTGAATCCGACGCGCATCACCCTGTTGTTCGAGGGCCTCGACGTCCCGCCTTACTGTGGATTCCGAGACGCCCAGTGTCGCCGCCAGCTCTTCAAGCGTGGCGAACCGTCGTGTTCGAATCAGCTCTAGGAGCTGATTGCGGCGCTCCTGGACGCTGGCCGATTGATAGGTGCCTGGCATATTCCGTTCGGCAAGTTGCCGACCTGTCGAAAGATTCCTTGCAAATTTCCACAATGGGACGAACGCTTCCTACAAGAATGAGGATAGCATTAGCGACGGACCATGTCAACTAATTGAAAGCATCGCGTCATATTGTGAAATATTTCTTTCACCAGCTTCGCCGAACATGGCAGGCATCCCCCTCCGAGACCTGGAGGGACCCGCTCGTCGGGTCCGCCGCACCACATTGGATTATCCATCCCCCCTCCGCGGGCACGACAGGCATGCCCCTCCGAGCGGGCATGACAGGCCTCCCCTGCGATTTGCCCAACTTACGTCATTGTGGTGGCTTCACGTCCAATATGCCCACAACAGCATTTGCCGGGAGAATCGCTACACTCAGCATCTTCAGAAAAACCCTCAAGGTTTACCATGCCTTTACCGATTCTAAGGGGCAGTGGTCAACTGTCGCCCAATCGGCGACTTTTGTGGTCGTTGCGCGACAAAGACATACCTGAAATGAAACGGCGAGTCTCGGCACAAAATATTTGATGGAGAAAAGTCATGAACCGACCCCAGCCATCTTCTCAGATCCAACGACCGCAACCCACGTTGCGGGTTCTCGGTCGGTTGCCCTATGTGGCCCCACCGTCGGACGAGAGCACCATGGTCTCGGAGGCCGAGTCCCCAACTATGGGATCACCTCTTTTTGTCACCGATTCGGTCAAGCGAGGACTGATTTACGGTCTGGTTGCACTGACGATTCTCGCTGCAACCTGGTATTTTGTCAGCCGAAAATCGGGCAAGACCGAGCTTGCCAAAAACGGAGATAACACATGGGAGGTCCAGCCGCCGCGGCCTGATGCCCCGGAGGCCCCCACCTGGAATCCGTATGGTGAAGCAGGCCCATCGGCGATCCAATCTGCCCAAGCTCAGACTTCACTGGGTACCGGTAGCTCATTGACTAGCTCAACATCCACGGTCAGGTCGCCATTGGGCTTCGAGTTGCCACCCGGCAATGGCTGGGGGCAGCCATCGTCGCCCGATAGTGCGGCCTCCTACCCCAGTGACGCGAGCGGAGTTGTCAACTCGTGGCAGCCAAACATGGGTCAATCCCCGGCCTCTCACCAGGCTCAAACCAGCTTTGACGCAATCCAAGGAAATGTCGGTGCCATTTCGCCATTCCCTAATCCGTCGGCCTTGCAGCCCGCGGGGTCTGCCCCTGTGCCGCCCTGGGCGAACGCTGCAGGTCAGGCACCTGCCACTCAACCAACAGCCTATGCCGCGGAAAGTTACCCGGCGGCTGCATCGCAGAATTATGTCCAGCCTGCGATGCCCGGTTCTCCGGCAGTTGTGCGGAATCCGTATGTCATTAGCGAGACTCCCGCAACAGGCAACTCTTTTGCAAGCCCCGTAAATCCCGCAGTTTATCCAGCCGCACCCGCCAACGTGGTTTCCGGTGCTGGATCGTACTCCCCCGCCGGGACAGGTCCTATGAACTGTGGTCCTGCGACGCCCAACGGCTGGCCTACCGCAGCAAGCGAGCAAGGGGCTCAGCAGGCCGAGGCGTACCTTGCCTCCAGGCCGGGCAACCAATGGGGAACACCATCCCCTTCGAGCACCTGGCAAGCCGGTGCTGCCTATCCCACTGCCCCACAATCACCCGTGGCTAGTTGGGATCAGACACGATCGTATGGGAACATCCCGCCGACATCGGTCGGAGGAAATCAAGCGGTTTCGCTGCCCAGTGGCGGATATCCATCACCGACTTATCCGCAAGGGAATTGGAACTTGCCCAGCGGGCAGCAGCCCTCTGGTTGGAACGAATCTTCGTTAGTTCCTCCGACTGCTCCGGCATGGAATATCCCGACGGGACAACCTGCTCAGTCGCCGAATTATCCGACTTCGCCCGGTTCTTTCTCGCCGGTTGACCGTTCGAACACGTTGCCGAACACAAGCGGAGATTCTCAGGTCGTTCCAGCAACCTATGCGAGATCGACCCCAACACACGTGTCAATGTCGCAAGGGTCGTACCCGACGAGTCTTTATCCGTCCACAAACGGGCCGTCAAACGCCGTAAATACGGCACCGGCTCAATATCCGTCAACCGGACAAACAGGCTACGGTCTTTATCCAGCGACGACGCTCCGTTGACTTTCTGCCTTGCAATGCACCGACGCGAGATGGGCCGTTGATCACCAGACGCTAGCAAAGTCCGTAGGGAGTCCGCTACGGGTTCTTGGGAGGTATAAGCCAAGCTATGAGCCACCACATGCCATCCCCTGTTCGTCTTCAGGATGCCTTTCTCCGCCTTGGCGCGAGCCAGTGCGCAGCTAATGATGAGCCAGCTCCAAGTGGCAACGTCCCGCCCGAAGCCGCCCCTGCTCATCGAGAGCAGCTTGCTGACAATGGGCCGAAATTTCGCGCAGGGCTTGAGGTCGATCAATTTGGCCCAGCACCGATTGTCAGTCAGCTTTTGGAAGCCGTTTTGCCCATCTTGACGGGGTGTCTCCGTCAGGTCCGGCAGAAGGTCCCTGAGGGCGTGCGAGTCATCGGGCTGATTGCCCCCGAAAAAGGACACGGGTGTACGACGACAACGCTCCTGCTCGCTTACAGGTTAGCCAAAGAGGGAAGGTCTGTCCTCGTGATTGATGCCAGCCCGGATCGGCAACTGGCGGATTCCCTGTCACTTGACATCGAAAGCGGTTGGGAACAGACCATGATGCGCCGCCGGCCGCTTCGCGAAGTGATCATTCACTCCCACGGCGATGGTTTTGATGTATTGCCAGGTCAAGCGAGCGCGGTTGCTATGCAGGTCGGCACCAAACCCGTCGACTGGAGTGAGATTCTGGCCGCCTACGATTGGATTCTCATCGACTTTGGTCACTCTTTTTCCAGGACAGGTTGTTCGACAAATCCTGGTGATTATTCGGTCTCTCAATGCAATGGTGGTGATTCGTCGATCTCATCATCTCTACCTTCGTCGCCATTTGCCTCACTCTGCTCATCCTTTATCGTAATTCAGCGGTACGACGGTGAGGCGACTCGGTTCACTCTTCCCGTCGGTGTGGGAGAGATCCTCGGAGTGATTGAAACCTTCGTCCAGCCACGTGCTGGTTCCCAGGTTTTGGCTGCCCCGAGAGAAGCCGCATAAGGGAGTGTCAAAGATTGTCGCAAAAGAAAATAGACCCAGTGAAGGTCGAATAATGTACGGCAACTATTGGCATTTTCGTGATTCACCTTTTCGGAACCACTTTCGCCGGACGTTCTATTTTCCCAGTCCGACGCATCAGGCTTCTCTTTTGAAGCTTCGCTACGCTATCGAACAACGCGAGGAGGCCGCTCTTCTGGTCGGTGAACCCGGCACGGGCAAGAGTTTTGTAACCCACCTCCTTGGCGAATCACTTGCCGAATCGGTCGCGCCGATCGTCTGGAGCTGCTGTCCGTTCGATACACCAGAGGAATTGGTGCTCCATTTGGCCGTGGAATTTTCTGGCAAGGGCTCGACAGGTTCGGGTTATGGGGCGCTCCGCGAGTTGGAGGCGTTTCTAACGCGGAACCTTCAGGACGGTCATCATGCGGTGCTGATCCTTGACGATGCCCAATTGCTCCAAAACGTCCGAACCTGGGAAGTCTTGCGGAGCTTGATGACACGCAAAATCGGCGGGGAAACACCATGGACCTTGATTGTTCTCGCGCAACCGTTATTCTTGCCTTTACTGGATCGGCTGCCCCACCTCGAGGAGCTCTTTACCCTCAAGGCATTTCTCCGACCATGGACACCTGAGGAAACGGCGCAATACATCAAACATTGCGTGAAAACGGCCGGATGCGACGACGAAGTCTTCTCATCTGATGCCTTGGAGGCTATCGCGGAGCTCTCGTCTGGCATACCCCGACGGGTCAATCGGTTATGCGACTTATCCCTCCTGGTGGCGTTCGCCGAGAAGAGCCACCAGGTGACGGCTGCTCACGTCGAGGCCGTTCACGACGAGTTGGTTACCATGCCCTGTCAGTGACGACAGGTTCACTGGGCCAGCACAGGGCTACCCAGAGTATAATCGAAGTCATGGGCAGTCATGCGAGTTTGATTCATTTTGTGCTGGCAACTGAACGTCAGGTCCAACCAGGCCATTCGCAAAAAGCCATCTGGCTTGGTCTTTGCGCCGGGTTGATCGCTGCGATCGCCTTGCTTGTCACTTCTCCATGCACGCCCATGGTTTGGGACGAAGGCGATGCAATCCTGCGTGCGGAGCGGATCAGAGATTGGTTTGGAAGTCTTTTTCGGGATGAAGTAAAAGGTCCCCCGGCTCTTTCGCCGCAGGGCATAGCCCGCGGTTGGCCATTCACAACGCAGCGCGAAGGCCATCCAGCCCTGTACGGGGCCGTCATTGCCCTCGGGCGGAGTTTGGCCCCCGGATGTCTTGATCCTCTGACTCAGTATCGCTTTGGTCCAATCCTCCTTTTTTCTATTGCGATCGGCTTCGTTGTTTACCGGCTTGCCCAAATTAACGGCCCAGTGACGGCGGCAGCCGCCTTTCTGTGCATCTTCCTGCAGCCGCGACTTTTTGCCCACGCCCATTTTGCCTCCTTTGACGGCCCGCTGACGGCTTTCTGGATGCTGGCCTGGGCCTGTTCGCCCTTCTTCCCGGTCCCGAATCCATCTACCGGAGTCATCACCAAGGCCCGCCCGAGATCAACAGTCGCCTGGGGGATCATCCTGGGGGCGACCATGAGCAGCAAGGCAACCGGATGGTTCGTGATTCTTCCTATCGTGATATGGGCAATCATGCAGCGCAAGCGAGCAGTCCTCTGGCAACTTGTGGCGGGGATTCTCGTCGGACTTGCCGCCTTCGTCGTGTTCAATCCACCGCTGTGGTTTGATCCTCTCCGCGGTTGCCTGCGATTCTTCGAACTGAATCTCGAACGCCATCATAGACCCGACCTCAACATCACAACGTTTTTTCTCGGACGACTTTACAACCTCGACTATCCCCTACCCTGGTACAACACGCTGTTTTGGACGGCCATTGCCGTGCCGATCCCTATTCTTCTGTTCTTCGTCATCGGCCTGATTGGCTGGATACGGACCCCACGGCGGGGCTTGTTGACACTGATCGTCTTGCACTGGGCCACACTGATTGTCGTTCGCGCAATTCCCGGAACGCCCCCTCACGACGGCATTCGCCTATTCTTACCGGCTTTTCCTTTTCTCGGGATCTTGGCTGGTTACGGGTTTCGCTTCGGGACCAGGGTCCTGGCCATCCAATTACGACGATGGTGCAAGAGATTGGCAGCCCAATCCATTTACCGTCAGGTTCTCAGGAAACCACAATCGACACGGATGGCAAATCCCATTCAGTTGAATCGATTGTTTCGCAAGGGTAATCCGGTGTTAACGACTGGGGCATGGATCGTGATCTTGTCGCCCATCTTCAGCCTGATCTGCTTCGGGCCACAATGGCTTTCGTACTACAACGGCCTAATTGGCGGTTTACCCGGGGCCACTGCTGCCGGTATGGAGCCGACCTACTATTGGGATGGGCTCGATCGCGAGGTCTTTCTCTGGCTGGAGATTCACTGCTTGGAGACGGAAAAGGTTTACTACTCCGCGTGTTCCTGGGCAAACCTCCGTCTCCTCCAGAAATGGGGTTTTCTCAAGCGGGCGTTTGCCACATCTCCTGCTGACGCTCAGTGGTACGTGGTCCAGAATCGCCCTGGTGCCTGGTCTTGCGAGGATCAATGGCTCTTTTCGCACGGGGAAGCTGCCTTTGTGAAATACCCTGGAAGAGGAGGCTCATGCCCATGGGTAGGCCCGGTCCCTGTGGTCAAGATCTTCCCCATTCGCGAGTACTATCGCGCCTGCCGAGCGGTATACGGAAATCAAGCGGATTCTCACTGACGCTATTGATGTTATTGCGGTTTGCCGATCCAGTTCCCAGGCGGGGTTGCCGTTTGACCCATTTCTTGTCCAGAAGATCCACCTGTCTCAGGCATTTGGATCGATTTACAGTCTGCGGAGTAGGACAGGTGGTCTATCGGACTTCGGCCGGTCGCGACAGGAACCGTTCTTCGACATATCTCATGATCAGGCGTGCACCGTCCTGCAAGGCGAACTGGCGATCGACGTTTCCTTCGACAAAGGCAACCTTATTCATTCCGTAAACGTCGGAGGTTGCCTCATCCTGGCCCAGGACATAGCCTCCCGCTGAGCGAATGGCACGACAGCCGTTAGCACCGTCCCGCCCCATACCGGTCATAATCACCCCCAGGACTCTCCGTCCAAAAACCTGAGCGGCACTGGACATCATGACATCGACGGACGGTTTATGGCCGCTCACCGGTTCGCCATCAAAGATGCGGATTCTGGCGGAACCTGCCCGTCCCTGAATGGCCATATGAAACCCACTGGGGGCGACATAGGCATGATTGGGCTTGATCACTTCGCCCGATTCGCCTTCCTTGACCGTCAACCGACTGACCGAATTCAGTCGCCAGGCAAAAGGTTTGGTAAACTGGGCGGGCATGTGTTGAACAACAAGAATCGGTGGTAACGGCGGCTTAAGCTCTCGAAACAGGCTGGTCAACGCGGGCGGGCCACCCGTGGAAATCCCAATAGCAATACAGGCACTTGCCAATTCTGGAAGATTGTCACCAGTCTCAACCGGTGACTTGACAACAGGCTGGGCGATCCGAAACGATTCCGCACGCTGCTTTCTCAAACGAACGATTCGCTTGACATCGCTGCCGGCTGCAAAACGGATCTTGCGGACCAGCTCATGACCAAAAACGAGAGGCGCCTCTGACTTGCTGGCAGGCTTGGTGAGATAATCGATCGCTCCCCGTTCCAGGGCATCGAGGGTGATCGTCGCACCCGCCTGAGTGAGCGAACTGACCATAATCACGGCAATTGGCCGTTTGGCCAAAATGGCGTCCAAGGTACTCAGCCCATTCATCCCCGGCATTTCGATATCGAGCGTAACGACATCGGGCGAAAGCTCGTCAACCAGTCGCAGGGCCTCCCGGCCATTGGATGCCATGCCGACGACCTGAATGCCCGGCGCTGCACTCAGGGCATCCTTGATCATCTGACGCATGACGATGGAGTCATCAACAACAAGCACGCGAATCGCACTGGGCATATCCGCCACCCTTTCCGTGCAGCCTGGAGTTTACCTAGAGACTATCTCATTTTCCGTTGGCGAAGCGCTACCCATTAATCATGGGTCACTAACAATGACGACATTGAAACTTCCTGGAAAAATATGGCATATTTTGGCAGGCAGCGCTGTCACAGTTGACGTGCCGAGAATGCCACGTAACCTTCGGGTTTCTGACCGCTCTATTTAGGAGGCAAAATCGGTACATTCCTTGCCATCGGTGCAGCCGGCGCGTTTAGCGACTGAAACATCAGATCGGGCTTTCACTCATGCCGGAAAAGCTTCCGAAGAAGGTCGATCATCTCCTGACGCATGCCATCCTGAGAGCATTCCCGCAACGATGAGAGAGGCGTATGCAAGAGTTTATTGACGAGCCGATCAAACGCCAGCCGAATCTCTGCCTGGACGCCGGGATCAAGGTTGGCGAGTTTGTTGAACAAACGTTGCAACTCCTGATCCTTGACAGATTCCCAGTCCCTGCGGAGTTGCTGAATCACCGGCCCGACTGTGCGACGACGCAAATCAGCCATGATCGCGGTGACTTCCTGCGCAACAACCTTCTCGGCCTGCGGCAACTCCCGATCCCGTGCCTCGCGATTCCTCCGACAAACCTCTGCCAGATCATCGAGGCAGTAGAGATAGACGCCGGGCATTTCGGCAATGGAAGGCTCAAAATCACGCGGGACGGCCAGATCCAGAATGAAGAGCGGACGGTCAATTCGCGCAGCAATCACCGAACTGAGCATCTCGTGCGTGACGATTGGTCGCTCTGCTCCTGTCGTGCTGACCACGATATCTGCCTGGTACAGGACCTGGTGTAATTGCTCCCAGGAAAAGAACTCGCCTTGCCAACGTTCAGCCAACCGCTGGGCTTTTTCCAGATGCCGATTCACGATGAGAACGTTCTGTGCGCCTTCCTCACGCAGATAGCGAAGCGTCTCTTCACCCATCTTGCCGGCGCCGATCACCAGGATGCGTTTATCCTCGAATCGCTCAAAGACAGCCTTGGCGAAGTCGCCTACGGCGATGCTGGGGATACTGACCCTCCTTTTCTGGATTCCTGTTTCCGAGGCCACGCGCCGCGCTGTGCGGAGCGCCCCCTGAAAAACGATGTTCAGAACAGGCCCCACCGTCCCGATGTCTTTTGCCCATTGATATGCCTGTTTCACTTGAGCGAGGATTTGCGGCTCCCCAAGGACCATACTCTCCAAACCCGATGCCACCCGAAAGAGGTGTTCGAGCGACTGAGGGTGACAAAGGGCGAAGCATGTGTGCGCAAAATCCTGCTCAGTGATTCCCCGGCAGTTCGCCAGAAACTCGATCACCTCCGAGACGGGGGGAAGCGGCGTCATCTCGCTGGCCAAATAAATCTCAACACGGTTACAGGTTGAAAGAATGACGGCTTCAACCCACGGAAATCGCTGTTGCCATAGCTCGAGCGCTTCCCGAACCTGTTCGGGTGAAAAGGCCAGTTTTTCGCGAATGGCAAGGGGTGCCGTCTGGTGCGTGCACCCCACAACACAAATTTCCATAAGCGGCTTTGTCGTCGCGACATCCCTTCCGACCATGCGGTCAGACGTTTAAACCTCGATCCTCATAACTTCACATTGATTACGGTCCACACTGTAGCACATACGTGACACTCGTGAACACTTGTAAGCAATGTCATAAACATCCCGTGACGCGAAATTGTACTGGAAAAAGGCCCAGCAACATTGGAACAAAGGCCTTGGCAACGGACCCCTCAGTCCACTGTCACTTGAACGTGGGAACTGTGTTTGGTTCGAATTCTGGCTACCACTTGACCTCTGCCTCGATTGGCCATGTTGCGTAGTGCCAAAAAGCGTCATTCCCAGGACCAGTAACATGAAAACGAAGCTTACAATCGTCAAATAGGCGACGCGGCGTCCTTCGCGCATTGGCCGGTAAATGTATCCGATAAGAAGAGAACCGCCGAGCCAGAAAAACAGAATGAATGTCGAGACCACAACTGGATCGTTCCAGGGCAGATGCTCTTGCATGCTCCCGAGCTGCAAGACATTGAGCCACATGCCCGACAAAATCCCGACCGCGAGCATGGCCACAGCGGCAAAAAGGGCATGTCTAATGGCCTTGTAAAGCCATTCCAGACTGGGGAGGCGGAACTGCGAACTCATCATTGCCCGACTTCTTAACCGAGACACCTGACCGAGGTACATCATCCCGGAAAGAAGGGCCACACACACAGCCAGAATGGCCAGCAGAATCGAGAGCCCATGAATGACTCCCCAGGTGCGTGACGCCGCCCCGCGGGCAAAAGGCAGCGGATCTCCGAAGAGCATTCCCAGCAACACAAGCAATAGGATCAAAGGCAGGAAAAAAGCCCCGAATGGCGTGGCTGGTCGCACCATGATCCAGAAAAGACAGATGATCGCTAATCCCCATGCAATGCCGTAATACCAATCCTGCCGAACCGAAAGCACGTGCCCTTCCAAATCCACCTGTTCGGCAAACATCACAATGCGATAGATTAACCAGACGCTGTGCGCTAACAATCCGATGGCTAGAATCGTCGCAACCAGCCGAGCGGAGACCTTCCCACTGCGGGCGCGAATCATCTCCAGGAGAAAGGCCAGACCGTACACACAGGAGATCATCACAACCAACGCATTCATGCGGCACACCCTGACATCACAACTCAAGCCTCTTCAGCGGGGGAGGGAAGCGTGCGGGATGCACAACCGTCGCCCGGCGAGTCTGTCGCGTCCGTCCAGCCCCATTCCTTAAGCTTCTTCCGTAGGGTATTTCGATTCAATCCCAGTTGCGCCGCGGCCTTAATCTGGACCTGATCGCACCGCGCGAGGACTTGATGGATCAGTTCTTTTTCGACCCGGCCGACAACCTCCTCATACAATCGGGCATGGTCGGGAGGGAATTGAGAAAGGGCAGCGGCGACCAGATCCCGCGCCAGCTTCTCTAAATCTTTTCCCCGGTATCCCATTCGCGGCGATCGTCGACCGAAGACAGCGTCCGGAAGCAGATCGCACGTCACCTCATCGCCCGGCGCAAGAATCACCGCACGTTCTACGTAGTTTTGCAACTCGCGGACATTTCCCGGCCAATCGTAATTCTTCAGGGCCTCCATCGCCTTCGGATGAACAAAGGGGACGTATCGACGGTTCTTCTCGTTGTAGATCCGCAAGAAATGTCCAACCAGCTCAGGGATATCCTCACGTCGTTCCCGAAGAGGCGGCAAATAGACCGTCACCACATTCAGGCGGTAATAAAGATCCTCCCGGAAACGTCCATTTTCCACTTCCTCCAGCAAATCGCGGTTGCTTGCGGCAATGACCCGGACATCCACGTGGATGGTCCGCGTGTCCCCTACCCGTTCAAACTCATGCTGTTGAAGGACACGCAACAGTTTTACCTGCAATTTGAAGGTTGTGGAATCGATTTCATCGAGAAAGATCGTGCCTGTGTGTGCCGCTTCGAAACGACCGGTGCGACTCTCCACCGCACCGGTAAAGGCCCCGCGGACATGGCCAAAAAGCTCGCTCTCGAGTAGTCCCTCCGGCAGCGCCCCGCAGTTGACACGGACGAAGGGGCCGCTTCGCCGTGGGCTCAACTGGTGAATCGCCTTGGCAATCAACTCCTTCCCCGTACCCGTCTCACCCAGGATTAACACGGAAGCATCAGAATCAGCCACCCGACGCGTCAAACGATAAACCTCCCGCATGGCTGGCGACGAGCCAATCAATTCTGGAATGGGAGGGGAATCGTCAGACATCAACACAACACGGACCCCGATTTTTCAACAACATCATTGTCCAAAATCCGACCCTAAGGGCTATTTTAGCGACTGGGACAACACGATAAGAGACCTGTCCAAGTCTCAGTCACAAGTCAAGAGCTGCTGAAACCACCGGCGGAGGCCCTATTCTCCGAAGACCTTTCGCGACCCGCTCAGACCCGAGCTCATAATGGCCGAAGCAAACCTCGCGGTGAGGATCTCATTCCTTCGCCTGGATTCCCACCGCCTGCACCTGCGTTGGGGTTTCGATGTAATCGAGAATCAACCCCAGAATCTTTCGCACTTCTGGCGGCGATTGAGTGCTTTGATTATACCGCTCGTACTGCTGAAGGATTTGTTGCGTCGTCAATTGGACCCCGCGTTTCTCCACGGCCTTTCGGAATGCGCCCAGGGCCTTGACCCGAAGAGCAATAGGCCAGTCGTTGCGGCTGACCGCCTCCACGAGGGCAGATTGAGACTTAGGAGTGGCCAGTTGTCCTAAAATTTCCAGGCTAAGCTCCTGTAATTGGGGAACCTCCAGTGCGCTGATGGCGGCCGATTCGATCTCCGTTCGCGAAATCCCTTCCGGCGGGTGCTCCACAAAGACCAGAAACCAGGCCATGGCCGCCCGCGCCCATTCCAATCGCTGGTCAATACTAACAGAACGAACTGTCGGCACCATTTTTGCCCGGGCAATCAGCCCCGCCAGATCTTGGGGATCTGACGGCACCGCCATACTGAGGGCCGAAGGAATGCCGCGTACCGTAGCGTCCGCTAAGGGCAGCCAGTCAGGATCGGCGTAAACGAGCACCGGGACGCCCGCCAATCTGGGTTCCGCACGCAGCCGTTGCAACGTCAAATTCAGCGGCGGTCGCTGAATGCCCGCTGAGACGAGGATGATTTCGTAATCCGGTGATCGCGGCGCCGCGTCCAGAAGAGACCCACCATCAGAGACAATATCGACACGCGAATAGCCGCTTTCTTTGAGGTAGGACGCGATCTGGTTGGCATGCGAAAGGACGGGATCGGCCACCAGAGCACCGGCCTTCCCCTCCGAGGCGGCAAAATAGGCAAGTTCCTTCATGACATAACTTGCCCCACGAAAAGTCCCCCCTGCTGCCAGCTTCAACACAGTATCCGTTGCAACAAAGCGAAGCTCCGGGTCAGAAGATTGAACAGCTCGAATCAAAGGTGGAACATCCCGCCCCAGCAAACCCGCGGCGTCCCCTGACTCCCTCATCCAGCAAACGGCAACCCAGGCCCCGTGATACCATTCCCGCGCCAAACACTGGCCAAGCCATCGGTTGAAATCCTCAATTTCAGGGTCCCATCGTTCCAGGGCTTGACTCGCCTTTACAGCAACTGAGCGGGAATCGTTCTTTTGCAAATTGGGCGTGCCCGACGAATCTTCCGACGGAACATTCATTCCCCATTCCACACGTTCCAAATACCCAATTTTTTCCAGGATTAAGCAACTCGCCAGATCCCGCAACTCAGGATCGTCGGCAACCAATTGGGCGGCCTTTTCGCTAAGGAATGCGGCCCTTTCTCGCCGCCACATCTCGAACGACACCCGTTTTGCTTCGACTCGATTCGCGGCAGAATCCCACCATAAAAGGCTGAGGACCTCAGAACCCTGCGGAACAGGCTGGGTCAGTATTGTCTCGATTTCTGTCCGCAGAATACGCGCTCCCTGACGTTTTGTGGGAAGCGGACCGCTCAACTGTTCACAAGCCCTTTTGCCCAGCTCTGCAACCTCTGTCTTCCCATCGAGTCCAAAAGCGAGAGGTAACAAATACGGGACAGTGCCGGTGATTCTTAACGCCACAATGCCGCCCACGACCCCCGATTTCTTCTCATCGGGAACGGTCAAGAGTAGCGATATCAACGCCGCGTCGGCATCAGGCCGAAACTGCCCCAGGACATAATACACGCGGGGCCACGCCGCATGCTTCGAAGGATCAAGCAAGGCTTCACAGAGGGGCGGCACCACAACGGGTCCCGCCTTAATGAGTGCTTCCGCGACTTGATACCAACGATCATTCGGTGATTGACACAAGTCGTTAACCAGGCCCGCCAGCCGACCTGGATCACTGCGACTCTTGCGGACTGCGTCAAACACGGCTGTGGCCAGGTTTGTTCCTTCCGGCGCCAACTCCGGATGACTGGCAAAACGAAAGAACGTTGCGGAGCCAAATTCTTCATCGAGAGCCAAAAGGATGGCCTCGTCCAGCGGACTTTTCAAGACCTGTTCCAACATCTGTTTTGCCAAATCCGGTCGATTCAGCCTGAGGAGAACGTCCGCTGCACGAACGCGTTCTCGCGGTGTCAATGGATTGGCAGCCAGAACGGCCGCAACGCCAGGATCTTCCAGAACCGGCACCTGAATTGCGTCCGTCGCCGCCGGATTCTGAGCTTTGCCGGCACTGTCAGCACCAGGCACCGGGACCTTCCCCAGCTCCGCCGACAATGACTGGACAGACAGGACAACCAGACACAATGCCGCGATTACCAACCTGGCATCTCGGACTAACTTCATGACCCAGTCCTCTGGTGTGGCAATACCGCAAAGATGCAACCACCACTCATCGGAGGCTGCCGATGAGTTTCAAATCCGGTATTTTGAGTAATCTAGCACGCAGGGCATTTCTAAGGCTGCTAAAAATGCCCCTAGTACCCATAATAATTGGGCTGTCAAAAATTGTCGCACAG
>Ga0308417_1001706_pt1 | contig 14844 bp, 15 predicted proteins | sample HotsprSampleOS65_FD_203528 | JGI IMG/M metagenome (GOLD analysis project Ga0308417, IMG submission 203528) | Hot spring phototrophic mat microbial communities from Octopus Spring, Yellowstone National Park, Wyoming, United States - 20090730_OS65 ... | reverse complement strand
CTTGGCGCCAACTGGGCATCGCTCGCCTGCTCGTAAGTGATCTCGAAGATCTGCCACGCCTCGCGCCGGGGGTCGGCCCCGTAGGTCGCGCACCGCGCGACGCCGGGTTCCCCCGCGCTTCCTTCCCCCAATCGCAAATCGAAAATCGAAAATCGACGATCACACCTCCCCGTTGGCGGCCGCCAAGGCCTCCTGATGGCTCCCAGCCGGCAGCAGCCCCGTAGTCGCGCACCGCGCGACGCCGGCTTCCCCCGCGCTTCCTTCCCCGAATCGCAAATCGAGAATCTAAAATCGAAAATCTCACGGCAGCCGCGGCCAGGCGAGCACGCCCGCCAGCGCGAGCTCGGCCGCTTCGTTGTGGCGTTTGAGCGTGATGAGCGTGCGGAGCCATCGGGCCTTGAGATTCTCGATGGCCGCGAAGCGCGTCGGGCCGACGAACATGGCGCGGATGTCGGCGATGGCCTGGTCGATCTGAGCGGGGTCTTTGGAGGAAGGGGCGGTGGCGATGGACGAAGGCTGGGCGGCGAGCAGGGTATTCGTAGCGAGTGCCGACGATAGCAGCGCGACCAGCACACTTTCAGTCGATCGATTTCGCATGCTACACCTCGCTCTGCTCGCTGTGGACGCCATTCATGGGCATCGTTGAGCATGAGCGACGCCTTGGTCGCGTCACTCTCTGAGGAACGCCAGCGCGCGATCGAACACTGCGTGTTTCCGCTCCGGGGCCTTCGCCCTGGCAAGCTCGACCAGATGCCGCCCGAGCGCCGGCCCCTCAACTCCTTCGATCACCGCCATTAGAAGCTGTAGCCGAAGCAGCGGGCGGGCGCCATCAGCGTCGTCCAAGTCCACGTCGGCGATCGCTTGTGCCGCGGCCACACTCGCAGGCTTCCCAATCTTCTGGAGCGCGGCGACCGCTGGGAACAGTCTTTCAAGCACGATCTCCCGCATCGGCGCTGACGCGTCAGCAAGGCTCAGTTGGTCCAGCAGCACAGGCACGGCCTCCTCAGCCCGCAGTTCGCCCAACGCGCGAATCGCGGCCAGTCTTGCGCTCATATCCGCCTGTGGACTGGACAGCACCACCATCAACTGGGGGATGAATCGCCGCCGGGCTGTCAACAGGGCGTCAACGTCGTCGAAGGCGGAGCCGTCCGGCATACGAGGCACGGGTCTTACGCTCTGCGCGTCGCCCCTGGGTTCCGGCAGTGGAATGACCTCCGCTTTCGGGATCGCGAAGCGGCGCGTCCCGTCGGGCTGATAGACGTACTGGATCAATGCCCTGCGATCGCCCTGCTGAATCAATCGCACCAGCGCAAACCTGCCTTCCACCGTCTCCACGATGTACGTGTGCTGCGGCTGAAGCTTCTCCAACGCCCCCGGAGTGGCCTCGCCGGCCGCGTTTCGCTCCGTGGCGCTCGACACGGGCGCCGGACGCGGAATCTCCTTCCCGTTCAGGTCCTGAAGAAGGACCGGGCCCAGGTCGGCCACGCGGGCGCTGATGGCCAGAAACGTGCCGCCGTTGAGCCCCGAGTAGATCAGGTCTCCCGCGTCATGCTCGCGGATGCGCTGGAGGAACTCGGCCGCGGAACGCGGCGGCTGTGCGCCCGCCGGGGCGGGTTTCAACACGCCGGCCGAAAAGTCGAGGATGTAGCCCCCCCTGGCCTCGGGCAGGTTGCGATCGGGGAGCGTCATTTCGGCATGCGGAAGGGCGCATGCGCTCAGGTCCTCCTTCACGATCCGCGTCGCAGCGCTCAATGAACTCACAGCGCTGAAGAGCATGATGCAGCAGACATGCACACATCTGGGATTGCGATGAAACATGGATGTTCTCCGGTATGCCATTGGGCTGTAACGCTCGGGCCCGTCGATTCGCGCCGGCGCTCGCGCCGTGCAGGCGGCCTCCACACTTGGACGCCCCGGCGGCCGTTAAGTTGCATCAAAGCTCTCTGACGAGTCCCCGTCTCCCGGTCTCGCGCCCCTCGCTTGCATCGTCGCCGCCGGGCCGTATTATCGCCGCGCTTTCGGAGCCGAGTCATTCGCAGCCTACAGCGGACATTCCACGATCTTCGCGCCCGGCGGCACATCGGGCTGTTGCCGTTCATACCGGCGGGCTACCCCGATCTGGCGGCCACCGGGGCGCTGATCCAGTCGCTGGAGCAGGCCGGTGCCAGCGCCATCGAGATCGGCATTCCGTTCTCCGACCCCATCGCCGATGGCCCGGTCATTCAGGAGGCCTTTTCCCATGCTCTGGCCAACAGGGTCAGGGTGCGCGATGTGCTGGCGACGGTTGCGGCCGCTCGAAAGGCGAGCGACCTGCCGCTGATCGCCATGGTCAGCTTCAGCATCGTGTTCCGGTACGGCGCGGCGCGGTTCTTCGCGGATGCTCGCGGGGCGGGATTCGACGCGGTGATCCTGCCCGATCTGCCGCCGCCTGAGGCTGCGCCCATCTGCGCCGAGGCTCGCTCGGCCGCTCTGGACACCATCCTGCTGGTCTCTCCAACCACCACGCCTCAGAGGCGGAGCGAAATCCTGCGTTTGTGCAGCGGATTTGTCTATTACCTGTCGGTGACGGGAATCACCGGCGAGCGCGACGCCCTGCCGCCGGAGCTGGCCGCAAACGTGACGTCGCTGCGTCACGAGGCGCAGGTGCCCGTGTGCGTCGGCTTTGGCATCTCCAAGCCAGAGCATCTCTCCCAGCTTGCCCAGCTTGCCGACGGTGCCATCGTCGGCAGCGCCCTGGTACGCCGAATCCGGGAGCATGCCGGCGAAGGACCGGCTCAGATTGCCCGCGTAGCGGCCGCGTACTGCCGCGAGTTGCTCGCCGCCGTCCGATAATGGTCGGCGCATCATCGCTCAGGACATATTACAATGGCCGGCAACTTCTAACCCCAACCGCCGCCAATGTGTCTAGGCCTATGGAGCTCAGGGCAGAACAGTCCGGTGCGCAGCGAGGAACGGCGGGAGCACCGCCTTCCGACGGGCAGCTTGTAACGCGCTGCCTGGCGGGCGATCGGTCGAGTTTTGATGAGCTGATCCGCCGGTTTCAGCGGCAGGCGGTGGCCGTGTCGTATCGGCTGCTGGGCAACAGTCAGGACGCTCTGGAGGTGACGCAGGATGCCTTTCTCAAGGCCTTCAGCAGCCTCCGGACACTTCAGAAGCCCGAGGCGTTTGGCGGCTGGCTGCTGCGGATCGTCTCCAACCTGTCGCTGAACTACCGCCGCAGTCGAAAGCTCCGCAGCCAGTTGCCCCTGGACGAGTGTCTGGGTCCGGCTGATACGCATGAGGGCGGCGGCGGCAGCGAATGGATGGCCCGCGACGGAGACCCGGCCCATCATCTGGAAAGCCAGGAGCTGGGTGTGCGGCTGCAGCAGGCCCTGGCCGAACTGCCCGAGAAACAGAGGCTGGCCATCGTCATGTTCACCATGGAACAACTGCCGCAGAAACAGGTGGCCGAGGCTCTGGGGTGCAGCGTCGAGGCCGTCAAGTGGCACGTGTTCCAGGGCCGCAAGCGTCTGCGCGAACTGCTCAAGGAGTATCTCTGACCGCCCATCACCATGAACCGCGACGAGCTGGAATTCGCCATCAGCCGGTTCCTCGACGGCGATCTGCCGCCCGAGCAGCGTTCGGAGCTGCTGGATCGCCTGCGGACCGATCCGCAGGCGCAGCGCCTGTTCGACGAACACCGCGCGCTTCAGGCCGCGATGACATCGACGGCGCTGCCGGCGGTTCGGTGGGATCGACTGGCGCAGAGCATCGCCTCGGCCGTGGCCGGCGAGGTCGGCTCCTCGCCCGCCGGCACGGCGCCCGCCGATGACGCCCTGGAACTGGCGATCCTCCAGGAACTTGACGGCGAGCTGCCCGATGAGCAGCGCGGCGACCTGGAGCGCAGACTGGCGGCCGAGCCGGCAGCGCGGCGTCTGCTCGAGCAGCACCGCGCGCTGGACGTGATCCTGAAACACGCCTGGCCGCTGCCCCACGTCGACTACGACCGGTTGCAGGAACTCATCTCGCGCTCCATCGCCGATTCGGCTGTCGGCTGGCGCTACTCGATACCGTGGCTGCTGAGCCGCGCTGTGCCAATAGCGGCGGCGGCCGTCCTGCTGATCGGCATCGGTGTGGCGTTCTTCGCCTCGTTGAACCGCCCGGGCAGCGAGGGTCAGGCGCGGGTTATCCGCGTCGTCGCCGAGAGCCAGGTGCAGGCCCCGCTGGCGGCGGTGCGGGAGGATGCCATCGTCATCGGGCCTTCCGAGGACCTGATCGAGAGCAGCGTCGCCCGTTACGCCGACTATGGCGTGGTGGCGCGCCCGCCGGGGATCGTCCGCCTCACCGCGCACACAGTCCCAGCCCGCGACGAGGGTCTGTTCCGATAACGGCGGCCAACCGTTGACTCACCGTCGCGTTCGTCTACAAGTGTGACATGAAGCGAACCAGCGGAGTGTTTATGCGAGAGCTGCCCCTGGCCGCATTGCTGCTGGCCATGGCGTTGCCGCGCATGGCGGCGGCGCAGGATTCATCCGCGCTGATGAACAAGGCGCTGGACGAGCGGGTTACGCTGATTCTCGACGACAAGCTGCCCAACGTGCTGCTGGCCATCTGGCAGCAGACGGGGGTGCGCCTGCGCGAGGATCCGATCATCTGGGATCTGCTGCCGTGGGGGCCGGACACCCGCATCCAGACCCGCGAGCTGAAGGACGTGCGCCTGCGCGATGCGTTGGCGGTGCTGACGCGCAAGCTGGGTCTGGTGGCGGTGCTGCGGGAGGAATTCGTCGAAATCCAGCCCATGCCGGCGCTGCGGCGGCTTCCTCAGCGCGCCACCCTCACCGAACTCCAGGCCCTGGACCTTTTGGCGAGCGTCCCGCTTGAGCTGGGCAACGAGCGGCCCACCGTCCGCCAGTTGATCACCGCGGTGGACCTGAAGCTCGAGAAGCAAACCACGCTGGATTTGGCCATCGAGAACCGCCTCAACGACGCCTTCGACCAGGACAGGATCGTGTATGTGCCCCGCAACGCCACGCTGATGGATGCCCTGGAGTGCCTGCCGCGCCAGACGCGGGCGACGTGGTATCCCTGGGACCGGAGCATCATCATCCGCACCATGGAGGACCACACCCGCGAGCTGCTGGGGCGAACGCTCACCATCCGCATCGGCGAGCGCGGCATCGACGTGCTCCAGCTCTTCCGCGAAATCTCCACGCGCACCGGGGTGCCCTTCGAGTATCAGCCCGGCGTCCTCCAGACCATCCCCCCCGACGCGCGGCTGGTGCGCGGGATTCTCGAGAACGCCACGGCGCGAAGCATCCTCGACGAGGTCTGCGGCGACAAGGGCATCGCCTACACGATCCAGGATGACCGCGTCTATATCTCCACGCCGAGCAGCCTGCCCGCACGCGATCAGATGATCGGCTTCGGGCGCATCGGCGACACCGAGCTGGTCATCCGCGAGTCGGACCTGCCGCCCGACGTCCGCGAATACGTGCGCCACCTGCGCGAGCAGTGGATCGCGCGCATGCGCGAACAGATGCGCAAGGAAGGCTTCGCCCCCCCCAGCAGCCAGCCGGCGGCCCAAGCCAACTGAGCGCGTGCCCCCCGACGCGGCGACCGTCGTGTGCCTGCCGCTTAACTGTTGAAAAATACGAGCTGCACGGCCGCGAAGATCACCGGGATGCAGTTGACGGCGACGGAGAATCGCGCCAGGGCCAGACCCGCAGGCGGGCGGCGGCGGCCGACCGCCTCGCAGATGCAGATCACCAGTGTGACCAGGGCGAACTTGAAGGCGATGATGCCGGGGAAACCCCAGGCGAGAAGCACCGCGTCGGCGATGCCGTTGACCTCCACGCCGCCGTGCCACAGCACGAGGTAGGTCATCATCACATCCATGGACGCCATGAAGACGAGCCATGTGTAGGCGTTCTGAAACAGCATTTCGGGTTGTCGAAGCTTCAGCCTCATGGGACCGATAACCTCGGCGGCGAGGGAGCGGGCACAGGCGCCCATCCTCACATGATATGTCGGCAGCGCGTGCTCAGCCATGCATCTATCGGCCGCTTCGGACGGTGTGATGACCAGGGCGGCCCTGGCCCCAGGTCCTCATCGGGCGCGGCACTTCCTGCGACCGCCGCCGGGGCTCGCGCCTGCGCGGAGTGCAGCACGGGCGTCCCGCGCGGGCCCTGGAGTTTGGCGGTTTGACCAGTTGGTCTCCGAGGTGGTTTGCGTCCGCGTTTCAGCCTGGTCAGCGACTTCAAGAGACCCGCTGCGGGCGCTGATCTGCCCGGATTCGGCCGATGTGACGAATCCGCAATGGACCAATGGACCGCTTCGCGCCACGGAGCATTGTCGATAGCATGCTTTGTTGCGCGGCCGGCGCGGCGCCGGCCGATTTTGTCGCCAACTTATGGCGGAGGTGACAGTGGTGCGTCTGGTCCTTATCCTGCTGTGCATGCCGATGTTCCTGAGTCGGGCCGCGGCCGCCGAAGGTCCTCGCCACAAGCTCATTCGCGATGGCCGGCGGCTGGTGTTCACCGGCTACATGTATCCGCTGACGATGCCGCAGCCCCAGTTTGAGGGTCTGATCGCCTTCCTCAAGGAGCACGGGTACAGCGGCTTCGCCACCTACATCCAGTGGGACCGCGTCGAGAAGCAGCCGGGGGTCTTCGACTGGTCGCACTACGATGCCCGTTTGCGCTACATCGTAGAGCAGGGGCTGGAACTGGAACTGAAGATCGCCACCAAGGACCGCCCGCGATGGGTGCTGGACATCGGGCCCTTCGCATCGCTCCAGCACGACGGCCAGCCGGCCAATCCGATGCCCGGGCGGCAGCAGAACATCGTGACCTTCGCCGACGACGAGTTCAACCGGCTCCAGGCGCGATTCATGAAGGAAGTGAGCGGCCACTTCCGCGGGATCGGGCTGGACGCGCTGAGCTACACGCCCGTGTTCGGCGGCTACGGCGAGACGGAGTACGAGTGCTGGACATACAGCGACTATTCGGAGTACGCCCAGCGGCAGTTCCGCCAGTGGCTTCGGGAGCGATATGCCGGCGATCTGGCCGCGCTGAACAAGGCGTGGGAGGCCGACTACGCCGACTGGGACCAGGTGCGCATCAAGTTCGACGGCCGCAAATACTCGGCGCAACTGCCCGACCTTCGCCCGTGGTTTCTCGACTTCATCGAGTACCGGGAGTGGTCGCTGGGGCGGATGCTGGCGCAGATGGCCGAGGCGCTGCGCGCGGGCGACCCCGAGGCGGTGATCGGAGCGCAGCTCGGGCGGATTTTCCATGTGGACTGCGCCATGCGCGGCACGTTCGGCGCGTTCCGCTGGGGGAAGGACTACGACCTGTTTATCGTCGACCCGGCGCCGCTGGACAACATCATGGCTGCCGTCGACCAGGTGCGGGCATCGGGCAGGCTCATCGGGCTGGAACTGGACGGCCCCTACGCCTACGTGCGCGACAAGCTCGACGTGGACAAGACCTACGCCCAGCAGGCGCGCACCGCGTTCGCCGCCGGAGCTCACATCGTCTACACCGCCAACTGGCAGACGCGCATCACCAGCAGCTATCCGGCCACCACGGCGCAGCTCAGGACCGTGCGCGTTGTGCCGCCGATGACTCCGGCCCGGGGCGAGGCCGTCTACATGAACAAGTGGGCGATGTACGCCTTCCACGAGCACGACCAGGGGCAGTTCACCTATCGCCCCGAGTCGGCGCTGCACCGGCCCATCGACTTCATCACCGACGACATGTTCCTGCTGGACGAGGGCCTGCTGCACCGTTACGAGAAAATCTTCATCCCCTTCGCACCGGCCATCGGCCAGGACGCCCATCGCGAGCTGATGGCGCACAAGGACAAGCTTGTGGTGCTGGATGAGCGCTTCGGTCGAAACCTTGTACCCAGGAGATAACTCCGATGCCCGCGCCCATCTTCATTGGCTGCAGCCAGATCACATGGAAAAAGGTGCCCCTGGAGCAGGTGCTGCAGGAGATCGCCCAGGCCGGCTACGAAGGCGCCCCGGCCGGGCCCAGCGCCGGCCGCACGGCGGCGCAGACCATCGAGCTGTACGCCCGATACGGCCTGAGGCCCGCGCCCGGCTATTTCTCGGCCGATTACTGGAAGCCCGAGAAGACGCGCGAGATCCTGGATCGCGCCGCCGAGGTGGCGCGGGTGACGAGGGAACTGGGGTTGAGCGAAATCTTCGTGGCCTGCGGCGGCGGCGACTACGTGACGCGCGGCGGACGGACGCGGCGCCAGCTCTCGGGTCACGTCGGACCCGGCGACGGTCTGAGCGACGATGAGTTCAAGCGGTTCTGCGATGTGCTCAGCCGGGTCGGCGGGGTCATGCTCAGGGAAGGGGTCAAGGCGTGCTATCACAACCACGTGGGCACGCCGATCGAGACGCAGGAGGAGTATGAGCGGATGATCGAGCTGTCGGACCCCGCCAGCGTGTTTCTGGGACCGGACACGGGCCATCTGGCGTGGGCGGGCGGCGACGTGATCGGCTTCTGCCGCAAGTACGCATCGCGGATCAAGACGATGCACCTGAAGGAGATCAACGAGCAGGTGAGGCAGCGCGGGCGCGACGCGGGATGGGACTACGACACCTTCTCGAAGAACGGCATTTTCGCGGAGCTGGGCGAGGGACCGACGGACTTTGCCGCGCTGCTGCGGATCCTGCGCAGCGCCGGTTTCGAGGGCTGGCTCATCGCCGAGACCGACGTGACTCAGAAGCCCACCGCCTTCGAAAGCGCGCGCATCAGCCGGGAGCATCTGAGAAGACTTGGGGTATGAGCCGGGCCGTCGCGCGCTGCGGCGCAAAGGCGGCAGTGCGACGGCCCTCGCCACGGCGCCTATGGTTGCAGAACAGGCGGACCAAGCGCCCGCCGGAACGGAGCTGCCGATGAGATGGTCCTTTCGCATTGCACGGATCGCGGGAATCGACGTCCGAATCCACTTCACCTTCTTCCTGATCATCCTCCTGGGCGCCATGTACTGGGGCCAGAGCGGACCGCTCGGATGGGCCTTCGGGGCGCTGGTGATCCTCCTGCTGTTCCTCTGCGTAACGCTGCACGAGTTTGGCCACAGCCTCGTCGCCCAGCGCTTCGGCATTCCCGTGCGCGAGATCGTGCTGCTGCCCATCGGCGGCGTGGCCATGCTGGAACGCAATCCGTCGCGGCCCCTGCACGAGCTGCTGATCGCCCTGGCCGGTCCGGCGGTGAACATCCTGATCATCGCGGTGCTGGTGCCGGTCATTCTGGCGATCCAGTTACTGCCAGGCCGCGAACACATGCGCCCCGAGGCACTGATCATGGGCCAGCTCAAGCCGTCGCTGCTGACCCTTCTGGTGCTGCTGGTCAACGCCAACTTCTGGCTGGCGGCGTTCAACATGCTGCCGGCGTTTCCGCTGGACGGCGGCCGCGTGCTGCGCGCGGTGCTGGGCTTCTTCGTGAGCTTTCCGCGGGCCACGCGCATTGCCGCCACGGTGGGCCAGGCCTTAGCCGTGGTCCTGGGTATGGTCGGTTTCATGTACGGGAACCTCGTTCTCGTATTCATCGCGGTGTTCATCTTCCTGGGCGCCGGCGCCGAGAGCATGCACGCCCAGGCGCGAACCGTGCTGGCCACGTCGCGCGTCGGCGATGCCTACAACAAACACGCCCTGGTCTTGACGGCAGACGACCGTATCAGCCGCGTGGTCGACTATCTGCTCACAAGTTACCAGCCGGACTTCGCCGTCCTCCACGGCCGCCAGCTCCTGGGTGTGGTGACGCGAGAGGATGTGCTGCAGTATCTGGCCAACAACCGCTACGACAAGTACGTCACGGAAATCCTCCGCGAGGATGTGCCGCGCGTGGACTTTCGCGCCACGCTGGAAGAGGTGCGCGACGCCATGGCCGCCAAATCCAGCCGGGTGGCGGCCGTCTACGATGGGGACATCTTCCTGGGTCTGGTCAGTGCCGAGGACATCGCCGAGGCCTACGCGATCCTGCGTTTTTTCAGGGGCGAGCCGGCCGGCGGCGCCATGTCGGTTGCCCGCGCGGGCGGCGCTTCATCCGCATGATCGGCCACGGCGGCAGCTTACCGGCCGCGACCCGACGAGGAGCCGGGGGGAGACGATGCCGGCTGTCCGGGACGTGGCGGTGTGTACGGCTCGAGAGGCATCGCGCCGTAAGGGCTGGTGCCGCGGCGGATGCCGGGTGCCGGGGCAGAAGGGATCGTCGGCATGGGCGGCGTCAACACATTCGGCGCTTGAGGAATGCGCACCGTGGGCGGGGAAGGCGCCGGGTTGACTCCGAGCGATGGCGCGCCGCCACCGCCGTAGAAGTAGGCGGGGGGTGAGGGCTGTGGCCGACTGCCGCGGGTGCTGTTGAAACTCAGCAGTTTGAACAGCACGAAGAGGATGAACAGCACAATGAAGACGGAGCCGACCCCCTTGCGGGGCGCGCCGCCCTCGCGGCGGCCCGGCGCGGACGCGACGGGCACGCGGGGCGGCGCCGCTGGACGCACCTCGCCAATAAGCGCCATACCGCATCGACGGCAGAACGAGGCCGACGACGGCATGAGTTTCCCGCACCTGGAGCACACCTGGGGCTGCATGGCCACCTCCGCTTCCGGATCATTGTAGCACACGGGCGCGGTCAACGCACGCCGCCGCCCCACCGCCGCAGCCACCGGCCGCGTGACAGGCTCTGCCTTGGATGGAGCCAGGCTGGCCAGGCTGGCCGTGGCACACGCTGAAGCGCGGACGCAAGCCAGCCGGGCCAGACGCCGGTGCTACGCGTGCTACGGGGTGGCGGTGCGCCGTTCGGCACGGGCGAGGACGCCCGTGCTACTACCAGCCGGCGGATTGTCCGTAGCACGCGTGCTACGGATTGGGGGCGCGGGGCGGTTGGGCACGGGCGGGGACGCCCGTGCTACGGTGGGGGCACAACAACATTGGGCCCGCGCGAGGACGGCCGTGCTGCTCGGGCGGGACGCGCGGGACGCCCGTGCTACTCGTGCTACTACCAGCCGGCGGGTTGTCCGTAACACGGCGCGATTCCGGACCGCCGGCCGCAGGGAGTGCCACGCCCCCTTCGACAGCACCTGGGCGGCAATGGCTCTGGCAAACTCGTCGATGGCGGGTGGCGGGCCGTCGCCGAAGTTGCAGTGTGAGCCGTCAGCAGTCCATTCGCCCAGGACGGTGCGAGCCTCGCCGGTGTCCGCCCGGCTTCCCCGCTCAAGGGTGATGTAACGAATGGAGAATGAGCTGGGGTCCGGCGGATCGGCATTGAGGTCGCCGAAGAGGACCAAGCCGACCATATGAGCCTCGGTCGTTCCGCGCGGCTGGGGGAACCCGATGATAATGCACGGCTGCTCTCCTATGCGCAGTTTGTGGATCGTCAACTCGTCTGCCGACAGCTCGCAGGCCTCGCCGGCCTGCCTGCAATGGGCGGCCACTTCGGTGAGCAGCTCACCCAGAATGGTGGCGGCATTTTCGGAAGCCAGAGCGGCAAACAGCCCCAGGGGCGAGTGCCGCGCCAGGGCCGGCAACGCCTGGTGCGCGAAGATGTAATGCCCCGCGCGCGGCTGGGGTTCGTTGGCGATGAGCCGCTCGACCTCGTCGTCGCCGATCCCTTCCGCATCGCGTCTGCGTCGGCGGAACCAACTCAGTAGACCCATAGTGCCTCACGAGTGTCTTCGCACCGACAACGTCTCGGCGCATGTTTCAATGGGGGCGGCCGCGGCTCAAGCTCGCGCCCGCGCGGTGCTCAGGATTCGGCGATGCTGACCCGGCGCAGCTCGTCGCCGGCGCGGATCGCATCCACCACCTCCATGCCGCTGGAGACCTGTCCAAAGACGGTGTGCCTGCCGTCCAGGTGCTGGGTGTTTTCGCGGTTGTGGCAGATGAAGAACTGGCTGCCGTTGGTGTTGGGCCCGGCGTTGGCCATCGACAGGGCGCCGCGCTGGTGGGTGCGCGGGTTGTTCCTGACCTCGTCGGCGAAGCGGTAACCCGGGCCGCCGCGGCCGCTGCCGGTGGGATCGCCGCCCTGCACCATGAAGTCGGCGATGACGCGATGAAAGCGGGTGCCGTCGTAGAAGCCCTCTCGCGCCAGAAAAACGAAGTTGTTCACGGTCATCGGCGCATCGGCCGCGAACAGCTCGATCACGATCGATCCGCGCGACGTTTCGAGCGTGGCGGTGTAGTTCTTCTTCGTGTCGATGCTCATGGGCGGCGGCGAGGCGTACTGTTTGGGCATGACTGCTCCAGTGCAAAAGCGCGATTATACGCCGGCGGCGTCCGGGTTCCAGCAACGGTTGCCAGCCGACCTGCCGATACGGATAATGCGACCTGAGCCAGGGCGCGGCGGCGTCCAGAGGTGTCTGGTGATGAGATGTCTGTTTCGCATCGGCGTTCTGGGGCTGGCCTGTCTGGCCGCGGGCTGCGCATCGCCGCAGCTGGGGGAGTGGTCCGGTCCGGCGGCCGCCGCCGACATCACCGCCACCACATGGATGTTCGGTGAGGAGAAGGCCCGGGTCCTTCGGTCGCCCAACTACCTGATCTATACGACGATCGACGACCCGGAGACGCTGGAGCTGCTGCCGCAGGTGATGGAAGGGGCGCTGAGCATGTACCGCCAGGTCGTGCCGGACCTGAAGACCGACGATCGGCCTCTGGAGTGCTTCATCTTCAAGTCGCGCTCGGAGTGGGACCGCTACACGCAGCGGTATTCCGGGGAGGACGCCGAGACGTATCTGCGCATCCGCAGCGGCGGCTACACCATCGGCGACCGATTCGTTTTCTACTACCTCGGGCGCATGTCCACTTTTTCGGTGGCGGCACACGAGGGATGGCACCAGTTCGCCGGGCGCAACTTCAAGGGGCGGCTGCCGCCATTTCTGGAGGAGGGCCTGGCCTGCATGTTCGAGACCATCTCCTGGCAGCAGCGGCTGCCGCGGTGGAACCTGTCGGTGAACACCGCCCGCGCCCAGACCCTGCGCAGCCTGATGGACAGCGGCGGAGCCATGCCCCTGGCCGACCTGTGCGCCATGCACGCCGGCGACATCGTCGGGCAGGACGGCGCCGCCATCGACGCCTTCTACGCCCAGTGCTGGGCGTTCGCCCGCTTCCTGTGGGAGGGCGAGGGCGGGCGGCATCGGCCGGCCCTTCGCCGCTGGCTGCTTGCCACGGCCGAGGGGACCGTGTACGACCCCACCGGTTCGCATCGCCGGGCCGGGGCGCCGTGGAACCGCAAGGCGGTGGGTCCGATGCTGGAGCACTACCTGGGAATGCCCCTTGCGGAGATCGACGCCGCCTACCGCCAGTTCATGCGCAAAATTGCCTACGAGGAACTGCCGGCTCACTGGCGCTGGTGGCACTGGCGTTTTGGCCGTCGTCGCGGTACTAATATTGCATCACAGGTCGAGGACCACGATCCATGCGGCGGAAAACCTGTCATTTCTCCGGGCATGTGCAGGGCGTCGGCTTCCGCTACACCGTTCACAACCTCGCCCTTCAGTACAACGTGCGCGGTTATGTGCGAAACACCGACGATGGTCGCGTCGAACTGGTCATGGAAGGACCGGAAGATGAAATGGAGCGGCTGCTGGGCGACATTCGACAGAAGATGAACGGCTACATCCGGGATGTGTCCATCCAGGAGGGGCCGGCCACCGGCGAATTCGCCCGCTTCTGCATCAGGCATTGAAATCATGAACCGCATCCTGGTCATCGTCCGCCACACCTTTCTCGAATCGATCGTCCAGCCGATCTATCCGCTGCTGATCGGCATCGGCAGCGCCATCCTGATCGTCTTCGGCATGCTGCCTTTCTTCACGCTCAGCGAGGACACGCTGATGTTCAAATCGGTGGGGCTGGACGTCATCCGCCTGCTGGTACTAATCGCGACGCTCTTCGCCACCAGCCGCTCGATCTTCGAGGAGATCGAGGACCGCACCATGCTCACGCTCATGAGCAAGCCCCTCAAACGCCACGAGGTGCTGCTGGGGAAGTACCTGGGCATCATCCTGGCGGCGCTGCTGGCCATGGCCATCCTCGGAGCGGTGATCGGCCTGGCCACCTGGTGGCGCATACCCCAGGACTACATGCTTTCCCGCAGCAGCGTCGACGACCGCTATCTGGCCATGGTCCGCGGGCTTCGCTGGATGCACATCGCCGGCCTCATCCCGGCCCTGCTGCTGGACTGGCTCCAGATCAGCGTGCTGGCGGCCGTGGGGGTGGCGCTGTCGACCAGGGTGTCGCTGGTGGTGAACCTGCCGGTGGTCATCATCATCTACATCGCCGGGAACCTGACGCGCTTCCTGTATCCGCTGGAGGGCCAGTCGCCTGCCGGCAAGGCGGTGGCCCTGATCGCCGGCACGGTGCTTCCGTACCTGGAAATCTTCGACATCGGCAGGATCACGATCTACAGCCGCCTGGCGGTGGCCCAGTACGCGACCGACCCGACGGCCATCGGACTGGGCACGGTCTGGGGCTATGTGGCGTTGGCGACGGGCTACGCGGGGGTGTACGTGCTGTTCGCGCTGCTGGTGGGCATGTGGCTGTTCCACAGCCGCGAGCTGGGCGGCGCCGAAGGCTGAGGCGGAGCTTCGCCGGCCTGCACCGCGGCCCGCGGAGGTGTGACAGTTACTGCGTCGGATGGAGGCACCGCCCCCAGCCCAGCCCACCCGCGAGTACCGGAGGAGGGAGTGGGGTGCATCTTGTCCGCGTCCGTGCCAAGCGGGCGCAAATGTCGTTTGGCACGGGCGAGGACGCCCAATGCCATCAACTTAAGATTGTTCGTAAGTCATTGTCACAGCGCGCTTTATGGCGCTAGTGCCGTTTCCAGTTGACCAGTTGCGCGCTCATCGTGCCAC
>Ga0308417_1001702_pt1 | contig 14869 bp, 15 predicted proteins | sample HotsprSampleOS65_FD_203528 | JGI IMG/M metagenome (GOLD analysis project Ga0308417, IMG submission 203528) | Hot spring phototrophic mat microbial communities from Octopus Spring, Yellowstone National Park, Wyoming, United States - 20090730_OS65 ... | reverse complement strand
GTTCCAGCTCCTCGACCCAATCGTGATAGGGCGTGTTCATGGGAAGGTTCATTGTTGGGGTTGAAGTTCCGGTAGGCTGGCCGCCGCGATGGCCTGCCCGTGTCGTTTGAACGATTCCTCCGGCAGGTGCAGAGACAACCGCTCGGCCAATTCGGGAAACTCCACTCGCAGTACCTCGCGTGCCTGCTCCAACATCACCTGACCTCCCGGACCGCTGGTGACCCGGCCCAACACCAACACATGCTCCACCGGATAAAACTCGGCCAAATAAGCCAGTTGGTAGCCCAGATAAACGCCGAGGGTTTCGTAAATGCGGCGGGCGCGAGGGTCTCCGGCGGCCATGAGTTCCTGGACCCGCTGGAGCTTCTCCGGAGGCTTCATGTCCGCCGGGGTTTCAATACCCGCCGGCCCCAGCAACCGGGCCACCGCTTGCTGCGAAAAATACTGCGCACCCACGCCCCGGTCCCCGGACCACTCGTCCCGTGGTGCCCCGGGCTGCACGTCCACAGGCACAAACGCCAGCTCATTGATCCATGAGGTCAGGTTCCCGTTGCGGTCGACCCAACCGCCCGCGGTACTGGTTCCCAGGGCGATCCCCAGGACCGAGGTGCGCTCCAGCAACATCGAACCGGCCAACGCCGTCACTTCCCCGTCGTTCATCACCACCAGGGGCACTCCCCCCCAGGCCCGCTGAATCTCTAGAAACAGATCTTTCACCCGCCTCTGGAACAGCTCGGGGGCAACACCCCGAAACAACGAGGCCACTTTGACCCGATTGTTCACATACACCCCGGCCGCACTGCCCCCAATAGCGTCCACCCGCGGCAAATGCGCCGCTGCGCGTCGCAGCGAATCCATGATGCCCTCGTAATGATATTGCGGATCGCTCTGGAAGTAGGGATCCCACGGTGTTTCGTCGCTGAAGATCACCTCGCCCTCTCGAACCGCCGCCACCTTGCGGTCGCTGCCGCCCAGATCAAGCCCGATCCGGCAACCCTCCCAGTGCCGCCCCAGCCGCAGACTCAGGGTCCGTTCCGCCGGCGGGCTCGCCACAGCCAGAATTTCCAACGCCCGGTCGAACATCCGCCGGGCCACGATTTCTGCATCGAACCGGCCGGTGGGCGATTCGTCGTAGTGGCGTTGCAAGGCCAGGGCCAGCTCGGCCGGACCATCCAGGCAAAGCCGCCATCCGCCCCGCGCCCACAACAGCGTCTTGACCACGCGTTCCAAGAAAGGCAGGCAGGCACGCGCCCGCGGATCATCCTCGGCAAAAACCCAGAGGCGATGGTGCGACACCAGTCCGTCGTGCTGCTCCAATGCCAGCGTCAGGAGTCGGGCCCGCCCCGAAGCCAGCGCTTCCGCGGTAAAGGCCCGATAGGCTAGAGCCATCGGACGAAAATCCGGGTCCAGCGGCGGGCGCACCCGCGGGGAGATCTGCAGCCAACTGTCCAGCGGTTCCATCGCCTCTTTTCACTACGCCGCCCCGCTCCCCGGAAGCAATGACCACCACCCAACAGCCTGCTAGCAACGCAGTGCCTGGACCGGTACGGTGGCGGAGCACAAAAGCTCAGCCTTTCAGCCGGCCGCTGACGAACAGATGCCGATCACTGATCACCTCCACCGCCAGTTCCTCCAGCCCGGCGGCACGCAACTGCGCACGCACCTCGGCCGGCGTGAACGCCGCCAATAACGACCTATAAAAATCCCGGCGTAATACCTGGGGTGCGCCGGCAGCATACCGCTCGGTCAGGCGCCTTGCTTGGGCAGCCGTGGCAGGACGCCTTAAGTCCGCCACCACCACGATCGTGCCCGGCCCCCCGTACTTGCGGACCGTATCCCACAGCACCATGGGATCGGGCAAGTGATGCAAAAAACTGGTGGCCAGGATCACATCGTACGGGCCCCGCGGAATGCGGGCCTCCGGCAATCGGCCCAGCCGGTACCGAATGCGCGCCTGCAGCTCCGGCCAACGCGCAGTTAGACGCCGGGCCTCCCTCAACATGGCCGCTGAGCCGTCCACACCCACAATGGCAAAGCCCGGACAGGCCCACGCAAACCGCCGAGTGACATCCCCGGGACCACAGCCTAGGTCCAGAGCCCGACCGCGCCGAGGCCGGTCCGGAAACTTCTCCAGAAACAGTTCTACATAACGGCTGTGCGGCTCGGAAAAGTCGGCTTCCGCGTAAGCCCGGGCCTGTTCCTTGTCCACCATCAACTCCGGTTCCGGGATGCGTTTCATGGGACCGAGGGAAACTGCGCTGTCTGGTGGCCGGGGCCGACACTTCCGTGCCCTTCCGGCTTGGCCACCGAGTCTTTCAGGTCGCTGGACTCCAGCAGAATCCGCATCAATTGCTCCAACCCCTGTCGATCCTCCTCATCGAACCGGCCCGGTTGGGGGCTGTCCGTGTCCCATACCCCCACCAACCGATCCCCGGCCACCAATGGGATCACGATCTCGGAACGTGACGACGGATCGCACGCAATGTGCCCCGGAAACGCATGCACATCCGGCACCACCACCGTGGCGCGGCGCACGACCGCCGTCCCACATACGCCCCGGCCCGGTTGGATCCGTACACAGGCCGGTTTCCCCTGAAACGGGCCCAAAACAAGCTCGCCCGCCTGCCACCGATACAGCCCGGTCCAGTTGATCTGCGGCAAGGCGTGATACAAAAGGGCGGCCGTGTTGGCCGCATTGGCCAAAAAGTCCCGTTCGCCGTTCAACAGCCGGCGCAACTGATCCGCCAGCGCGGCGTACAGGGTTGGCTTCGGCCCCACCGGCAGAGGTGTCAACTCAAACATGGTTCGGATGCGGATGCAAATGCTGTAAGATGTGAGGCCGCTCCAGTCCGTGGGCCAACATGAGGGCCTCGTCGTTCAACAGGTCCACCGTGGGCCCATCGGCCACTAGCCGGCCCTGATCCAGCACCAGACAACGCGGACACAACTCCACCGCTAACTCCAGGTCGTGCGTCGCAATCAGTTTCGTGCCCGGCAACCGGCGCAACAGGGCTTTCAACTCGCGCCGTCCCCGCGGATCCAGGCCGCTGGTGGGCTCGTCCAGCACCAAGATGGCCGGCTCACAAGCCAGCAACCCGGCCAAACACGCCCGCCGTTTCTCCCCGTGGCTCAGGTGATGCGTCGCCCGGTCCTCCAAGCCCGATAACCCCACCGCCGCCAAGGCTCGTTCCAGTCGGGCCTGCACCTCGGCCTCCGGCAGCCCGAGCTGGCGCGGACCAAACGCCACGTCCTCCGCCACCGTCGCACAGAACAACTGGTCATCCGGATCCTGAAACAACAACCCCACCTGCTGGCGCACCCACGGCAAATTCTCCGGCTCCAGAGTCCGACCCAGAATCCGCACCAGGCCATCGGCCGAGCCGTGTTCCGGCAGGATCCCGTTCAGATGCAGCAGCAAGGTCGATTTACCGGAGCCGTTGGGCCCCAACAAACCCACGCACTCGCCCGATTCGACCCGAAAACTCACCCCGCGCAATGCCTCAGTGCCATCGTGGTAGCGGTAACGCAGGTCCTGAACTTCAATGACGGGAATCATGACCACCCTCGCGCCAGCATGGCCTGGTAGATGCGGCTGGCCCGCGCCAGAGCCCGTATCAACAGATGCCCCACCACCGAGGCTTGGATCTGCCAGAGCCGACTCCGCCCGGGCCGAAACGTCCGACCCGCCCGTGCGCGCCGCATGCGCTCGGTCTCTTCCAACAATACGAACACGTACCGATGCATCAGGGCCAGGGTGCTCAGAAGCAGGCCGGGCACCCGCAACCGCCGAAACACCCGCAACATTTCGCTGAATGGCGTCGTGTTCGCCAGCAAAACGACGGTCAGGAGACTGGTGAATGCCTTGCAGGCCAGCACCCACCAGGCCGGGCCACCCACCGGCCGCCACGCCCCCGCCAGTGCCACTGCCAAAACAAAGGGCGACAACCAAAGCAGTCGGCTCATCACAAAACCGACAGGCAACCGGCTCCTCCACCACACCCACATCAGAAGGCCCCATACCGGCCCGAACCATAACGGTGTCAACTCCGACTGCACCACCGTACCCAACAAAATCACCAGCGCCCCGGCAAACTTCCACTCTGCAGGCCAGCGGTGGATTCCACTACTCCGAGGCCTGTGAATATGACCGGGCAGCAGCATCTCGACACCTTCGAATACCCCGCCTCAGGCCGAGCCACCGCCGGCTGACCCCTCCGAGATCCCCGGCTTGCCTCGCGGACTGTGAACCAGCCAACGTCCCAGCCAGATCGCCAGCCCAAGCACCACCAACGTCCCCAGCAACCCCGCCAAGCCCACTGCCACCACAGGCCAGCCCACCCCGGGCACCTCGTAGTCCATCAGCGGCGCCCACGCCACGGCCCCGGCCCGCTCGGCAAATCCGTAGGTTTCCGCCACCCTTTCCAGCCCGTCCGGCCAGCTCGATGCCCAGGGAGAGACCAACACAGCCAGCACAAATGTCACCGTCAGCCCCCACACCCACACCGGCCCCAGCGAAGCGTCCCCACGCCCGTCGGCCGTCAGACCCGCCAGATCAGGCCGAACGCGCACCACTGCGTGATACACCAGCGCGCTGATCAGACCCTCGCCCAGCCCGATCACTGCGTGAATCCCGACCATGGCCGGTAACGCGACCGACAGGGCCACCGTGCGGGACCAGGCCAGTTCCAACGCGCACGCCGCAGCCGCCAACACCATGGAACACCATCCTCCAAACGCCACCCCGGCCACCCGCCCCGCCAGACCGCCGACCCACCGGCTCACCGCCCGAAAAACCAGCCACCCACCCATGGCGCCCACAACCCCCAAATTCAAGATGTTCGCCCCCAAAGCGGTCACCCCGCCGTCGGCGAACAAAAAACACTGCACCACCAGTACCGCCGTCATGACCACCACGGCAGCAGCCGGACCCAGCAAGGCCGCCACCAATGTTCCTCCCGCCAGATGACCGGAGGTGCCGCCCCACACCGGAAAGTTGACCATTTGCGCCGCAAAAAGGAACGCCGCACTCAGCCCCAGCAACGGCACCCGAGCCGGAGGAAGCTGTTGGCGCGCTTGACGCAGCGCCACGGCCACCGCACCCGCAGCCAGCACACCGGTGACCCCCACCGTCTTGGCATCGAGAAAATTGTCCGGGATATGCATGGACGTTTCGGAACGGTCCGGCTTTCGTTCACATGACCCGGCTCAACCGTAACATCCTCATCAGTCCAGGGTCAACTCCACCAAGCCCCGGCCCATCGCCTCCACCGATCCTTCTTGATCAGGGTGCCACGGAGCCCCGGCTCTGCATCGCAGGTCAAAGCCAGCAAGCTCTCCCCCACGCAACAAAGAAACTCCAGAATGAACTGGCCGACCTGCTGCCAGCCAAACGCTAGCGTTCGTCGCCCGTTACCTGAGACCAAGGTTCCAACCCCAAGGCGTGACAGCTCCATCAGATACTCCTCCCAGAGTGTCATCCCGGCTGGCGCGCTGCGCATACCTGACCCGCTTCAAGCACTGCTCCAGGTGGTCCAGTCTGTCGATCAAGGCCGCTTGCTCCGGTGGTATCGGATTGCCGCCGCCCTGCAAAGGTATCGAGGGATGCCTTGCCGTGCCGACCGCCCCAGCACCAATCCCCCGCCGATCGGCCGGAAGATGGGGCCCAATGATCGCGCCACCACCCGTTCGCTCGGCTCCAGCTCCGCCAGCAGAAAGCCGGGATCCGCACCGGCAAAGCACTCCGTTTGCGCGATCGCCTTGGACACCCTGTCGACACTGGCCAGGGGCCTAAAACATCGAAGTGGTATGGAATCTTGGGCAATGCTTGGGTTGCGGATTCAGGTCCCGGCAGCGCTTCCAGCCTTTCAGGTCGGCGCGGCCTCCGATAGCATGGGCTCGTGGATTGGAGCGAACGCATTGCTGCGAACCTGGCCGCCGTGGAGGCGCGAATCCGCGCAGCCTGCGACCGTGCGGGCCGCGATCCGGCGGAGATCACCATCGTGGCTGTCACCAAAACCCACCCACCCCAGGTCGTGCAGGCGGCCGCGGCCTGCGGCCTGCGCGTTTTTGGGGAAAACCGCGTCCAGGAAGCCAAGGCCAAGATCCCCCACTGTCCCTCGTCGATCCGCTGGCATTTGATTGGCCACTTGCAAACCAACAAGGTCCGTGACGCCGTCTTGCTGTTCGAGATGATCCAGAGCGTGGACAGTCTGCGGTTGGCCGAAGAAATCCAGCGCAGAGCCGAACAGGCCGGCCGGCGGATCCCGGTGCTGGTGGAGGTGAACGTGGCCGGCGAAGCCAGCAAGTTCGGGTACCGACCGGACCGTCTGTTGGAAGAGATCGCCGCCCTCAACGCGTTCTCGCGCCTTGAGATTCAGGGCTTGATGACCGTGCCGCCCTGGTCGCCCGAGCCCGAGCAGGTGCGCCCTTATTTCCGAAAGTTGCGGGAGCTCAAGGCCGCTTGTGAAGATCGGCTGGGTGCTCCCCTACCCCACTTGAGCATGGGCATGAGCGGCGACTTCGAAGTAGCGGTGGAGGAAGGAGCGACCACGGTTCGGCTGGGGACGGTGCTGTTCGGCCCGCGCGCTTCGACGGTGCGACCGGCACCGGGCCAGGGCGCAGAAGCTGCTTCCTGGGACTGATACTGCCGCTGAGCCACCGGGCTCGCCGCCTGCACCCCGAAGGCCCGGGCTTGTCTGCAACCCGGAGGACACAGGCCCGTACCTGACCCTGCCAACCAAACGCCCGGCGGCACTCTCGGTTGGAAACCGCCTCTATGGTCCACAGGTACAAGCGTGTGGGCCGGAGAAGTATGAGATTCGCCCAGCCACTCACTTGAGTTTCCCGGGTTCCGGTTTAATCTGGCAGGTGTGACGCCGGACGATTTCAAAGCTGAGATGGAGGCCGCCATCCGGGCCTATGACCGCTGCGTGGTTTGCCTGGAGCGGCCCACGCCCGATTTCGAGCGCGCGCTCCGCTCCCTGGTGGCGCGCGCCATCCAAGCCTATCAGAACCGCGGCCCGGGCATGCGCCACGGAGTGGCCCTGGACAAGCACATCACCGTGATCCTGAGCGTCTCGGACACGGAACGTCCATTGTGCGGCATCTATTTCAACCTGCACTCGCCCTACTACGGCAAGCCGCTGCCCAAGACTGTCCAAGAAGTGCGTCCCTCGGGGCCGGACAAGTGCGAAGACGACTGAGCCGGCCTTCCGCTTGACGGAAGGCCAGCTGGGCCGGCCTTGCCGGTCCGGGCATTCCGGGCCGTGCGAAGACCAACCTGCCTCGGCCGCTCCAGGGGCCATCCTAGAAGATGGAGGTTTTCCCCAAGTGCCCCGTGGCCAAACGCGAAAGATCGGCCCTGCTCGGAAACCAATCTCTCGCCATGGATTGGCATCCCCACATTTGCCACGACAAACCCAGCCCAACCCGAGCCCGCACACCGCAGCCTCTGGCGATCCAAGGGACCAGGAACCAACCCAAGGCCCCGTTGTGCGCTCTTCTCCGGGACCATGCGGACAGTGTCCTGACGGCCTCCCTCTCCAGAGGTGCTGTTCGGCAGATTCATCTGCCGGGTCTCTCGCCCGACCGGTCGACGGCTGAGCGGCCGACACCAAAGGCGAGCTCCGGAGATTCCGCGCCGTCCCACCACGCGCTGGGGCTACGCTTCGCCTGCGGCGTTCCTCAGCCCTGAGGCCGGCTTTCGGGTGCTCGGGCTTGACGAGAAGCCGGGGAAACCCGTTCCATCAGCAGGCGTGAAGCTTTCTGTTCGCTCCGAATATGCATTGCGCGCCTTGATGGCGCTGGCAGAGGCACAGGATGGCGGCCTGCTCCGCATCCAGGCCATTGCCGAACGACAGCGCATCCCCAAACGCTTTCTGGAGCACATTCTCAACGATCTCCGCAGCGGCGGCTTCGTGGAAAGCCGACGAGGAGTCACCGGCGGTTACCGGCTGGCCCGACCAGCCCAAAGCATCACGGTACGCGAAGTGGTGGAATACCTGGAGATGCCGGGCCCGGGCAATGCCCCGGCCTCAGGCGCTCGATCTGAAGCCCGGGAGCCCGCAGACGAGGTTCTGCAAGAGGTATGGTCGCTGGCCCGGTCCGCCCTCCTCGAGGCGCTCCAACGATGGACCATCGCCAGCTTGTGCGAGCGGGCCCGTGAGCTGCGCCGGCAACGAGGCGAGCTGATGGACTTTGTGATCTGAAGCCCATCGGCCCTAAGCGGGGGCGCTTCACTCACCGGCCTGGCGCCAGGACGGGTGCCACAAGAAACTGATGGACCGAGCTGCTCGGGTTCTTTGCTTGCGCCCGCAACACGTTGCAGCAGGGGATGGCAATCCAACCTCCGCCCACGGGCCGGTGCTTCCCACCAAGTCTCAGGCGCACCACGGCCGGGCGCGCTTGCTGTTCGGCCCCATGGTCACGCGCAATACCCGCCGCGCCAGACTGGCGTTTTCGGCGATCTGCCAGTCAAACAGTCCCACTAGGATGAAATCAGCCCCGCTCTGGAAGGCGTACGGGAAGGCGTTCCGCGGGTGAAGGGCCCCGGCTGCCAAAATTTTGAACGCAATCCACGGTTTGCGCACCTGGGCCATGAACTTCACCACCGCTTCCGGGTCCAGGCACCAGTAGTTGTCGGCCCGCCCCACGGCTTCGGTTTCGCCCCCACGCGGAGCGCTGAAATAGTCATGGGTGTGAAGCGTCTTGACGTAGAAATCGGGGTCGAACAGGCGCCGTTCACTTTCCATGACCACCTTCAGGTCGTGCGCACCCACGCCCGCCGGCAGCCCCTGCGCCCGAATGAACTGAATCATTTCCCCCACGCGATCGAACTGCTCTCGATACAAGAGGTTCTCCGCAGCGTCCCCGGTCATGTGGATCGCCGAAGCACCCTCGGCCACAGCACGCCGAACCTGATCGAACCCGTCGGCCCCGGCCAAGCGCACCTGCGCAATCCATTTCATTTTTCCGCCGTTCTTCCAGTGATCGAACAACGGCTTGTTGTTGTCCATGACCCAGGAGTTCATGGTGTCGATCCCGTGGCTTTCAGCCAGCTCGAGGGTTTGCCGGATCTTGGCTTCCGTGTGGTAAGCCAGCATCAAATCCCGGACGTAAGCAAGGTCCCTGGCGTGAGCATGCCCCGAAAGAAGGTTGCCTCCCAGCATCAACCGGCTGAAGGACCGGGAGCCAATCCGTCCTTGGGGCAAGGGTTCGCGGTCGCCGGCTTGGGCCGTGGCCTCACCGGTGAGGGGCCGCTGGCTGGTTCCTTGGGCCGGGCTCAACAAGGGCATGGCCACCGAGGCCAGGAGTGTGGATTGGACAAAGGCCCTGCGGGAGATCTGCCTGCTCATGAGCTCCCTTTAACGCAATCAGTCGAAAAGTCAAGCCTTCTGCTGCCACCAGCTCCAGTTGGGGTGTCTCCCGTTGTCAGGTGGCGTCGATGCGGGCGGGATGGATCCGATGCGGAACCGGGGTTTGATACTCCACCCTCGTGGCCCAGGCTTGCGGTTGAAGCAACCGTGGTTGAGGGACCAACCGCCGGTCGGCCCGAACCGCTCCCCTACTGCAGCCTTCGGGTTTGGAGCGGCGGTGCACGGGCATTTTAAGGTCCTTTTCCGCCTCTGGCCCAGCTTGGAACGCGGAAGACGGGCTGTAGCCTTGGCCGTGCTGGGGGCGGGGGGCCAGGCCTCCATTCCGGCAGGCCATGGGCTGGGGAAGGGCAAGAAGGTCTGGAATTTCCCGGGCCCCGAGCAACGCAGTGGACTGTGGCCGAAGGTCCCCCGAAGGCGGCCACCAAGTCCTCATTCCGGATCAGTTGCAGGAAGGGGCGGACCCGGCCGGCTCCCGTCTCCGAGTTGACCCTGACCCTCCAACAGCAATGGGATCGCCCGGCATCGAACGAAGAGGCCTGCGCGTCAAACGAGTGGAACGGCTTCTGCGCTGTCCCGGTGGCTGACTGGCTCCCGGTCCGCACCGTGTATCCGGCCGGGCACCCGCCGCTGGCCACGTTACTGAATCCGGCCCGACCCCCGGCCTCAGACAGCGCCCGCAAGCTGGCGCGCTCCAAGCGCTTCGCGACCTCGGAGGGGCCGTAGGTCGTCGCCGAAGCGCATGGACTCCGGCAGCTCGCCCCTGCTGTGTGACCCGAGTCAGAGGAAACGCGGCTCTCCAAGCGTGAGGCTGGTCGCGCCAGCGAAGAATACGGTCGCCTGTGGAAGGCAGGGTGGGCGCGGTAACTTCCTCCGGCGCAGTGCCGTTCTCCAACAGCACCTCCATGGCGGCGCACTCCATGCGCTTGGCGCGTTTGGAGGTGTCGTTCGGCCTTGCAGCAGTCCTTGGGGTGCGGCGGCCGGCCGTGGCGGTGCATCCTCAACTCGATTTCATGTCTACCCACAAAACAGCCCGCTGGCCACCGGCGTGTCCCCGGTCCCCTTGTCTTCGTCGCGGCCTGGCAAGCTGCCAAGGGAGCGGCCGAAGGCGCGCAATATACGGAGCAGGGATGCTTTTGGCTTCGAAAGGCAAGGCCGACCGGATTAGACTTCCTCTGGTATGCGGGTTGAGGATTTCCAGTATGAACTGCCGCCGGAACTCATCGCGCAACATCCGGCGGCAAGGCGTGATGCTTCACGCCTGCTGGTGCTGCATCGGTCCACTGGCCAACGGGAGCACCGGCAGTTTACCGACCTGCCGGAGTATTTGCGGCCTGGCGACGTGCTGGTGCTGAACGACAGTCGGGTCATCCCTGCGCGGCTCCATGGCCGCAACTTCCGCACGGGCGGGGAGTTTGAATTGTTGCTTTTGGAACAGAACGCGCCCAACGACTGGCAGGCCCTGCTGCGTCCCGCCAAAAGGGCGCGGCCGGGTACTCAGATTCAGTTGCTGGACGCACAGGGTCGACTGACTCCGATCTGCGCGCAGGTGGTTGACAAAGGCGACGGTTTCGAGCATCGGCTGCGTTTCGAAGGAGTCCCGGACATCCTTTCGGAATTGGACCGGCTGGGGCACATGCCCTTGCCTCCGTACATCCAGCGTCCGGACGGTGCGGAGGAGGTGGAAGACCGGGAACGCTATCAAACTGTCTACGCGCGTGTGCCCGGTTCGGCCGCTGCCCCCACGGCCGGACTTCATTTCACCCCTGAATTGCTGGAGACCCTCCGGCGCAAGGGGGTGCAAATCCACTTTCTCACTCTGCACGTGGGACTGGGCACCTTTGCCCCGGTCCGCGTCTCGCAGGTGGAGCAACATGTGATGCATGAGGAACGATTCGAGCTGCCCGAGCCAACCGCGCTGGCCGTGGCAACTGCCCAACGCGAAGGCCGCCGCGTCGTGGCTGTGGGTACCACCACGGTTCGGGTGCTGGAAACTGTCGCTGCCTGGTCCAACGGCGAAGTTCGCCCCATCCGTGGCCGGACGCGACTTTTCATCTATCCCCCCTACGAGTTCCGCGTTGTGGACGCGCTCATCACCAACTTCCATCTGCCTGGTTCGACCCTGCTGATGTTGGTCAGCGCCTTTGCTGCGCCCGGGCAAATGCACGGACGGGAACTGATCCTGCAAACGTACGCCGAAGCCATCCGTCTGAGGTACCGCTTCTTCAGCTACGGCGACGCGATGTTGCTCCTGTGAAGCAAGCTTTCCCAACGCCTGTCTCTGCGGCCGCAGGGCCGGACCGACCGTGGGTCATCGTCAACATGGCCATGACCGCCGATGGCAAGATCGCGACGGCCAACCGACGGATCGCCACTTTTGGCAGCCGCGTGGATCATGAGCAGTTGTTGGCTTTGCGCGCCACGGCAGACGCAGTCTTGGCCGGTGCGCGCACTGTGGAAGCCGGTGCCATAGATCTTGGCCCTGGCCCTCGGCGGTTCCGGCAGCTCCGTCTCCGCCGCGGGTTGGCCGAGTACAACCTCCGCATCATCGTCAGCGGTTCCGGGTCCGTCTCTCCCACCGCCACCATTTTTCGCAGGCGTTTCTCCCCGATTCTGGTGCTGACAACCCAACGCGCCGGCCAGACCCGGCTCGAGCGGCTGCGTCGGTTAGCTGACGCCGTCCACGTATGCGGCGAGGAAGAACTGGACTGGCCTGCCGCCCTGCGTTGGCTGCTCAGGCAGTGGAACGTCCGACGGCTGGTCTGTGAAGGCGGCGGCCAGGTCAACGACGGACTGTTCCGTGCGCGTGTCGTGGACGAGCTTTACCTGACTATTTGCCCATGGGTCGCCGGTGGACGTACCGCGCCCACCCTGTGCGATGGGAAAGGCTTTGAAAACCTCGACCTTGCGCAGCGCTTCCAACTGGTGCAACGCCGCCGCGTCGGAGACGAATTGTTTCTGCGGTTTCTGCGCTCCGATTTGCAACTCCCATCGAGGACCACGCAACATTCCAAAGCCACGGCCTGACAGCTACACCAACGCTGATTCGCGTGGGCGAATTCTCCTCCGGCCTGGCCCCATGCCGAACGCTGTCCCCAGGCTCGGCCGTGCGGCTCCCACGGGACCCGATCTGAGGTGCGTGTTCAAGCCACGGCCGGCAGTCCGCAGTGGGGCAGGCAGCGTTTCCGGAGACAGTGTATCTGATGCCAAGACACCTCCGACCTTTTCAGAAAGTCCTGTTGCTCGGTGAAGAGTTCCTTTCGTGTTCGAACCAAGCACAAACCCACTTGCCCCCAGCTCCGTCCGCTCGGACAATCCCGCCCATGCACTTCGGCAGTGGCGTGCATCGGCTGGCGCTCCTGGGGCGGGAGCTGGGCTGGCGATGGGGCCAGTGGATCTGGCAATTGGAAGCCCGTCTCCGCGGGGTCGAGCTGGGCCGCAACGTGTGCTTTCGCGGCCGGCCTTGCCTGGCCCGGGCCCGTGGCTCGCGCATTGTGTTGGAGGATCATGTCCAGCTCAACAGCGCTCTGCGGAGCAATCCCCTCGGCTGCAGTCGACCCGCCACATTGCGCACCCTTCATGCAGGAGCGGAAATCCGGCTGGGCCCTCGCAGCGGCCTCAGTGCCGCCGTCATTTGCGCCGCCCGATCCATCGTGATCGGCGAAGGGACGATCATCGGAGCCGAGGCCATGCTCATGGACACCGACTTCCACACGGCCGGATCGGGCTGGCAGTGGGAACTGGCGGTCCCGGAGGCCGCCGAGCCCATTCGGATCGGCCGCGGCGTTTTCATCGGCGCGCGTGCGATGATCTTGAAAGGGGTGTGCATCGGTGATCGAGCGGTAGTGGGTGCCGGCGCGGTCGTCACGCGCGACGTTCCGCCCGGGCACTTGGCCGTGGGCAATCCCGCACAGATCCGCCCGTTGGCAGGCCATGGCCCGACATCAACCGGCTAAGCATCCAAGACCACGCCCGGACGCAGACCGAATCGATGTGCCTTGCCCTGGTCCGGTGCCGCGGGCAGAAAAGCAGCCGTGACGCGCACAGGAACCGATTTGGCAAAAAAGCTCTTCCGCACCTTTCTGCCAAAAAGCCGCAAACAACTCACGCTGCGACCCGTCCGAAAAGACACAATCGAAACTTTCGAGCACCGCTCTGACGGGCGCATTTCACTTTTTGCGCGCCCAAGAGAGCATGGCCCACGAAAACGCGCGATTCCTCAACCTTCCCACGGCTTCGACCGGCACAAAGCGCGGGAATGGAGAGGGTTGTTCATGGACAGGGTTGTTCAAAGAGCGAGTTGCACTCTTTTGAGGGGAGACTACCGACCCGGGGGCGGGTTTGGGTTTTCTGCCTGCCACCGGCCACCTCGGCAGCTGCGAGGGGCGAAAGGAGCTTTGCAGGCAGAACGTGGCTGTCTTCAGGCTGATGCCGCCTGTTCGGGTTCACCCACCCCGCGCCGGGGTGGAAGCCGGGCATCCGAGGCTGAGTGCTGTTGAGTGAGCAACGCATCCGGCGGGCGTGGAGACCATGCGTAGGCGGGTAGCACTCCGGGGCGACAGTAGCGGTCTCCAACAGCGCCAGCAAGCTGGCGCACTCCAAACGCTGCGCGAGTTCGAAGGCGCTGTGGGTGGTCTTGGCAGCGCATGGACTCCGGCGGCTTGGCGCTCCGGTCCGTAAGAGGGGCCGGAAGGGACGCGGCCCGCCACCGGAAATGCCGGCGCCGCGGATTGAACCAGCGGTGCTGGAGTCTCGAATTGGGGGACGGCTTCCACGTTGGCCCGCAGGGGCGGCCGAGCATCAGGTCGTCAGGGTTCGGTGCTTTGCCTTCCTGCGATTCCTATGCCGTCAAAGAGACCACGGGCACTGCAGTGCTGCGTTTGGCGGAGACTCGGGGACAGGGCAGCATTTTTGTTTAAAGCTGGATGTCCGGTTCCAGCCGCACGGGGATACCTCGCGCGGCCAGGTATCGCTTCACGTCGCCCACGGTGTAATCGCCAAAATGAAAGACGCTGGCGGCAAGGACAGCATCGGCGCGGCCTTCGAGCAGTACCTCGGCCATGTGTTCGAGGGAACCGGCTCCCCCGCTGGCCACGACCGGTACGCTGACCGCCTCGCTGACACGCCGCGTGATTTCCAGATCGTACCCGGCGCGGGTCCCATCGGCGTCAATGCTGTTGAGCACGATTTCACCGGCCCCTAGTCGAACCGCTTCACGAGCCCAGGCTACCGCCTCCCATTCGGTGGCGCGGCGCCCGCCATGGGAAAAGACCATCCACCGGTCAGCCGCCACCCGTTTGCAATCGATGGACACCACAATGCACTGGCTACCAAACTTCTCGGCGCCCGCGCGAATGAGGTCCGGATGGGCCAGGGCCGCGGTGTTGATGCTGACCTTGTCGGCTCCCGCCCGAAGCATGGCATACATGTCGTCCACGGTGCGGATGCCGCCACCGACGGTCAGGGGCATGAAACACTGCTCGGCCGTTCGCTCGATG
>Ga0308417_1001693_pt1 | contig 14912 bp, 11 predicted proteins | sample HotsprSampleOS65_FD_203528 | JGI IMG/M metagenome (GOLD analysis project Ga0308417, IMG submission 203528) | Hot spring phototrophic mat microbial communities from Octopus Spring, Yellowstone National Park, Wyoming, United States - 20090730_OS65 ... | reverse complement strand
GCCATAAAGCGCGCTGTGACAATGACTTACGAACAATCTTAAGTTGATGGCATTGGGCGAGACGCCCGTGCTACGTTGTGCGCCGGCGTGATTCCGGGCCGCAGGCCGCATAAACTGCCACGCGCCCGGCGGCCAGGCGGCCGGGAGCGGCATTTGACAACGCTGGTGCGGGGTTTATACTCTTTGCCCTTCCACGCTTCCGGTGCGCCTGTTTCGGCAAGGTTGATGTTGGATTCGGCAACAGGCAGCGTGAAGGCGCGTTCGGGCATTTCTGCCGGCGCGGTGTTTTCCGCATCGGTGCAGGATGTGGGCCGGGCGGTCGGCGCGAGATCGGGCGGCCGGACGCGGATGCTCGCTGGCATAGCTCAGCGGTAGAGCGCGTCCTTGGTAAGGACGAGGTCCTGGGTTCAATCCCCAGTGCCAGCTTTGACCGGCGTCCGGCCCGCTCCGGCAGACGAAGCCGATCTGGCCGCACCCGCGCCCGACGTGGACAGGAAAGCTCGGGATGTATGAGGACAGGCGAGAAAGACTCGCCGCCGGCCGGCGCGGCAGATGCCCGTCGAGGCTGGTCGAACAGTTCGGAGGTTTTCGGACATGGCTAAGGGAGTATTTGAGCGTAAGAAGCCCCACGTAAACGTTGGGACCATCGGTCACATCGACCACGGCAAGACGACGCTGACGGCGGCGATGAGTTTTCGTTCGGCGCTGAAGTTTCCCAGCGTCACGCCCAAGGACTACAAGTCGATCGCCAAGGGCGGCATCGACCGCGATCCCACCAAGACGGTGACGATCGCGGCCGCTCACGTCGAATATGAGACGGAGGCCCGTCACTACGCTCACGTGGACTGTCCCGGCCACGCCGACTACATCAAGAACATGATCACCGGCGCCGCCCAGATGGACGGGGCTATTCTGGTCGTCAGCGCCGCGGACGGTCCCATGCCCCAGACGCGCGAGCACATTCTGCTGGCCCGCCAGGTGGGCGTACCGCGGATCGTGGTGTTTCTCAACAAGATCGATCTGGTCGACGATCCGGAGCTGCTGGACCTGGTGGAGCTGGAGGTCCGGGAACTGCTCAGCAAGTACGAGTTCCCCGGCGACGAGACGCCCATCATCCGCGGCAATGCCCTGGCGGCCATGCAGAACCCCAAGGACGACGAGGCCAACAAGTGCGTCGAGGAACTGTTCAAGGCGCTGGACGCGTACGTTCCGATTCCCCAGCGGGCGATCGACCAGCCGTTCCTCATGCCGGTCGAGGACGTTTTCAGCATCAAAGGCCGCGGCACCGTCGCCACCGGTCGCGTGGAGCGCGGCAAGATCAAGCTGGGCGATCCCGTCGAGATCGTCGGATTCCGCGAGACCCTCAACTCGGTGGTTACCGGCATCGAGCAGTTCAACAAGACGCTTGATGAAGGCATCGCCGGCGACAACATCGGCGTCCTCCTCCGCGGCATCGACAAGGACCAGGTCGAGCGCGGCCAGGTGCTGGCAGCGCCCAAGAGCATCACCCCGCACACGAAGTTCCAGGGCGAGGTGTACGTGCTGACCAAAGAGGAGGGCGGGCGTCACACCCCGTTCTTCACCGGCTATCGGCCGCAGTTCTACTTCCGGACCACCGACGTGACCGGGACGGCCAAACTGCTGGGCGGGGCGGAGATGTGCATGCCGGGCGACAACGTCACGGTCGAAGTGGAACTTCAGTCGCCCATCGCCATGGAGGAGAAGCTTCGCTTCGCGATTCGCGAAGGCGGCCGGACGGTTGGTTCGGGCGTGGTGACCAAGATTCTGGAGTGATCTACCCGTGCGGGCAGTCGCCCGTGGCGTCATTGGCCGCGGGCGGCTGCCGGCCGCGGATGGCTGGTGTAAGATGGCTAAGGAAAACCGGGAAATGGTCTGGCTCCAGTGTACGTCGTGCAGCGACCTGAACTACCGCACGCAGATCAAGGTGGCCGGCGGCGTTCAGAAAGTGGAGCTGAAGAAGTACTGCCCGCGCGAGCGGTCGCACAAGCTGCATAAGATAAAGAGGAAGTAATTGCAGTCGGTCGGGTGCCGCGGTGTGCCGGCCAGGTGCCCCTGAACACGATACGCCAGTAGCTCAATTGGTAGAGCAGCCGTCTCCAAAGCGGCAGGTTGGGGGTTCAAGTCCCTCCTGGCGTGGTGTTGGCCGCGCGAACGGACCGCGGCGGCGCGGTCGGCCGGTCCCGCCTGATTCAAGAAAGCTGGCAGGAACCATGGACGTCGCAGCAAAGGGCAACCAAGGAAATCAGCCGATGGCCGATGACGAGCAGCCGGGCAAGGATGAACGCCAGGAGCAAAAGCGGCCCGTGCTGAATTACCGCGGTCCAACGGCCGGTGGAAGGCTGGCGGCATGGCTGCGCGTGTACAAGCCGGGGCAGGGCTACTGGACACGGCTGGGCACGGCGCTGGCGGCGGCGGCCGTCGTGCTCATTCTGGCGCGCTACGTCTACACGCAACTGAACGTGTACACGTCGCTCGATGAGCGGCTCAATCCCGCCACCGGCGGCGTCGAGAAGATCTTTCCGACCTGGAAACTGCTGATCGTCGGCTCGCTGGTCATCCTGGCCTCCGCTTTGGGCTGGCACTATATCAACAAGCCCCAGGTGGCCGATTTCCTGATCGCCACCGAGAGCGAGATGAAGAAGGTCAACTGGACCACCTGGCCCGACCTGATCGGCTCGACCAAGGTTGTGATCTTTTTCATGTTTCTGATTGCCGCGTGCCTCTTCGTCATCGATATAATGTTCGGATACTTCTTCTATATGATCTCCGTGCTGAAGCACAGTCCGTTCTGAGAAACCGCTGAAGGAACCATGCAATTCTTCGTGCTGCGAGTCGCGAGCAACAAGGAGGACCAGGTCCGGGAGAAACTCTCCCGCAAGGTCAAGATCGAGGGCCTGGAGGCCTACGTCGGCCGCATCCTGGTGCCCACCGAGCGCGTGCGCACGCAGAAGGGGGGCGTCCGCCGCGAGAGCGACCGCAAGCTCTATCCGGGCTACGTGTTTATCGAGCTGGAGCTGGACAAGGACGGCCGCATCCCCGATAAAGTCTGGTTCATGATCAAGGAGACCGAGGGGGTTGGCGATTTCATCGGCTCCAACGGCAAACCCACGCCCATGTCTCCCAAGGACCAGGCCAAGATGCTGGAGGAGGCCGAGCGGCCCGTCGAATCGGCCACCCTCAAGACCGAATACAAGAAGGGCGACAAGATCAAGGTCGTGGACGGCGCGTTCATCAACTTCGAGGGCGAGGTCGACGAAATCCTGTCCGACAAGGGCATGGTCCGGATCATCACGACCATCTTCGGCCGTCCCACCCCGCTGGAGCTGGAGCACTGGCAGATCGAAAAGATCTAGCGGAGCCTGTCCTGCTCGAAGCGCGGGGGAAGAGGCAGAACGGGACTGCCCCTGCATGTGGTGCCCAGCGTCCCAATAGAAACCGCAGGGTTGTCGGCGCGCGGCTGATGCGCCCTTCGGGGGCAACATTCCCCCGATGCCGGGTGCGGCAAAGATAGAAGCGGACACTCACGCTCATTGGGTCATGGAGCCTCGGATTCCGGGTCTGTCGGGCGGCGCGGATGAGCGCGGAACGTGCAACAGATAAGATGGTCCTGAGTATTCTTCTGGTGCCGACGCAGCAGACGTCGCCAGGGCCGCTTCCGGCCGCGCGGCCGACGGCACTGGCGATGACGGCGCTTGCTGGGAGACGGACATGAATCGCCGAACATTTCTTAGAGGCTCAGTTTTTTCCGCGGCCGCCTTCATCGGAGCGACCGGCGCCATGGGAGCCGATTCACAAGGCGCCGAGCCGGCGTCGCTTCCGCCGGCCACGCTCAAACTCGGCAGCCAGGAGGGCCGCATCCCCGGACGCAACCTCAGGGAGAAGGTGGAGAACCTCGCGAAGTTCGGCGGCGTGGGTCTGGAGGTCAGCGGCGGCAACCTGCCCGCGCGCGTCGAGGAGATCAAGAAGGCCATCGAAGGAACAACGGTGAAGGTCAGCGCCGTCTGCGCCGCCGACGGGCCGTTCATTATCCCCGACGAGCAGAGGCGCCGACGGAACATCGAGAACGCCAAGCGGTTGCTGGTGGCCGCCGGCGAGCTTGGGTCCACCGGCGTGATCATGGTGCCGGCGTTCAATGATGCGAAAGACCAGTTGGTGGGCGTGCCGGCCCGGGAGCTGCTCATCGACATCCTCCGCGAGCTGGGCGAGGTGGCTGCCCAGAACAGGACCTTCATGCTTCTGGAGCCGCTCAACCGCCGCGAGGCATGGTACCTGCGCCAACTGGCCGACGCGGCTTCAATCGCCCGCGACGCCAACCACCCCGGCGTGGGCATGATGGGCGACTTCTATCACATGTATTTCGAGGAGACCAGCGACATGGGGGCGTTCATCTCGGCCGGAAAGTACCTGCACCACGTTCACCTGGGGAGCATCCGCCGCAACCTGCCGGGGCAGGATGAGCGGAGCTTCGTGGATGGCTTCCGCGGGCTGAAGATGATCGGCTATCAGGGGTATGTGAGCCTGGAGTGCAGCGTGCGCGGGGACCCCATGGTGGAGATTCCCAAGTCGTTTGAGTTCCTCAGACGCCAGTGGGAGGAGGCGCGGGTGTAAGAACACGGCCGCATAAGCTGACGTCGCGCACGTTTGCACTCTTGTGGCCTCGCGCCGGGCTCCGCAAAGCCGGCTGGGGGCGTGAGATTTTCTGCGGCCGGCGGTCCGAAATCGCGCCGGCGCACAACGTAGCACGGGCGTCCTCGCCCGTGCCCAACGGGCCTGGTGGCACAGCCACCATCCGACGCAGAAACGGCCACGCGCCCAGCCGGCTGCACGCGCGGGCGCCATGTATTTTCTGCCGCGCCGGTATCCGCGGACCTGGAAGTGTCGTTGCGCAGGCCCGCTCGCCTTGGGGCGGCTGTGGGGTCTGCTGAATTCTGCCGCGACGCGGACGGCAGGACGAGCCGGCGCGGCTGTGCGGCCTGGACGGCGCCCACGACGTGGTGAGGGCATGAGCCGAGCGGCTGCAAGGGGCGGTTTCGGTTTTCGCACCGACAGCCCGTAGAATAACCGGCGATGACCACCACAACCGCCAGCACCCCGGCCGGCGCCCGCAAGCGCCGGCGCATCGACGATCCCGAAGAGTACCGCATGTCCATCGGCGATCACCTGGAGGAGCTGCGCTGGCGGCTCATCCTGGCGCTGGTGGGCTTTGTGGTGGCCTTCGGCATCTGCCTGGCGTTCGGCAACCAGGTGATCGTTTTCTTCTGCCGCCCGCTTACCGCCACGCTGCTGCAACGCGGCATCAACCCGCAGCTCTACATGACCAGCGCGCCGGAGACCTTCATGGTCTACATCCGCATCAGCCTCATCTGCGGGGCGGCCATCGGTTCACCGTGGATGCTCTATCAGTTCTGGCTGTTCGTCGCGGCCGGTCTCTATCGGCACGAGCGCCGCTGGGTGCTGCGGTACCTGCCGCTGAGCATCACCCTGCTGCTGAGCGGGATGGTGTTCGTCTACCTCCTGGTCCTTCCCTGGTCGATGAACTTCTTTATCGGATGGGGCATAGACATTCCTGTGCCCGGCCCGCGATCGGGCCTGGTGGAAAACACCCCGCCGCTTCTGGCTTTGCCGCTGATCGCCGGCGACCCGGCCGACCCGGCCCTCAACGGCATCTGGTACAACACCGTGGAGCACCGGATCAAGGTGCGCATCAACGGCCAGGACAGCGTCATCCAGTTCCTGCCCACCGGTCTGGTGGCGCCGCACATCAGCCTCGAACCCTACATCAACCTCGTGGTCATGATGCTCATCGTGTTCGGCCTGGCCTTTCAGTTGCCCATTGTGGTGATGGCGCTGCTGAAGATCGGGATTGTGGAGGCCGACCAGTTGCGTCGCGCCCGCCGTGTCGTCTACTTCGCGCTGCTGATCGTGTCGGCCGCCATCACCCCCGGCGACGTCATCACCGTCACGGTGGCCCTGCTGCTGCCGCTGATCCTGCTGTATGAGTTCGGCATCTTCCTGGGCACGCGCGGGGAGCGGGCGGCGCCGGCGGCGGAGGAGGACTGATGCCCGGGGGCGCAATCAGAGGTTAACGCTGTCCAGACGGTTGAGGATTTCGCCCATGTCGCGGGGACGATGCAGCGGGTCGACGCGCACACACTGCATGACCAGGTCGGAGAGGAGGCGGGGCACGGCCGGGTTCAGGTCGCGCGGCGAAGGGAAGCGGCATTCCAGCACAACGTCGCGCTGGCGTTTGGGGACGGTGAAGAGCGTGGGGATCTTCTGCCCCGACAGGGCCCAGTACAGGGTCGCTCCGAAGTTGAAGACGTCTGTTCGGAAGGTCACCGGTTTGAGCCTCACCTGCTCGGGGGCGATGAAGTCGGGCGTGCCCTGGATGCGCTCCTTGATGGTGCCGGTCTTGACCGCCTGACCGAAGTCGATCAGCTTCACCCGGCCCTGGGCGTCGGTAAGAATATTGTTCGGCTTCAGATCGCAGTGCACATAGAGCTGGTAGTGCATGGCTGACAGCGCCCGGGCGGTCTGCATGAAACAGTCGATGATCTGCGGCAGTTCCTGCGGTTTCTGCTGGTCCAGCGGCGTGCCGTCCACCATCTCCATGATCAGAGCAGCTTCGGAAATCCTCATCAGCAGCGAGCGGCTGATCTTCAGGTCGATCACGCGCCGCAGGCCGGGGTGCGACAACCTCTGACAGACCTCGAATTCGTTGATCAACTGGACGATGAACCGGGTATCCTTCGCGGAGCGGCGGCGCACGTGCTTCAGCGCGTACACCTGTCCGCTGCGCGGGTCGCTCACGGCATAGATCGTGCTCGCGGCCCCCTCCCCCAGGCGCGCGATCACGTCGTACCCAAAGAGAGACTTGGGCAGCGCGCCTGCATCAGACCGGCTGTAAGTAATCGACAATCCCGGACCTCCGGCCGCGCGGTCGAACCACGCCAACCCGACACAGCCTCCAAGGCTGGCGCGATTCCGCGCCGATCGGCCAGCGGTTCCCGCGCTCTGGCGACGCCCCCGCGGGCGTCCGCCACATCCTGTACCAGATTTCGCGCAGAATGCCAACGGCCAACCGGCCATCAACGCAAACGGCAGTGCCGGCCGCCTCCATCCAAGACAGAAACAGGCTCCCATACCCGCCTCTATGTCAAGGGGCCGTTTGACTGCGTCCTGTGCCGTACATCACAATGGCGCTGCCGCTTACTCGAGGAAGGACATGCGCATGATCCGATTCGACCCGTTCATCATGCTCTGCCTGCTGGCGTTCACGGCCGCGGCTTCGGCTGCGCCCCTCACGCTTCGCAGTGCCGCCCTGACCGTCACTGTCGACGGCGACGTCCCCCGCATCCTCAACTACAGGCACGAACTGGCCGGCGGCGACATCCTGGGCAGTCTCGGCCGCGGGGCGCCGTCGGTGCAGGTGCGACGCAACGCCGATGGCAGGACGGCCACGGTCGAGTGGTCGGCGCTGATGCCGAAGATGGAATCATCGCTCTCGACGATCACATGGCACTGCGCGGCGCAGATGGACGGCGTCACGGCCGCCACATTCGACTGGGTCATCTCCGTCAGCGGCGAGGCGGTCGAAATCGCCACGATGAACATCGTCGAGACGAAGGGCTACGACATCGTCGCCTTTCGTTTCCCGGCCGATCCGATCATCCGCGTGACGGGGGAGCAGCCGGGGGCGCGCGCCGGCATCTGCAACCTCAACAACCCCGGCGTGTGGCTGCCGGCCGGCGAATCGCTGGCCGACAGACTGCCCGTCGGCCGCAATCAGCCGCCGGTGCAGAAAGACCCGACAAAGCCCGTGCCGTGCGAGTTCGCCCTGGTCACCACCGACAGAGTGGCCGCCGGAATCTATGCCAACCACGTGTCCGCGCCCTATCTGGCGCTGGCGGCCGACGGCGGGACGGGCGTGTGGCTGGCCGACTTCCGCTACTCCTTCAAGACCGAAAACTACGAGCCGTTCTCGTGCAAGATCGGCATCGTGGCCGACCGCAACGGCGATGGAAAGGTGGACTGGCAGGATGCCTGTATTGCCATCCACAGCTTCATCCCCAAGCGCGTCAACCTGCGCACCGACGCCGTGAAGTATATGGCCAACCACGGGATGAACTTCGCCGAGTTCTCCAGTCGCCTGCGCGAGCTGTGCTATCTGCTGGACGGCTACCAGCAGATTTGCCTGCTCTCCGGCTGGAACGGCTGGGGCTGGGACAGCGAGTATCCCTCGTACGACTTCCCCGGCGAGGAATACGGCGGCCGCGAGGGCCTCTACAAACTGCACAACGAGGCGAGGCGCTACAACGTCTACACCTCGATGATCCACAACTTCGACGATGCGTACAAAGATTCGAAGGACTGGGACCCGGCCATCATCGCCGTCCGCGAAAACGGCGCGCTGTGGGATGCGACGTGGTGGAGCGGCGGACCGAGCTTCATCATCTCGCCCTACAAGTTCTGGAAGACCGGCGCGGCGCAGAGGACGATCGACACGCTCATCGAGCAGGGCGTGGAGCGGCAAATCTTCTCCGACGTTTTCAACATCATCCCCTACCGCCCCAGCTACGACAAAGGCGATGAGTCCGATGCCCTCGACAGCCTGGTGCTGGGCAAGCTCAAAATCCTCGACTACTTCCGCCAGCGCGACATCTACATGAACAGCGAGGGGTTCTGCTATGAGATGCTGGGGCGCGTGATCGGCGGCCACAACGGCTTCAACCCCGGCATCAGCGACGACCCGACGCGCCCGCCGATTTCGCTGTTCATCAGCAAGGGTCTGATGACGCGCAAGTTCTGGTCGGTGCGCAACCCCGACCCGCGCGCCAGCGACGAGGGGCGATTCTGCGGCGGCGACACCGAAATCCTCCCCGGGCCGACGGTCACGATCAACCTCGACGCCTGCTACACCTACGCCATGCTCATCGGCTACTACGGCGAGAAGCCCATGACGCGCTTCAGCGCTGAGGGACAGAGGTACACGGCGCGCTATGGCGACGATGTGGATGTCGTATGGGAGCGCGGCACGGGCGTGTGGGTTTACCTCAACGGGCGCATGATCGCCAACCCCAGCTCCGTGCTCCTGCCCAAGCCCGGCCGGCCCAACGTGTTCCGCGCCTACAGCCTGACGGGCGAGCAGACCGCCTATCCGAAGCCTTCGCACTGGACCGACTTCGGCAAACTGGTGGTGATGCGGCTCACGGCTCAAGCGCCGCCGCAGGTGGTGCAGACGGGCAACCTGGTCAAGTTCGACGGCGACAGGCTGGTGCTCAATTTGCCCAAAGGCGTGCCCCACAAGCTCGTCTACGGCCCCGAGCTGATCGGACAGGAGCAGACTCACCCCTCGTTGCCACCAAAGTTCCTGCTGTATCCGCTGGATGAGGTGATCCAACGGCAGGGCGGCGAGCAGCCGCCTGCGTGGGTGCTTCGCAGCCAGCGCAAGGCGCTGGAGCCCAACGCCAGCCAACGGCGCCTGGGCGTGGGCTGTTCGGCCACCTGGCCGACGCTGGAGGATGCCCGGCGCCACGCGGCAAGCATCGTCGCCCGCAAAATCGCCTGGTTCGTTCGACGCAGCTACGTCTGGCGCTCGCGCGGCTACGAGCAGGCCGAGGGCTTCAAGAACACCTACCAGGACATGGGCTACGACAACTGGTACCTGGGCCACGATGCGGCCACGCGCCTCTACACCCTGGAGGCCATCGATCAGCGGCCGGGAACGCAGTGGTATGCCGAGCAGGTGCGACACGGCCACGACCGGAGCGTGATGTGGAAGGCGTTCGTCGCCACGCCCATCACCGCGAAGGACATGCACGACGTCTATGTGGAAGCGCTCAAGCTGCGTCTGGCCGAGTGCCGGGAACAGCTCGCCGCCGGCCGGGGAAACCGGCAGATGCTGGAGCGCAACATTCGCGTCTACGAGCGCGCCCTTTCCGAGGAGCCGGCCAGGGAGCCGATCCCGCTGGATTGGGACATGTGGTAGGCCGCCGGCGCCTGGCGAGCGACGCCACGGATGGCGAGAAGGCGATGTCGCTGGAGTTCGCCCGCCGCGCCGGCCCTGTGCTGAGCGAACGTCGCTCGTCGGCGGACCCGCCCACACCGTGAGTGGGGTGCGGCGGCGGGCGTGTCTTGCCGCTTTGCTCTGCCTGAACTGCCATGCCCCGCTTGAGCGGCGACCGGCACTGCCGGTAGCATGCAGTTCCGCCGGACGACCGCGCAGCCACCGGCCTCATACTGGAGCACCATGGACCGCCGAGCCTTTCTCAAGGCGCTGCCCGCCCTCGCCGCCGTTGCCGTTACAACTCGAGCAGTTGCGCAATCCTCGACGGCTGGCGGCCAGAGTGCCGACGCGATTGAACCCATCCTCCTGCCGCCGCCCGCAGCCGACGGCGGCAAGTCGGTCCTGGCAGCGCTGTGGGAGCGCAGAACCATTCGCAGCATCGCCAGCAGGCCCCTGCCGAAGCAGATGCTCTCGAACCTTCTGTTCGCGGCGTGGGGCGTGAACCGCGAGAATGGTCCGGGTGGCCGCGTGGGTCGAACGGCCGCTTCCGCGAGCAACTCGCAGGAGATCGACCTTTACGTGGTCCTTCCCAACGGGGCGTATCTTTACCAAGCAGTGCCGCACCGCCTGTCTCCCGTGGCTGCGGGCGATCACCGCGCGGCCGTTGGCGGCGCTCGCGGCAGCGACAATCCCGCCACCGCCCCGGTGATCCTCCTGCTCGTCGCCGACCTTGCCCGCTACAACTCGGACCGGTCTGAGGACCCGGCCCAGATGGACTCCCCCACACAGCAGTCGTACTACAACGTGGCCGCGGGCCTGATCGCCGGCAACGTGTATCTTTTCGCCGCCTCGCAGGGCCTGGCGGCCTGGCTTCACACGTGCAACAAAGGCGCCCTGGCGAGAGTCCTGAACACACGGCCGGAGCAGCGCATCCTCTATGCCCAGACGGTGGGATATCCCAGGTGAGGCGGCGACGGATGACGTTCGATCGCGCCAATCGTCCTACCGTGCCAGCACCTGGTAGCTCACGAACGCCAGCGCGCGGCTGTTGGGGGCCCAGGAGGCTACGTTGATCGTCCCCTGCCCGCCGAAGAGCGTGGTCAGCGTCTGGACGCCCATCGTCTGAAGATCCATCAGCCGCAACGCGACATCCTTGTTGGCCGGATGGTCCTTCACGCCCTTCTCGTAGCTCAGGAACACCATGTAGCGCCCGTCAGGCGAGATGTGGGGGAACCAGTTGTTGGCCTCGTCGTTCGTGATCCGCTCCTGCTGCGAGCCGTCCGGTCTCATGCGCCAGATTTGCATGTTGCCGGTTCGGTCGGAGTTGAAATAGATGTACCTGCCGTCGGGCGAGTACTCCGGGCCATCGTTCTTGCCCGATGCGCTGGTAAGGCGGCGCTCCTGGCCGCCGGCAATGTCGATCGTGTAGATGTCGAATGCTCCGTTGCGCTGGCCGCAATACGTCACGGCCCGGCCATCGGGCGACCAGCCGTGAAAATACGATGGACCCAGCGGCGTGAGGCGCCTGGGCGCGTCTCCACGGATGGGAACGACGTAGATCAGCGAGCGGCCCTCCTCGGTCTGGTCGCTGATGGCCATCAGCTTGCCGTCGGGCGAGATGCCGTGGTCGTTGTTGAGCCGGGTGGCCAGGCCCGTGTCGATCGGCTCGGGTGTTCGCCCGCCCGAGGGAGGCGAGCCGGGAACTTCGGCCGGTATCCTGTAGAGCCGGCCGTTGCTGTTGTAGTAGAGGAAGTTGTCGGCCGACCAGTTGGGCGCCTCGATCAACTGACCCAAAGGCGCGACGTAGACCGCGCGGCGGTCTCCGGAGCCGATGGAGATGGTCTCCAGAACGCTCAGCAGCGTCGGCGGGCCGCTGGCCGCGGGCAGCGGCGCAAGCTCGACGTCGGAGAAGAGAGCCGTCTCGATCCTGTTCGCATCATGGGCGCAGACTGCCAGACCGGCCAGGAATTCGCCCTCGAGGACGATGCGCGGCGACGCGGCGGCCGCGCGAAGCTCCTCGCCGGCGCCGGCGATCCAGAGGGTGCAGTAGTTGCCGCGTTTTTCGATGCGGAGGCGCTTTGGCCCGGCGGTGTGGGATTGCACCTCGCGCGTGGGTCCGCCACGGGTTTGGCGCCACTGGATGGAGGTCAGCCCATCGCCATGGATCGCCGCATCGACGTAGACGGAGTCGGGATCGAGCGACTGACGGAAGACCAGGCAGGCCTTGCGGTGCGGCTGGGGGCTGGCGCCGACGAACTCGATGCTTGCGGTGAGACCAACGTCCCCGGATACGCGCTTCCAGACGTAGTGGAACGCGTCGGCCGCGCCCCACATGTTGGCGCCGCCGCCGGAGATGCTGTACGTCTGCTTCCGCGCGTCGAAGACGGCGGATCCCGGACCGGGGCTGGAGGGGGCGCCGACGTCGGCGCAATCGGTGAAGATGCCCACGGGTCCGGCGGCTCCGGCGGCGCTGAGCATCAGGGACATGACGAGCACGCTGACGGCCACCCACACGATAAAGCTCATGAATGCTCTCCTGAATGCGGCAGACCGAATCTGAACCGGCCCGCATCATACCACCGCGGTCACGCTGCAACGAGCGGTCAGCAGATGGGCAAAGACCTGTCGGCCGTTGACCGTTGTCGCCAGATCACTCTTGCGCCGGCGCCGGCCATCAGGCGTTCGTCACACGGTATCGATACAGCGCGAACGTGTGCGGGCCCGGCAGCGACACGAGGATTTCGCCGGTCCTGTCGAGCCGTGCCGTGCGGCGGCGGCCGCGACCAGCGATGCAATCGAGCGCGAGGCTGCTGCCTGTGATCCCCCAGAGTTGCAGCCGCGCCTGCGGCCGCCGGTTGTATTCGCGGAACACGAGCAGGTAGCCTTCCTCGCCCGAGCACGACTGGAACCCCGTCCACGCCGTGCCGTCCGGCTCCTGGCCGATCGGGAAGATCATGCCGCGGTGAATCGCGGGGTCGTGATCGCGATAGACGCGGATCAGATCCGCCAGCGCAAACGCCTCATCCGGCAGCCCCGTCGCCTCGAACCACGCCAGCGGCTGGGCGAACATGGTGATGGCGAAGCAGTAGTCGAACGGCACGTTCGCCGGCGCCAGCGGATCGCCCGCCGCGTACTTCGCGGCATTCCTCCAGCGGTTGAGGAACTCAAACTGAAGGAACTGCGGCGGCACATAGCGGCTGAGCATCCAGAGATTCCGCAGCGTCCAGTGCGGATAGTAGTTGCCCCAGTCGGTATAGCGGTTCTCGACGAACAGACTGCCGTACTCCTTGAACATGTGGTATCCGCCGCGACGCGAGGCCGTTACATCCAGGTTGAAGCTCACGCGCCCGGCACTGGCCTCCATCACCGCATCCAGCATGGCGCGGAAGTTCTCCTCGGCCGCCCTGGTTGCCAGGTTCACCATGTCGATCTTGAACAGGTCGATGCCATACCGGCGGTGCAGGCGGAGGATCGCATCGGCCGACTCGCGCCAGCCGGCGTAGTCCGCCTCCGGCCGCAGGCCGAACCACAGCCCCAGGCGGATGCCCAGCTCGGCGGCTCGCTGAACGACCGGCTCCAGCCCGCGCGGAAAACGCTGCGGATTGGGCTGCCAGAAATCCTCGCTGGCCACCTCGGCCCACTGCCCGTTGGCCCCCGCCCAGTTGGCCGTCCGGCCCGTCTGCCAGCCGTCGTCGATCATGAAATGCGTCACGCCCAGGCGCCGGGCGGCCTCCAGCTCCGCGAGGCAGAAGGCCTCGGAAATCTTCGTATCTTTGCTGCGATCGCCCCAGGTGTTCAGCAGAATCTGACTGTCGCGCGCAGGGTCGTAGCGGCGGAGGTTGTGCTGGTACTGGCGCAGCGCGGCCAGCAGTTGCCGCTCGTCGCGGCCGATTCCGATCACGCACCCATAGCAGCGCGTCCACCGGTCCTGGGCGATGTCCGCAGGCTCGGCGCCGATGCCGACCAGGCCGATCTCCTGTCGCGAGATGACGAAGTCAAACCCTGGACTGGCAAGCTGCACGTCGGAGCAGGGCGACTCCTTGAGGAGGAAGAAACCCCCGCCGCCCAACGCATCGGTCGCCAGCAGCAGATTGCCGGCCGCGTGGCAGGGATGCACGTACGGCGCGATGCGCTGTTCCTGCACCAGCGTGTTGCGGTAGTCGGTGATGTCCATGAAGCGGACGACGGTGATCCGCAGATGGCGGCCGCCCGGCTCCACGCGGTCGAGCCGCGGCGCCTCGATCGGCCGCCGTTCCAGGAGCGACACCGTTTCCGCGTTGACCAGGTCCCCGCTGGAGGCGCTCGTGCCGCGCCACGTCGCGGCGGCCGGCCGACCACGAAGATACAGTTCGGTCGCGATGGCCGGACAATCGTCATAGATGCGAAACGCGCGGCGCACCATCAGCGATCCGAGCCGGCAGGTCACCTCCACGCGCTGATGCGCCGGCGCGATCGGTGTCACGGGAACACGGCGGATGGAGACCTGGCCATCTTCGGCCTCGCACGCCTCTCCCGGCAGCGCCAGGTCGCTGACGCAGCCATCAAACCCCCATCGCGCACCCGAAGCCTTGTCGACGATCTCGACGCTGGCCAGATTGCCCCCCTTGAACCGGAACCGCCTCGCCATGCGCGAGTTTTCGATGGTGAGAATATCGCCGCTCAGCGTCATGGGCCTCATCCTAGCCGCCGCTTCAGCGCGCACAACCGTCGAAGGCGGCCGCGCAGAGGCGCCGATCATTCTCACCCCGCGCGAGCTGAGTGCAGCACCCGGCGGCCTCGCCGGCGGTAGGCGAGATGCCCGTGCTACGTTGTGCGCCGGCGTGATTCCGGGCCGCACGCCGCATAAGCTGCCACGCGACCCACGGATGTGGCGATGCCATGACGT